>ULXX01059176.1_pt1 | contig 15836 bp, 16 predicted proteins | sample 1961621 | NCBI WGS metagenome assembly ULXX01 (sample SAMEA4835848, study PRJEB28245) | human gut metagenome | biome: gut microbiome; material: fecal sample | place: Denmark | collected 2008
TGATGGTGCTCGTGAGCGCGGTGGTGCTCATCTATCAGCTCAGGGTCAAAAAGGCCGACGGCTCCACGCTCTATGTGAACCGGCAGACGCACGCGCCTGACGAAGGCGCGAAGGATGGCGAATGATGCGCTACCATATCGACCGAAACGCCGCGCAGAGCGCCTATTTGCAGCTCTACCACCAGCTGCGGCGCGATATCGTGGGCGGCGTTTACCCGTTGGGGACGAAGATGCCCAGCAAGCGCCTTATCGCGGGCGAAACGGGCGTGAGCGTGATCACGGTGGAGCACGCGCTCGCCATCTTGTGCGATGAGGGCTACCTTGAATCCCGCGAGCGCAGCGGCTTTTTCGTAAGCTTTGCCGCGGCGGACTGCTTTCCCGTTTCGGAAACGGAGACAGTGCGCCGCGCGGGCGCCTTCCACGGCGCACAGGATGAATTTCCCTTTCCCTCGCTTGCAAAGACGATGCGAAAGGTGCTGAGCGAATATGGCGAGAGCATCCTCGTCAAGTCTCCGAACAACGGCTGCGCGGAATTGCGCGGGGCCATCGCGTCGTACCTCTCCCGCTCGCGCGGTATCAGCGTGCAGCCGGGGCAGATCGTCATCGGCTCGGGCGCGGAGTACCTTTACGGGCTCATCGTGCAGCTTCTGGGGCGCGAGCGCGTGTTTGCGCTCGAGGACCCGTCGTATGACAAGATCCGCCGCGTCTATCAGGCGCAGGGTGTGCGGTGCGAGATGCTGCGCCTCGGCAGCGACGGCATCCGCTCGGACGAGCTTTCCTGCGCCACGGCGACGGTGCTGCACGTTACGCCCTTCCACAGCTTTCCGAGCCTTGTCACCGCGAGCGCGGGCAAGCGCCTTGAGTATCTCCGCTGGGCGAAGGAACGCGGGGGCTACATTGTTGAGGATGACTTTGACTCGGAGTTCAGCGTGTCCAGCAAGAGCGAGGATACGCTCTTCTCCCTCGAGAGCGAGCAGTCCGTCATTTATATGAACACCTTTTCCAAGACCATCGCCCCGTCGATGCGCGTGGGCTATATGGTCCTGCCGCCCGCCCTTGCAGAGCGTTTCCGCCGCGAGGTGGGCTTCTATTCCTGTACCGTACCGGTCTTTGAGCAGTACGTGCTCGCAGAGCTCATTGGCAGCGGCGACTTTGAACGCCATATCAACCGCATCCGACGCAAGCGCCGCCGCGCACCCTGAAAAAGGGCAGAAAAATTTCTAAAATCACTTGACGGAGCCTACTGCATATGCTATAATCTCATTTGCATTTGAATGAATGCGCTGGTGTAGCTCAGTCGGTAGAGCAGCTGATTCGTAATCAGCAGGTCATGTGTTCGAGTCACACCACCAGCTCCAAAAAAGCATCGAAGGTTTCGGCTTTCGGTGCTTTTTTGCTGCAAAAAGGGCGAGAAATCAAGCGTCCCTTCCACGCGGCAGAATACAATTTGCAGGCGGGACGCCGAAGGAGCGTTCCGCAATTTTTTCACAAAGGAGAACCCTATGAAACGCTTATGGATCTTACTGCTGACGATGAGCCTCGTGCTGCTGCTTGCCGCCTGCGGCGGCAAGGAAGACACCGGCACGCCGGACGAGCCGGACGATGCACCCACGCAGGAGCAGGAAAACGAAGACACGCAGAAGCCCGATGAGGAAAACGCGGCGAGCGAGCTGCCGGAAGAGCAGGAGCAGCCGGACGCAAGCAAGCCGGAAGAGCAACCTGCGGCAAAGCCCGAAGCAAAGCCTGAGACGAAGCCCGCCGAAGCGCCTGCGCAGAAGCCTACGGAAACGCCCGAGCAGCCGAAGGCGGACAAGCCCGCTTCCTCCGGCGACCCGCTCTCCATTCTCTCGACGGTCTGGAATACCTACAGCGAGGATGAGATGTTCGCCTCGAGCGAGCCGATGAGTCTGGACGTTGGCGACACGGACACGCTCGCCTATCAGCTGACCTTCCCCGCGGACGATGCCGCGCTGATCGACTCCGCCGCCGCGCTGCTGCACATGATGAACATGAACACCTTCACCTGCGGGGCGTATCACACCGCCGACGCGAAGAATGTTTCCAAGCTTGCAGACGACCTGCGCGATGCCATTCAGGGCAAGCAGTGGATGTGCGGCTTCCCCGACAAGCTCGTGATCGCAACGATGGACAAGTATGTGATCGGCATGTACGGCGATGAAGAGCTCATCAACACCTTCCGCGACAAGCTCCTTGCGAGCTACAGCGCTGCCGCCGTCGTTTACGACGAGGCGATCGCCTGAGCGCGGTAAGATGTCGGGTAAGCCTACCCACAAAACAATGTGATGATCGCGCCGTACGGCAGAAGAGCCGTGCGGCGCGATTTGCATTTGAGGAACTGCGGCGCGTGTGCTGTAAAACGGGGAAGAGCGATATCTCTGCGAGATATCGCTCTCTTTGCTGAATAAAAAAACAAGCTGGGAAGCAACGGCACCTACGCACAAGGACAACATAAAAAATATCGCTCAGAGCAATGCAAAGCGGAGGACGATGTACCGGATTCGGTGCATTGTCCTCCGCTTCTTCTATTTCTATAACAGCAATATCCACATCAATGATTTGCAGGGGCTTCTGCCGTAAGGAGACTCTCCGAGGTCATGCCTATTCCAAGAAATTTGAATTTTACTATCTTACCAGCAGGGAGCCTAACTCGCTTTCTTTTTTATATTGAGGTTAATAAAGGGTAACAGCATTTACATCACCGCCTTTAGAATGCCTCATTTATGAGCAGTTTCTTTTAATACAGCATCGAATTCCGGCACTCGTTTCTTCACTGCAATCGGTCTGCCGTTCTCATCGATAAAGCAATGGGCAGAAGATGCCACCGCCACGGTTTCGCCGGTATTTGAATTTCGCATTGTATAGGACAAAAACAATTTAACACCGGTGTATTTTTCCAATGCCACCTCAATTTCAATCTCATCGCTATAGGTAGTTGTATGCTTATATTCACAATTTACGGAAACAACCGGGGATGTAATGCCTTCTTTTTCAAGTCTGATCATCGGATAACCGATTTCAGACAGAAAATTCATCCTGGCTTCTTCCATAAAACGAATATAGTTTGAATGGTGGGTTATTCCCATTTTATCGGTCTCATAGTAGTTGACCCTATGTATGTACTTGCTCATAAACACTCACTTTTCTTCATTCATCAACTCACCCAAAGTCGTTTCACCCCAACTGTAGTTTGTCATGTAACTTCCTTTGAATAGTTGAGAAAATTCTTCTTTACCGGATAGGTAGTTGTACAGATCACACTCGACCTTATTCATCACGATACGGCGCTTTCCGTCAACAGCTTCCACGATATCGGTAATCCCGTATTCCTCTAAGGTGCTTTTCAAACGGAGGGCAACTTTACGGTATCTTGAAAGAGTCAAGGTGTTTGCCGGTTCATCCTCCCACAAGAAGCTGATGGCTTCCTCGGAAGTAACGTATCCGCCCTTACGGTCAACAAGCAAAGCTAAAAGCTCCTTGGACTTTTTGTTGCGGAAGGCAAGCGGGGTATCTCCCACAAAAATATCGAAATATCCAAAGGTACGGATAGATACAGTACGGTTTTCGGGTAAGGTTTGTTGCACGACCTCTGAACTGCCTTCTACCGGATAGAGCATAACGTAGCGTGAAAAATTGGCATTCGGTTCTTTCGCGGAACAGATTGCTTTAATTTTGCGCTCCGTTTCAGACTGATAGTCAAAATAAGTGAATTCAGCTTCTCCCGTTTTCAACAATTCCGCAAAATTCTCATAAGCTACTTCGCTATACGCAACGAAGTTCTCTACAGGGGTATATCGCTCGGTCAACGACAGCCATTCCTTTTCGGTATAGCCGAAGAATTCGCAAATATTTTCGGTGGCATACAGTGGCTTTACCAGACCTTCCGCTGTAACTTCAAAGGCTGCAATACCGTCGGAAAAATGCGTGACTAAATCACGCATTTTTTCTTTCAACTGATTGTTTTCTTCCCTCAAGGCTACAGAATCCGCAATCTCTTTTGTCTCACGGCAACAATAGAAGTTAACCGATTCATCAACTTTAATAAACATGCCTGTATATTGCTTGATGTTACCATTGGTAGAACGAGCTTTGTAGGTAATCTGCGGCGGCTTGCCGTCAATTCCACTGAATCTCTTTTGGCAGAAATCCTTAAAAAAGTGACGAACAGCGTCTTGTTGTTCCGCATTTATAGAATCGATGATCCATTTTTCCAATGCATCTTCAATCTGCATTGCTATATTTTCAAACCGCTTAAAATAGGATGCTTCCTCACAATGCAGGCATTTTACAGTATTCGCATCCAGATTGAACTCGAAAATCTTATCGTAAACATCGGTAAGGGCTTGCAGATAGCGTTTGCCTTCGCTCGTCTTTCGTGCCTGATAGTGTTCTGTAACATCCATACAAACGCTTTGAAACTCTGCTTCGCCCTGCTCGTTAATGCATTTTGTAACCCATCCGAAAATATGCGCACGGGTTCCGTCACAACGAAGCAAGGTCATATCTCCAGCGATAGGAGCCTCTGCAGAAAAAACCCGATTCAGATATTTTGAAAATCTGCGGCGTTCTTCCATCGGAATCATCAAAAAGATATTGCCTTTATACATTTCCTGATAATCCATTTCTCCGTCTTTTACTTCCGGAAAGCGAAGAAGCTCGATCATCTTAGGATTGATATATGTAATCCTCGGTTGCTTTTCACAAGTATATTTTAAAAATCCGCACGGAACAGTTTCATTTAGAAATTGCAGATCGGTATTTCCGTTTTTAATGTCGGTTATATCAGTTAAAACAGAATGTCCGATGAGTGTTCCGTCATCCAATCTCTTGGGCGTAACGGTATCTCTCACACAGATTGTTGTACCGTCCTTCTTTACAAGGCGGTAATCATCGGCAAGAGGTTGTTCATTCATAATTATTCTTTGAATAAAGCCGGAATACTTTTTACGATCATCCGGGTGAACTCGAAGTGCATATAGATCTCTGCTGTCATCCAACAGTTCCTCTCTGGGAACACTGAGCAAATCACACAGATTCTGACTCACATAGCTCAAGTGTGCTGGCGTGGTCAAAATATATTGGTGAAAGCCGCCGATTTGTTGATTCAATATCTCATCCATGTTATCTAACATATCTTTCATAGCAACTCCTTTTGCGGAGTAAAGCTCTCCGCCCACAGGGATTAAGTCAGACTTTTATATTTTAGTATAACACACAAATATGACAAAATTTCGATTTTTACAAAATTCCGAAAAATTACACAGCAACAGCAAACGCCAGAGCCAGTTTTGACTCATGAGAAATGCTGATATGTATGTATTTAATGCCAAGCTTTTCTGCATATTTCAGTGCACCGTTGTAAAGAATGATTTGAGGCTGTCCCTGTGCACTATGCCTCACTTCAATATCCTTAACGGTGAAGCCGCAAAAGCCTGTGCCTAGGCTCTTGCTCACAGCTTCTTTTGCCGCCCATATCCCCGCTGCCGAGTAAATCTGCTTATCTGCAATATAATTTTGCTCATATTCCGTAAACAGCATATCAGCCAATCGGGTATTAGTCATTTTTTCTTCAAGGCGCGGGATGCTTACAGTATCACATCCCACGCCCTTGATACAGACATTCATTTTCATACAGTTTCGTTTCGATTGCGAAGGACAGTCTTTTGTATTTTGCCGCTGATCGTCTTGGGCATTTCGGTTACGAACTCAACGAGGCGGATCCATTTGTATTCCGCAAGCTTTTGATTGCAGAAATTTTTGATCTTCAACTCAAGCTCCGGCGAAGGCTCATATCCTGCGCCAAGAACAATAACCGCCTTGATTGCCTGACCCCGCAGAGCATCCGGCACTCCGATTACGCTGCATTCCACAACGGCAGGATGCTCCATCAGCACATTTTCCACTTCGTAAGGTCCTACCCGGAAACCACCTGTCTTTATAATATCGTCAAAGCGACCGTGGAACCAATACCGACCATTTTCGTCCATATACGCAGCATCACCCGTATGGTACACACCGTCACGCCAAACATAACTATACTGCTCCTCATTGTCCAGGTATGCGGCAAATACACCGGGTTGCTTGCCTGCTTTTTCGGGAACAATAACTACCTCACCTATTTCATAGGTGTCGACGGGTTTTCCGTTCTTTCCGCGAAGCTCAATATTGTAAAAGGGCGAGGGTGTACCCATAGAACCCTCTACAGCATCATATCCCTTGAAATTTGCCATCAAAAGCGTCGTCTCAGTCTGTCCATATCCTTCGCAGAGTTGAAGTCCTGTGCGTTCTGTAAACTTTCGGAATACTTCGGGAGCTAACATTTCACCTGCCGTTGTCGCGTGTTTGAGCGACGGCATATCGGGAATGCCTTTACGCACAAGGTAGCGATAAACCGTCGGAGGCGCGCAGAAAGAAGTTACGCCATAGCGGTTGATCACAGTGGTCAATTGCTTGGGTTCAAAGTTATCGAAGTCATACACCATAACGGCGCTACCGACGAGCCACTGTCCATAAATCTTCCCCCAGGATGCCTTTGCCCACCCTGTTTCCGCAACTGTGAAGTGGAGTCCGTTATCCTCTGCCTGATGCCAATATTTCGCCGTAACAATATGTGCGAGAGGATAGCTGTGCTCGTGAATGACGCCTTTGGGATAACCGGTAGTACCCGATGTGAAGTACAGCATCATCGGATCGGTTACCTTTGTCTGCACACGTTCCAATTCCTCGGAGGCTTTTTTCATTGCCTTTGTCAGATTTTCAAAGCCGTCCGCATCCTTCTGAACGCACCATAGCTTTGCCGTCGTGTCTGCTTTTTTCAGCGCCGCAGTGATTTTTTGGGGAACCTCATTTTGTGTAGTACACACAATCGCTTTTGCTTTAGAGGACTTAATGCGATATACAAAGTCACTGACCGTCAGCATATGGGTTGCAGGGATCATCACAGCACCCAGCTTATGAAGTGCAACTGCCGCAAACCAATATTCATAGTGCCGCTTCAAAATCAACATCACATGGTCGCCGTGACCGATTCCCTCACCGCGAAATACATTTGCCATCTGATTGCTGTATTTCTTCATATCTGCAAATGAAAAAATATGCTCTTCACCTTCCACATTGCACCATACAAGCGCGCGTTTCTTCGGTGTTTCATTTGCAATTTTATCGACAACATCATACCCGAAGTTAAAGTTGCCGGGATATTCAAGTGTTAATTTTTGCAGTCTGCCGTTTTCATCGACAATTTCATTACAATACTGCTTATATACGCTCATACTCGCTCCTTAATGACAGCACTAACGCCCAAGTGGCGGAATCGATCATAACGATTTTGAGTCAAGTCAATATCGCCGGACAATTCCTTGATTTCTTCCGTTAAAAGGGTACGGATGCGGTCATAAAATTCTTTTTTGCCGATGTCATTTTCGGAAAGAATACGTTCTATTACGCCAAGGCTCTTTGCATCCTCAGCGGTTAATTTCAAGCTTGCCGCAGCGGTTTCTGCCTTAGCTGCGTCTTTCCAAAGAATACTTGCACAGCCCTCCGGTGAAATAACAGAATACACAGCATTTTGCAGCATCCATACTCTGTCCGCAACAGCAAGTGCAAGCGCACCGCCGCTGCCACCCTCGCCAATCAAAATAGAGATAATTGGCACACACAGAGTAGACATTTCCAGCAGATTTTCTGCAATGGCCTGCCCTTGTCCTCGTTCTTCGGCACCAATCCCACAGTACGCACCGGACGTGTCAACAAAACAGATGACCGGTCTGCCGAATTTCTCTGCCTGCTTCATCAGGCGTAATGCTTTACGGTAGCCTTCCGGCTGAGGCATACCGAAATTACGGTAAGTACGTTCTTTTGCAGTATGACCTTTTTCAATCGCAATTACCGTCACAGAAGTGTCGTTCAGCTTTGCAATACCGCCTACGATAGCGGGATCATCTGCATAACGGCGATCACCGTGAAACTCAATAAAGCCTTTGAAAATGTTTTTAATATAATCAAGCCCTGTCGGCCTTTTGCTGTCACGGGCAAGTTTTACTCGTTCGAAAGCCACTTCGCTCACATCATCGCCCTCCTATCGTGCATTTTTAACAGCTCAGTCAAATATTTCTTTTGTCCCGAACGTGGAATAATACTGTCAATAAATCCGTGCTCCAGAACAAATTCAGACTTTTGGAATCCTTTGGGCAGAGCCTTCTTTGTCGTCTGCTCAATCACCCTCACACCTGCAAAACCGACGGTTGCGCCGGGTTCTGAAAGAATAATATCCGCTTCCATAGCAAAGCTTGCCGTTACGCCGCCTGTCGTCGGATCGGTGAGAACGGCAATATATAAAAGTCCGGCATCACTGTGCCGTTTAACCGCCGCACTCGTCTTTGCCATCTGCATCAAAGACAGCAACCCCTCCTGCATACGTGCGCCGCCGGATACTGTAAAGCCTATCACCGGCAAACGATGCTGCACGGCATATTCAAACAACGTAGTAATTTTTTCGCCAACGGCACTGCCCATACTGCCCATCATAAAATACGATTCCATAACGAACAGACAGCACTTTTGTTTGCCAACAGTAGCCGTACCGCACACAACCGCCTCGTTTTCACCGCTTGCCACACGGACGTTTTCTACCTTATCTTTATATCCGGGAAAGTTCAGTGGATTATCTGCTTTTATATTGGAATATAATTCACGAAAGCTTCCTTTATCGGCAATCATCTGTATGCGCTGACGCGCCTTCATACGGAAATGATAACCGCAAGGGCAGACAAGCTCATTTGCCCAAAGACGGCTCAACGGAATATCCTTATGGCAATTCGGACAATTTTTCTCGGGCTCACCGGCATCACGCTGAACGGGAGCGGAGGTGCGCCCGCCTTCTTCTAATTGATTTTTAGGTTTCAGAAAATTGAGTAATGCCATCTTTTCACCTGTTTCCCATAAAAGTTAAATCATAATTTCCGGATGTAAAGCGTTCATCTTCTACGATCCGCAGTTGTTCCTCAATGTTTGTCGGTATGCCGTCAATCACCAATTCGCAAAGTGCAGCCCTCATTTTACGGAGAGTTTCTTCTCGTGTTTTTGCGTACACAATCAATTTTCCAAGGAGTGAATCGTAGTATGGTGACACAACTGTACCCGCAACCAAGCAGGTATCAAAACGAACGGACGGACCGCCGGGAACATGAAGCATTTTCAAAGTGCCGCAACTTCCTGCGTTGATACGGCATTCGATTGCCGAGCCTTTCATCTTCACGTCCTTTTGCGTAAAATTCAGCGGAATACCCGCTGCAATACGAATCTGCCATTTTACAAGATCAAAGCCTGTCAGCATTTCCGTCACACAATGCTCCACCTGCAGCCGTACATTCATTTCCATAAACCAGAAGTTACCTTCACGGTCAAGCAAAAATTCCAGCGTTCCCGCACCGACATAGCCAATCTTCTTTACGGCATCCACCGCAAGTTCAATAATCTTTTGACGTTGCTCATCATTAACAGCGGGGGAAGGTGTTTCTTCAAGCAACTTTTGATTTCTTCTCTGGAGAGAGCAGTCACGGTCTCCAAGGCATACTGCATTTCCGTGCTCATCGGCAAGAATTTGTAATTCAACGTGTCTTGCCGGGAAAATGTATTTTTCAAGATATACGCTGCCATCACCAAAAGCACTTATCGCTTCGTTTGTAGCCTGATGGTAGGCATCGTCCAGTTCATCTTCCGAGCGGATCAGACGGATTCCCCGTCCACCACCGCCAGCGCAGGCTTTCAGCATAACAGGGTATCCGATTCTGTCAGCAACTCGCTTTGCTTCCGCAACGGAAACAACTGCTTTTGTTCCCGGAATGACTGACAGACCTGTGCCACGAATCAATTCCTTTAAGATTGCCTTATCGCTAAGGCGCTCCATACTTTCGGGATTGGGACCGATAAATACCAATCCGTTCCTTCTGCAGGCACGGGCAAAATGCGCATTTTCAGAAAGAAATCCGTAACCGGGATGAATCGCCTGAGCACCTGCCAAAATAGCGGTGCTGATAATTTGATTTTCATTCAGATAGCTTTCCGAGGCTTCTGGATCTCCGATACAATAACTTTGATCGGCAAGAGCCACGTGAAGGGCGTTTTTATCCGCCTCGGAATATACGGCAACCGTAGCTACGCCCATTTCCTTGCAAGCCCGAATGATGCGGACAGCGATTTCGCCACGGTTGGCGATCAGTATTTTTGAAAACATAGTTTTACACTCCTGTAATCGCGAAGGAAAATTCTGCCGATACGCAAAGTCGTTCGTCTACCGAAACACTACCCTCAGCAAAATAGAACGGGTGCTTCGCACGTTTGATGTGACACTGTGTTTCAACGGTATCGCCGGGTTTGACAGGTGAACGGAATTTCACGTTATTAAGCCCTGTATAAACAGGCAATTTTCCTTCTCTCATTGCATCCTGAATCAGTACGCAAGCGGACTGAGCCAGTATCTCACAGAGAATAACGCCCGGCACGATAGGATTATCGGGAAAATGCCCCTTCAGGAAGAACTCATCACCACGAACGGTATAATGTCCGACAGCGGTGCCGTCCTTATTTTCCACATCGTCCAGAAGCAGCATATTATCTCTGTGAGGCAGTATAGTCATTATTTCCTCTCTGTTCATAGCCCTACCTCTTGATACGGAACAGTTCTGTTCCGTACTCTACAACCTGCCCGTTTGTAACACAGATCTCCGAAATTACGCCTTCTTCTTCGGCAGTAATTTCGTTCATCAGTTTCATCGCTTCGACAATGCAAAGGGTTTGCCCCTTTGTCACCGTATCGCCGATAGAAACATAGGAATCAGCATTTTCAGCGGGAGCCGCATAAAACACGCCAACAATGGGGGATTTCACACTGATATAATCAATCGGTTCGGATGAGGCTTGTGTCGTGCCGGTAGGTTCGGGAACAGAAAATGCGATTTCTTTTGCCGGGGCACCAACGGAACGCTCCAAACGGACCTTGCTGTTTTCTTCTGTAATTTCAAGTCCGGTCAGCCCAAGTTCCTTCATCAGCTCGGCATATTTGCGAATATCTGTTTCTTTCATCGGATTACACCTTTCTGAAAGCAAGACAAGCATTGTGACCGCCAAATCCAAGAGAATTGGAAAGTGCCAGCGTAATATCTGCTTCTACGGCAGTATTCGGAACACAGTTCAAATCACAATTTTCATCCTGCTCATTCAAATTGATCGTAGGAGGAATAACACCCTCGTTCAGTGCGAAAAGGCAAGCCAGCGCTTCAATCGCACCTGCTGCACCGAGCATATGCCCTGTCATTGATTTCGTAGAGCTTATATAAGCCTTATGCGCATTTTCCTCACCGAGTGCCTTTTTGATCGCAACGGTCTCAATGGCATCGTTCATCGGTGTGCCTGTTCCGTGAGCGTTCACATATACAGTATCATTTTCCGTATAGCCTGCTTCCTTCATAGCGTCCATCATTGCCTGTGCGCCACCACGCGCATTGGGATGAGGTGCGGTGATATGATGGGCGTCGCAGGTTGAACCGTAGCCGCACACCTCGCCGTAAATCTTAGCGCCACGAGCGTTTGCGTGTTCGTATTCTTCAAGTACAAGGGCAACAGCGCCTTCACCGATTACAAAACCGCCTCTGCGCCTATCAAAAGGCAGGGATGCCTCGTCAGGATTTTCAGAAGTGGAAAGTGCCTGCATATTCACAAATCCTGCAACAGCAGAAGGAACAATGGCAGCCTCAGCTCCGCCGGTAATCACAGCATCCGCATAACCGTGGCGAACAAGACGCATCGCCTCACCGATGGCATTGGAACCGGAAGCGCAAGCTGTAACCATAGGCATAGCCGAACCACGGCAATCGTGGCGAATGGCAATCATACCGGTTGCCATATTGCCGATCATCATAGGTACGAATAGGGGAGAAACACGGCGGGGGCCTTTCTCCATCAGCTTGGTGTGCTCTGTTTCAAAAGTGCTGATACCGCCAATACCTGTACCAAAAATAACGGCAAAGCGTTCAGGTTCAACAGTGCCCTCAATACCACTTTCATCTACTGCCTGCTGTGCTGCAACAACGGCAAACTGTGCATAGCGGTCAGTGCGAAGCATATCATTAACCCCTAAATATTCTTTGGGATCAAAGCCTTTGACTTCGGCACCCAGCTTTGCCTTGAATTTCTCTGTATCAAAAAGTGTAATGGGAGCAATGCCGTTTCTGCCGTTCTTCATACCGTTCCAAGTGTCAGCCACATTGTTTCCCAAAGGGGTAATTGCACCTATACCGGTAACAACAACTCGTCTGTTTTCACTCATGTTTTTTCTCCTTACATAGCGAGGCCACCGTCAACACGGAGGACTTCGCCGGTTATGTATTTTGCTGTCGTAAGATATGCTACTGCATCCGCCACATCATCTGTTTTGCCCATCTTGCCGAGGGGAATCATATTCAGAATCGGATTATCTGTCTGATTTCCTGTCATATCCGTTGTGATAAAACCGGGAGCAACCGCATTACAGCGAATGCCTTTCGGCGCAAGTTCCTTTGCCACGGATTTTGTGAGTCCGATAAGACCTGCTTTCGAGGCAGAATAGTTGCATTGGCCTGCGTTGCCCATCATACCGGCAACCGAAGTGATATTGACAATAGAGCCCTCCCGTGCCCGAATAAACAATCCTGTCATATGACGGATCATATTGAACGCACCTTTGAGGTTGGTGTCTAAAACCGCATCAAAATCCTCTTCCTTCATCATAGCAAGCAGACCGTCACGGGTAATGCCAGCATTATTGATAAGGATCTGTGCTGTCCCGAAGTCAGCCTTGATTTTTGCCACAGTTTCCTTTGCCGCAGAAAAGTCAGCAACGTTGCACTGATAAGCCTTTGCTTCTACGCTGTATTCCTGTTTGCATTTTTCGCACACCTTCTCTGCGGTGACAGCATTACCAGCGTAAATGACAGCGACATTGGTGCCCATTGATGCCAGCTTATATACGATTGCCTCACCGATACCACGAGAGCCACCGGTTACAACCGCTGTTTTTCCTTTTAACATCCTTCCGCCTCCGCAAGATATTCCGTAATATTTACAGCCTTAACATCTGCGCTGATTTTCTTAATCATATTGGTAAGCGTTTTGCCGGGACCGATTTCGATGAAGGTATCGACGCCGTCGGAAACCATATTGCGAATGATCGTTTCCCACTGCACGGGACTGCATATCTGCAATGAAAGCAAACCAATAACATCATCCCCATAAGGTTCAGCGGTCATATCGGAATAGAGCGTAATGTTTCTTTCCTTCATTTCTGCCGTTTTCAGTTCCTCGGCAAATGCTTTTGCCGCTTCATTCATAAACGGAGAATGGAATGCCCCCTTTACTTTGAGGGGAATCGCTCTGCCGCCAGCTGCCTTGATGTCGGCAAAGAAGTCCGTCATTTGTGAGGAAAGCCCTGATACGGTGATCTGTCCGGGGCAGTTAAAATTCACAGGATAAACGTCGGAATACTTACTGCATACCTCCCGCACCTGTTCGGGTGTCAGCTTTACGACAGCCGCCATAGACGTATCAAATTTTTCGGCCTCGCTCTGCATCAGCTCTCCTCGTTTGCATACAAGACGGAATCCTGTCTCGTTGTCAAATGCCCCGCTGACCGTTGCGGCAACAACTTCACCGAGCGAGAAACCTGCAGCCACATCGGGAGCAATTCCTTTTTCAATCAGGACACTTGCTGCCGACAGTTCCATTGCGAAAAGGCAAGGCTGTGTGTTCTTGGTTTCCTTTAATTCGTCTTCCGTTCCATTAAAGCATTGAGCAGATGTGCCTGGACGGATTTCGTCGCATAGATTAAAAATCTTTTTAGCAACCGGATATTTTTCATACAAGTCTTTTCCCATACCGGGGAACTGGTCGCCCTGGCCAGAAAAAACAAATGCTATTTTACCCACTCTTTTGCCCTCAGAAGGATAGGCTCGGCTTCCTCCATAACTTCCTTAACAATTTCTGCCGCAGGCTGCTCTTTTTTAATCATAGCGGCAATCTGACCGGAGAGAAAACAACCCTTTTCATTGTTACCTTCCTGTACAGCAAGTCTAAATGCGCCGATTGCCATCGCTTTCAATTCTTCGTCCGGCATACCGCTGTATTCAGCCTTGGAATACTCTCTGGCATACTGCGTGCGAAGACTGCGAACGGGGTGTCCCAAACGCTTACCTGTTACCATCGTACAAAGATCCGTGGCTTTTAAGATCTTTTCCTTATATGCGGGATGAATCGTGCATTCATTGGCACTAAGAAAACGGGTTCCCATCTGTACGCCCTGAGCACCAAGCATAAACGCTGCGGCAACACCTCTGCCGTCTGCGATGCCGCCTGCGGCAATGACTGGCAAGGTGGTCGCATCACAAATTTGAGGAACGAGAACCATAGTGGTAAGCTCGCCTACATGACCGCCGCTTTCGCCACCCTCTGCAATGAGAGCAGAAGCGCCGAGGCGAGTCAACAGTTTAGCCATAGCAACCGAAGCAACAACAGGAATAACCTTAATCCCTGCGGCAAGCCATTCTTTAACATATTTAGATGGATTGCCTGCACCCGTGGTTACAACCTCAACCTTTTCTTCTATAACAACCTTGGCCACTTCATCTGCAAAGGGGCTAAGCAACATAATATTTACGCCAATAGGTTTATTGGTGATACTCTTGGCAACTTGAATCTGCTGCCTGACATAATCGGCGGGAGCATTTCCTGCCGCAATAATGCCAATACCGCCGCCATTGGACACGGCAGCGGCCAGTTTACCGTCAGCGATCCAAGCCATACCACCTTGAAATACCGGATATTCGATACCCAGCATTTCACAAATTGCTGACTTAATCATAAGCGTTAACCCTGCTTGCTCTGGATGAACTTATTCAGGTCGTCGATGGTCTCCACTTTCTGATCCAATTCGATTTCGATACCGATTTCGTCCTCCAGGTTCATAAGAAGTTCTACCGTGTCAAGAGAGTCAATGCCAAGCTCAGAGAACTTGCTTTCCGGCTTTACAGCAGAAACATCACAGCCAGTGCGTTCCGAAACAATTTTTGCGATAGCGTTAAAGTACATAATGAAATGCCTCCAAAATAAATTTTCCAAGCAGTTTTCTGCTGCTCGTTGTTATTTAATATACTGATTTGCCGTTCCGTCAAAGGAACTAATGCGTTCCAAAACCGTTCCTAGTTTGTATACAATTAATGAAATTGACCTTTTTCCGCAATTTATAAGTGTTTAGCTTAAAATAGTTATAAAAGCTGCATAATGCAAAAAAGTGGGAGTGCATCGTTCAAAAATGCACTCCCACTGAAATTTTACCGTTCCCAACTATCTCGGCTTTTTTTCCTGGTCTGCTTCTGCTGTGCCTGTTGTTTCTGATTCTGGCACAGGAACTCCCGAACAGACCGTACTTCCGCTCCCTCGTTCAACAGAACGAAAACATCCCGCTTGCTGTCATACATTATCATCAGATTGTATTTATCACCGTAGCGAGACAGTTACAGGTGTTTTTGCTATGCTGTGCGCTTTTACGCCGTTGGCAGATACCGTTGAAAAGCAAAACAAAACGTTCATAGTATTCAAAAAAGGAGCAAATTTGTTGCTGTTCTGATCGTCACTGTCCACGTTGTTGGCAATCGCCACAAAGTGTACATTGTGCTGACGAAAGAACACCTCCGTGTAAAAACCTCTCCCAGTATTAAAACTACCCCATACTTGGTTCGTTTCTTATTGACGCAAGCATCGCATTTTGATGTCAAAATACTGCTTGCTGGG
>ULXX01010739.1_pt1 | contig 15478 bp, 12 predicted proteins | sample 1961621 | NCBI WGS metagenome assembly ULXX01 (sample SAMEA4835848, study PRJEB28245) | human gut metagenome | biome: gut microbiome; material: fecal sample | place: Denmark | collected 2008
GCCGGGGAGCATATCCCATCAGGCCGGTCATTCGATTGGAAATAATCCATCGATGAACTGACTTAATCATAGCTCATTTTTGAACCCTTTCCCGTATGTCCATAAAATAGGAAAACCGCCCCAAAATCGAAAAATTCCACGATTTCGGAACGGTATATGGTATAATAAGGAATAACAGCGGCAGCCAGCCGCAGGAAGGAGCGATGTGTTTATGAAAACCCGCATTTCCGTACAGGAACGCCTGAAAGATTTACGGGTGGAACGGGGCTTGAATCTGGAAGAACTGGCACAGGAAACCGGCATTTCAAAATCAGCCCTCGGCAGTTATGAAAACGACAACGACGAATACAAGGAAATTAACCACGGCAGCCTGTTGAAGCTGGCAGACTTCTATCAGGTGTCGGTTGACTATCTGCTCGGCCTTACCAATAATCGGAGATATGAAAACACCCCGATAGAAGAATTACATTTGAGTGATGAAGTCGTGGAACTGCTGAAAAGTGAACGCTTCAATAACCGGCTGCTGTGTGAGATTATCTCCCATGAAAAATTTAAGGAATTGCTGGCAGACGCAGAAATCTATGTGGACGGGATAGCAACCATGCACTTCCATGACACAAACAGCTCACTGGCTGCTTTACGGGCTATGGTACTGGAAGAACACCCCGAAGCTGCGGCAGACCGGGCAATCAAAGTGTTGGAAGCCTGTCAGATAGAGGAAGAAGATTTTTTCTGCCATGTGACGCACAAAACATGGGACGTCATTCTCCATGATATACGCAAGGCGCACGAAAATGACAGCGAAAGTGCGCCGGATACCACGCCTGCCGATGAACTTATACGGGAAGTACAAAAGGCCATGCAATCTCCGGGGGACAGGGTTCAGCAATTCACGGAGATATTCTGCAAGGCGTTCCGGCTCAAATACAAGCGGCTCTCACAAGAGGAACGAAGCCTTTTGAAAAAGCTGTTCAAGAAATCCCCGCTGATAAAACAGTCTGGTATGAACTTCCGGCGCAGGCCGTGGAAATAAAAACAGCCGTTGTAGGATTTTGTTCCTACAGCGGCTGTTTTTATTTATGAATCTTCTCCAACAAAAGACAGGATATTTTCATCAGTTTGTAATGTAATTGTTGCGCTTTCTGAATCATCAGAATAAACTCTTGTTCCATATACGCCTGTAACAGGCTCCTCTAAATTTTCAAAAGTTAATCCGAGTTTCGAAGAAGAATTGTCAATCTTTTCAAGCGAATATGTACCTGTCCATTCTTGTTTATGAGTGTTATCTGTTAAGATAAAACTTTTTTCTTCAAAACTCAATGTCAAATCCAATACTGGTATGTCATCATGCACTGAACCTGAGAATAACATATTACCATCTAAATCAGTAATAAATTCTAAAGACCAGTTATATGATGATACCGACCGAGTTTGGGAAGAATCACACGAACATAAGCCTACACACATAAAAAAACATACGCATATTGCCAATAACCGTTTCATTTTACCTATTACCAACCTTAATTCACAACTGTTTTGCATTTAATTAGGGAAGTGTCACAGGGTAAGAAATAGCGAAAGCTCCACCGCCTGCCAAGGCATTATTAGCGGTAGCAACACCAGAAACAGAAACCGTTCCCTTATCTCCGCTATTACCTGTTCTTCCAGTATCCACATCAGTTTCGATTGTTTCTTCACCGTCGGCTAATTCTGCAAATGCCGTATTGGTGGATTTTTTGTTCATAAGCACATTAACTGTACCAGTCATACCAGTGAACTCCGGTTTTGGAGATTCATACCACGGTACATACAACTTCACATGAACTTGAATCCCATCATCCTCATCATAAGTTGCATAAGAGTTAATACGAACATTAGCGACTGCTCTTTTGGTGACACCATCGGAAATCATAACATCGGTTAAGTATCCGTCATATTCTCCAATGACTACCGGCTGTTGAGTATCCGTTATTTCCGTTGTTGTTTCCGCTGCAAAAGCAGGAACCGCACTCACAGAAAAAAGCATACAAAACGCTACCAACGAGGTAAACAATCTTTTACTAAATTTTTTCATAAACAATGCTCCTTTCTAAAATGACCAGAACCTACATTTTTGTATTCAGTTATTGGCAATATGCTACTAACCTGCAAGCACACTCTCAAATCATAAAATGTTTCAAATGTACTTGTTTTATTTTATGATAGCACTTATTTACATTGGGTACAATAGAAAATATACACCATTAAAATTTAATTTTTTGTGCAAATCGAATCAAATATAAAATTATATCGCTTTAGATATTGTCCTGTTCTAATTTAATCACATTCATAATACCACAATTCAAGGCTTCACAAATGCGAACCAGCGTTTCCATGCTGATATTCTTTCCCTTGCCCATGTTGGCAATCATATTTGTGGTAAGACCGGCGGCAAGCCGCAAATCCTCTTTCCTCATGCCACGCTCTTTCAGTGTGTTCCATAGTGGCTGATAACTAATGTGCATAGGCTTCCCGCCTTTCTTTCCATCGTCAAGTGTTTTATACCCATTATAGCAGAAATCTTGCGTTTCCACAATATTTCTTGACTACACCGCCGGTTCCGTCTGGATTGTGCTTTTCCTTTCTCCGCTTTTATTACATCTAATTAGCCATAAGCTGGTTCATAAATCTTTCACTGACAGGGCCGCTGACGACCCATTCCTTGTGTGTTGAGTTATTGATAACCTTGAAAGTATCGTTAGTGTTCAAAAACGCCTCACAATCGACAAACCGAACATTTTCGCCGATGATGATTTCTTCCAGATTTGTACAATCAGTGAACATCCCTGCGGGAATGTTTACCACGCCGTTTCCTATAACAACTTTTTTCAGGCTTTTACACTGCGCAAACACACGACCGCTATTGCTGTAATAGCTAAAAGCCCTATCAGCAGGGGCATTAGAATACTCGGCATACCAATATTCGCCCATTTCCTTCACCGTATCGGGAATCACAATTTCTTCGATGGCGGTACGCCAAAATGCGCCAGACATAATATTTTGAACCGTGTCACCAATGGTGACTTTTTTGAGATTGCTGCATTTTGCAAATGTAAATTGCGGAATCACCGTGATGTTATCGATCGTAACCTCGCTGATACCCTTACACAGTTCGAAAAGATTCCCGCCGAAACCGTTTCCGATTGTGGCACCGTCTTTTTCCCAATTCGCATCGCCTGCGGCAGCGTGAAGAATGCCTCCGCCGTTAATATGAAGCTTGAATGTCTTGCCGTCATAGCTGTCAGCCTCACGGTCCACCCAACCGGGTAAATCGTAATATTCTGCTTGAGTGATAACATATCCGTGTTCGTCTGCAGCCATTCTTGTGCTATGATTTACATAAAGCAAAGGCATTGTGAGGTCTTCAAGGCCCTCACAGTTCAAAAATGCTTTGTACCCGATTTTGGTAACCTCGGGGGAGAGCACAATCTCCGCAACATTTTTCAGATTCGCAAAGGCATAATCGCCGATTACACCGCCGGTCACGGTCAGCTTTCTCAGGCTCGTCGGGATGGCACCCTCTGCCTCGGCGTTGCTCGCATAGCCGAAAAGATAACCGAGATTTGTGTTGCGGGTTACCGTATTGTCGGAAGCAAGGTAAGGCAGGGTGAGCTCATTAAGCGAGCGGCAGTTCGCAAGCGCGCCCTCCTTTATGTGGTTGAACACGGAGGAAATGGTGAGATTTGTTACGCTGTTCCAATTCTCGACGCCCATAAGCATGCAAAATTTTGTGCCTTTGTTGTCGATATTGTAGTTCTCGTCCACAACATAGTAAAATCCCTCGAATTCGGGCTTCAGTGTCCAGTCGGCGTAGAGCACTATAGTGCCCGTGGTACCCGCGGGAATTCCGTCCTCGCCGACAAAATCGCCGTAAGGGCTGTTCAGTCTCCATCCGTTAAAAACATAATCATATTTCTCGAGCGGAAGAGGGTGTATCGCATCCCTCACGTCGTAGATATCGACGTTGCTGTTCTGAACGCCCTTGGTGTTTTTATATATAATCGGATAACGCTCAATCTCAAAAACAGGATACAGAGTGATGTCGCCGGGTTTTGATGTGTCGATATTGAGGACAGCATCTCCCATCTCATCTCTCCAGTATCTGAATATATAACCCTTTATGATAAGCGGCTGCAGTTTCACACTGCCCTCCGCAAGAGGGAAAGACGACGCGTTCGGATTTGTATATTGTGCATCCAGCAGCTCTTTGCAATTGTATGTCACATTTATGCGATTGTCAAGCATGGCAGATGCGAGCGCATCGGTCTTATAATTGAACTTTATCTGCGCGCTCGCGCCGTAGCGGAGCATATCTCTGAGCATTTTTATGAGATTTTCGTCGTCAGTTCCCGTAACGCCATCGACAAGTCCCAGCATTCGCGCGGCGTATGTGCAGATGCTGTAATCTTTGGGAGCACCCTCGTACTTTACGCCGCCGACCTCAACATAAGGAGTAGCTGTTACTATATCGCCCATCTCCTTAGCCACAAGGTCCTTGTATATCGCCACGTAGTATTCTTTTCCGGCAATCGTCTCCTTCTCGGTAGCGACGATATTGACAGGCGCTTTGCCGCCGTCTGCGCGCTCTATCTTCAGACCCACATTTTCCATGGTTATGCCGGGAGCATTGCTGACATCAACGGCATACAGAATATATACCTGATTGCCGAATTCGAGATTGCAGGCGAAAATTTCCGCCGTCGGCGTCGTTTCTCCTTCTGCACTCAGCGCAAGGCAGAAGGCAAACAGCATCACCAGCGTCAGCGCGGCAATAAGAAGTTTCTTTTTCATGTGATCGTTTCCTTTCTTATAATAATATCGGTTTCGGCACGGAGGATTTCGCATTTAAATCATCAAAATTCAACCGCTCAATTATATTATACTGCAAAATTCCGCATCTGTCAATACATTTTCTGCCATTAAATAAAAAAGGTGCCGTTGCTCACAGCACCCTATTTGCGGATATTCGTCTTTCGGAAAACGCGGGTCACTCGTCCTTGTCGTCAATTTTGGCGAAAGCATTTATGCCGCTCTTGACAGCTTGGATATCCCATGGTCCTCTGTCGGTTGATGTTCTGATAATATCCTCATCTGCCAGTGCGATTATGTCCAGCTTCGGCATCTCAAACATTTCTTTCACAGCGTTCACCTTACCCCATTTATTTTTGTATGCTGTCCGCGCCTTCGCGCAGAAGCGATGTTCTTCTTCAAATATATTTTACAATAAACCCGACCGTTTGTCAAGTGTTTTTTGAAAAAATTATCAGCTCATATATTATATAAAAAATGAAGGAAAAACGCAGAAAGCCCTCCGATGACCGAAGAATAAAAGCAAAAGCAAAGTGAAACAATAAAATCATGTGAATATCGCTCAAAAATACCGAAATTTTTTCGAAATATTCACATTCAACTAAAAAAATTTCCAAATTTTTAAAAAAAGCAAAGATTTTTTAAAAAAGTATTGTAAAAATATTGTAAATATGGTACAATACTGCATAATAATTATTTTTATACGGCATTTTGAGGCATTATATTCAGAATCCGCATAAATTGAATTATTGCTTGCAGGCTCAGCCTGTAAATCAAAATATTTTTCAGGAGGAAAAACAGATGAAAAAAGTTTTAGCTTTGGTTCTTGTGGCTCTTATGATGCTCGCTCTGTTTGCTTGCGGCAAAAAAGAGGACGTAAAGCCCGTTGAGTATCAGCCTATTGACCCTGCAGATGCAGTTTCTCACAAGGACTTCACTTCCGTTTATTCTAAAATCGGAAGCAAGGTTACCATCGACATGGTAGAAGAAGACAAGGAAACAGGTCTTGCTTATGTTACAGTCGACGGTACAAAATACGAACTCGGTATGGACTTCCTCTCTATGGCAATGGTTTACAATACCACACCCGTAGCAGACAAGACATCCACCGATGTTTACAACGAATGGTGGAAGCTCTACATTCAGAGATGGAACTACCTCGTTCCCGAAATTCCGCTTTATTCCAACCAGTACTTCGATCTTTACGACAAGAAGATTCAGAACTTCGTTACAACTCCTTACTGGGGTCCCGCGGACGCTATCATTTCTTGCACACTCAAGGAAGGTGTGGCAAGCTCCGTCATTCTCGGCAGCACTACAGACCTTTCCGGTGCTTTCCGTAATGCCGCATTCGGTAAGTCCAGCCCCGGCGCTTCCGACTACGATATCCAGAAGCTCACCTCCGGTCATGACACAATTATGTCCGATACAGATGGCATATTCCACTGGAATATGAGTACTCTCGCAGAGGTTCCCACTTCCGTTGTAAACGCAGACGGCACACTCACCTATACAATCAAGATAAGAGATGACCTCGTATTCAGCGATGGTTCCGCTATCAATGCAAAGCACTATGTTGCATCCGTTCTCGCAAACAGCTCGCCCGTTGCCGTTGAGGCAGGCGCTACAGGCAATGCAGGTCAGACGCTCGTCGGCTTCAACGATTTCAAGGCTTACACCGGCGCAACCGGCGAGGAGGCTGCAGGTACAAAGTATTTTGCAGGCGTAAAGCTTCTTGATGACTACACCTTCTCTTTCACATATACTCAGGATTACGCAAACTATTATTACTCCGATACTCTCGCTGCCGCTTCTCCCGTACCGCTCGCTCTTTACCTCGGTGCTGAAGGCGACATCGTAGTTGACCCCGAAACAAAGGCTTGCGGTCTCAACGATGCTTTCTATGCCAAAGAGACAAAGGACGGCAAGGATTCTTACAAAGTAGCCGCCGAAATCGTGGCTAACCTCAAGTGGGATTCCGATCTTCCCTTCTCCGGTCCTTATGTGATTTCCAACTACGACGCATCCTCTCTTACAGCTACACTTAAGCTCAACCCCAACTATCCCGGCGACGACGCTCGCGGCAAGGCTTCCATCGAGACAATCACATATATCAAGCTTGTCGAGGAAACACAGCTGGATATGTTCAAGAAGGGTCAGGTCGATATTGTCGCAGAAATCACAGGCGGCGACACAACAAAGGCTGCGCTCAAGATTGTCAGCGAAAACCCCGACAAATATGCAGAGACGCACTATGACCGCGCCGGCTACGGTAAGCTCGGCTTCCGTTGCGACTTCGGTCCTACAAGTATGACAGAAGTACGTCAGGCTATCATGTATACCATCAACCGTCCCGAGTTTGCTCAGACATTCACAGGCGGTTACGGTGCCGTTGTTCACGGTCCTTACTATCCTCTCTCTCAGGCTTTCCTTGCATGCAAGGACACAATCAACATCAACCAGTACAACTACAGCTCCGACAGTGCTATCGCGGCTCTCGAGGCAGCAGGCTGGAAGTACAATGTGGAAGGCAAGGCATTCGACGCCACAAAGGACGCTGTCCGCTACAAGAAGCTCTCCGGCTACGAGCTCTCTCTCGATAACCTCAACTTCAAGACAACAGACGGCAAGTACAAGACAGTCAAGATAGACGGCGAGTACTATATGCCTCTCGCAATCAACTGGTTCGGCACACATCCCAACTCCGTTACAGAACAGCTTCTCACGGCATGGCAGAAGAATTCCACCGCAACAACGGCTATCGGCATGTATATCACATATACTACCACCGACTTCAACAAGGGTCTCTTCGGCGAGCTTTACCGCATAAATCAATACGGCTACGACGGCACACCGAAGCTCAATGCAATCAACTTTGCTACAGGCTTCAACTCCGCTGTTTACGATTACTCTTTCCAGTGGACTATCGACCCCAGCTTGTATGACGATTACAGCGCTGCATATATCATGGACGAAGCTGACTTCTTTGAAAACTATAACAAATAATCCGCGAAGAAGCGCAAATAAGATTTAAAGGCGAAAGCCTTCATGCCTTGCAGGAATGACGCCCCGCGCGTCATTCCTGCAAAGTCGTATATATATGCGTTTTTTTGCCGCGCAAATCAAGCGGCATTGCGTTGGTTCGACAGTATTCGCGGCACAAAAATGCATATATATAAAAGATTTTTATAATTTTCCGGGAGGACACAATGGGAAAATACTTAGTTAAAAGACTGCTGTATATCATACTTGTATTCTTTATCCTTTCCCTTATGCTTTTTCTCATCTACAATATGCTGCCTATAGACAAGGCGGCGCAAACGGCAACCGAGGAAGTAAAGGCAAGCAAGGGCAAGCTCAATTACGATGAGCGGTATGAATTCTGGCAAAAGAAATACGGCACAAACGGTACAAAGCTCGAGCGCTACGGCAGATGGATAGGTATCTATCCATATGACGACGGCACCTTCAACGGTATACTTCAGGGCAATCTCGGCGATTCCGCCATATACAACAAGCCTGTTGCCGAGGTTATCAGGGAGCCGATGAAAAATACCATTTTCATAAATATTTTCGCTACTATCCTCGCGCTCGGCATAACTATACCGCTCGGTATTTTCTGCGCAGTAAAGCGCGGCTCAAAGCGCGATGTCGCCGTTCAGGTCGGAACAGTTGTGGGCTACAGCCTGCCGACCTTTATCATAGCCATAGTATTCATCTGGCTTTTCGCCGTCGTGCTCGGCTGGTTCCCTGTTTCGGGAATGATAACGGCGGGCAGTCTTGAGTGGACACCGTGGCAGCAGTTCTGGGACAAGATGTACCATCTCGCCCTGCCGCTGATAGTCATGACATTCTGCTCGCTCGGCGGTATGACAAGATATGTCCGTGCCTCCATGATTGAGGCGCTCTCGATGGACTGCATCAGAACAGCGAGAGCAAAAGGTCTGCGCGAGCGCGTTGTCATCTACAGCCATGCATGGAGAAATGCGCTTCTCCCCGTGGTAACGCTCATCATAGGTTGGTTCCTCGGAATATTCAGCGGCTCTCTGATGATAGAAAACATCTTTGCGCTCAACGGCATAGGCAGAACATATTTTCAGGCACTCACCAATAACGACAACGAAATAGTGCTTGCTCTTCAGATGTTCTACATATTCATTTCTCTCGCGGGCAATCTCTTCATAGATATCATCTACGGTCTCGTAGACCCGCGTATCAGAGTCAATAAGTAAAGGAGGCGGATTTATATGTCAAAGAATAACAAGCAGAAAGAAAATAAATCCGCTCGCGGCGGTTTTAAGATAGGTCGCTGGTTTTCAAGAATGTTTATGGGCGCGAGCAAGGAGCTTTCCGATAGCGAAATCTTCGCCGTGGAAAAGCTGGAGTCTCCCTCCAAGCTTGCAGTCAAGGCATTTTTCAGGCGCAAAATAGCGGTCGTTTCTCTCGTAGTGCTTATAGCTATGTTCATACTCGTTTTTGTCGGTCCGCTCTTTCTTCCGATGGATGTAAACTTCATTGATGCAAATCAGGCAAATATCGCTCCCAATATGACAATGCGCAAGGTTCCGGCAGGCATGAAAAACAATATCGCGAGCATCTCCGGAGCATCGCTTTTTTCCGTCGGCGTGAGCGAGGATAACAACATATATTTATGGGGATATCCGAAAAATACGCTTTCAAAGGTTGACTATTCCGAGATTCCGGAAGAGCTGAAAGACGGCAAAACCTATATGGCTTCCGCAGGAAATGACCATGTCATCGCGATAAGCACATCGGGCAAGCTCATCGGCTGGGGTGTAAATTCCCGCGGTCAGTACGGATATTTCAAAGGCAACAAGGACGACCCTGTAATCCAGTGTCCCGTGGACCTGATAGAAAACGGAGTCGAAGATGTCACCAAGGTCCGCCAGCTTGTCGCGGGCTATCAGGTGAGTGCTCTTGTATACGACGGCAAGGTTTACATATGGGGTAATAAGAACGCCTGCCTCAATATGGCTGAGGTGGATGCGGGCAACTATACAAAAGTAAAGAAAATAGCTCTGACAAACTACTATGCTTTCCTGCTCATGGAGGACGGCACACTCGAATGTCCCGGCGGTATGCTCCGCCGCGAAACGGCAACCTCCTCAAGCGGCGACAAGGTAAGTCTCATGTCTTACCTGAACGGTAAAAAGATAGCAGATATAGCAACAACAAACGGATGTCTCGCCGTTCTTCTCGAAAGCGGTGAGGTTCTCGTTCAGGGTGCTTCAAGATACGGCGAAAATGCCATAGCGGAAATTCCCGCAGGTGAAAAGCTTGTGGCTATCAGCGGCGGTGCTTTTCATTTCGTCGGCGTCACCGACGGCGGTCATGCATATGCATGGGGTTCAAATGACAAAGGACAGCTCAAGGATATAAACGGCACGGAATGCTCTGCCGTTTACGCAGGTCCTTATCAGACATACCTTGCGGATTCCGACGGCAAGCTCATCAAGTCCTCCGGACTCAAGGGTTATCCTTTCGGAACAGACAACCTCGGCAGAGATACGCTGACGCGAATCATCCACGGCGGTAAAATGACAATGACAATAGGCGCCATCGCGGTTATCATCTCGTCCGTCATCGCCATTATCGTCGGATGCCTCTCCGGTTATTTCGGCGGCTGGGTCGATATTCTCCTCATGCGTGTCACGGAAATTTTCTCGGCTATTCCGTTCCTTCCCTTTGCAATGATGCTCTCGTATGTTCTCACATCGCGCCCCATCAGCGAGACCACGAGAATAATGATAATCATGGTAATCCTCGGTCTGCTCTCATGGACAGGTCTCGCGCGCATGATACGTGCGCAGGTGCTCGCCGAGAGAGAAAAAGAATTTGTCACCGCGGCAAAGGCAATGGGTGTAAAGGAGAGAATCATCGCCTTCCGCCATATTCTCCCGAATATCATATCGGTCATCATCGTCAGCATGACGCTCGATTTCGCGGGCTGTCTGCTCACGGAATCCAGCCTTTCTTACCTCGGCTTCGGCGTTCAGCAGCCGCGACCCACATGGGGTAATATGCTGAACGGTGCAAATAACTCTATAGTCATTCAGAATTACTGGTGGCAGTGGCTCTTCCCCGCTATATTCCTTGCAATAGCCACTATCAGTATCAATATATTGGGCGATACTCTGAGGGATGTTCTTGACCCGAAGAGCAGCCAGGAAAAGTAACGGAGGTGAAAAAATAATATGTCATTACTCGAAGTAAAGCACCTTCATACATATTTCAAAACAAGAAAAGGCACCGTAAAGGCGGTAAACGATGTTTCCTACAGCCTTGAACCGGGCAAAACAATCGGTATAGTCGGCGAATCCGGCTCGGGCAAGAGTGTCTCCGCCATGAGTATACTCCACCTGCTCGACGGAAACGGATATATAGCCGAGGGCGAGATACTTTTCGACGGCAAGGATCTGACAAAGCTCTCCGAGCAACAGATGTATGATATCCGCGGAAATAAGATTTCCGTTATCTTCCAGGAGCCGATGACCTCGCTCAACCCTGTATTCACGATAGAAAAGCAGCTCTCCGAGCCTTTTCTCATACATCAGGGCAAGTCAAAAAAAGAAGCGAGAGAAGCAGCTCTCCGGATGCTCTATGATGTTCAGATTCCCAATCCCGAGGCAGTAATCAAGCAGTATCCGCATCAGCTCTCCGGCGGTATGAGACAGCGCGTCATGATAGCTATGGCGCTCGCCTGCAAGCCGAAAATACTCATCGCGGATGAGCCGACCACGGCTCTCGATGTTACCATTCAGGCGCAGATTCTGCATCTCATGAACGAACTCCAGAGAGAAAACGGCACCTCCATTATCTTCATTACTCATGACCTCGGCGTTATCAATGAAATGGCAGACGACGTTGTAGTAATGTACTGCGGTCAGGTCGTGGAGCAGTCCTCGGCAAAGGTTATATTTGCCGACTGCAAAATGAGCCATCCGTACACGGAGGGACTGATGTTCAGTATCCCCCGCATAGATAATATCACGCATAAGCTTGAGCCTATTCCCGGTGTTGTGCCTCATCCTCTGGCACTGCCGAAAGGATGCAAATTCGCTCCGAGATGCAAATATGCGACAGCGCGTTGCTTTGCCGAAGAGCCGGAGCTGAAAGAAGTAGTGGCGGGTCAGAAAATCCGTTGCTTCTATCCCGAAAAGGAGGTGAGAAAAAGTGCAGAACACACCGAAGAACACAGAAAAGCTCTTATCAATAACAAATCTTAAGAAATACTTTCCTGTCGGCAAGTCAAGCATTTTCCAGAAGAATCAGCTTTATGTCCGCGCAAACGAGGAAATCACGCTCGATATCTACAAAGGTGAAACACTCGGTATAGTAGGCGAATCGGGCTGTGGTAAATCGACGCTCGGCAGAGTTATTCTCCAGCTTTATGAACAGACCGCAGGCACCACGATGTTTTACGGTTACACTCTCGCCGAAATTTCTCCCTCATATGTAAGAAAAACGCTCTCGCATGCAGAAAAGTATGTGGCGAAAATACATTCCGCCTATGCCAAAGCGGAGGCACTCACAAAGAGGTGCGACGGACTCGGTGCAAATGCTTCTTTCTTCGACCTCCAAACGAAAAACCTCGCGATAGCCGACTATGAAACAGCACTTTCCCATGTGGCAAAAATTCTCGGCGGCTTCGTCGTAAAGGACACTAAGGCAGGCGCGGCACTCCTGATGGAGCGCTCAAAAAGAGAGCATGAGATAGTTGAGCTTCAGAAAAGCATTGTCAACATAAAGAACGAAATTGAGGTTCTCGAAGCAGAAGAAAACCCGAAAAAGAAAGCAAAAGTCCCCGCAAAGATAGCGGCACTCGGCAAAAAAGCTTCCGCTATAGAAGGGACAATTGCAAAGTATGAGAATGAAATATCCGAAGTCAGCGCAAAGATAGACGCGCTCAAGGAAAAGCACGCGGGCGATGCCGAATTTGCGAAATACGAAGCAATGCTGGATGACGGCATAGACCTCGCCAGACTGAAATATTCCGAGATGCGCCTGCTCCGTAAGGATCTGCAGATAATCTTCCAGGACCCATATTCCTCGCTCAACCCGAGAATGACAATAGGTCAGATTATCGAGGAGGGGCTTGTTACACATAATTATTACAAGCACGGTTCTCCGAAAATGAAGGAATATATCCTTGAGACGATGCGCCGTTGCGGCTTGCAGGACTATATGATGCACAGATATCCGCACCAGTTCTCGGGCGGTCAGCGCCAGCGTATCTCCATTGCACGTGCGCTTGCCGTGAAGCCGAAATTCATCGTTTGCGATGAATGTGTATCCGCGCTTGATGTTTCCATTCAGTCGCAGATAATAAACCTGCTTCAGGAGCTGAAGGAAAAAGAAAACCTCACATATATGTTCATCTCGCATGACCTCTCCGTAGTAAGATATATTTCGGACAGAATCTGCGTTATGTATCTCGGCAATATAGTGGAGCTTGCAAGTGCGCAGACAATTTTTGAGGATCCTCGTCATCCCTATACCGTGGCTCTGCTCTCCTCCATCCCGACAACTGATGCCGAGAGCCTGAAAAAGGAAAGAATTCTGCTCGAGGGCAATATTCCAAGCCCCATAAGACCTCCTGAGGGTTGCAAATTCCATACAAGATGCTATATGGCTTGCGACAAGTGCAAGAGAGTTCCCCCTCCGCTCACAGAGGTTGAACCCGGGCACTTCGTAGCCTGCCATTTCCCCGAGAAAAAGCTGGATGAAAACGGCGATTATCTCTTCGATGTACCGAAAACCTTGAAAAATGGCAAGTAAAACCGCCGCACCATCAGCATAAAATAAGGAGTCGATATGATTTGGAAGCGCATAAAAAAATCCTCCGGTGAACAGGAGGAAAAATTCAAAGAGATGATGACAGAGGAAAAGGTCAGCTTCAAGGAAAAGCTGGCAATGGTTCTGTCCGGATATCTCGTCATATTGTTGCCGTGTCTTTTGATTCTGGCTCTCTTCGGGCTTTTAATGCTGTGGATATTCGGCGCACTGTAATGAGCAGGGATGCTAAAAAAGTGCAGACCGAAAAAGTGAAATGGTGTGTACTTTTTAAGGCAAAAAACATTTATTAAAGCTTAAAATTTTTAGTAATATTGATTTATAAGGATGGCAGGAAATCCGCGAGCGGATTTCCTGCGTCTTATTTATTTTCACTTTTTCTCTCGCCGAAATCCGTCTCTGCCGTACACTCGTACGGCGACGAAACGGATATTCGACGATTCTGCGCATTTTTATCTATCCCTGCGATGCTAAAAAGTGCAGACCGAAAAAGTGAAATGGGAATATGCTTTTTTAGATAAAGACATCTATGAAAGCTTAAATTTTCAGCAATATCAATGTTAAGGAAAACAGGAAATCCGCCCGCGGATTTCCTGCTTTTTATCAGAAATCAACCGTAAATTCCTCTGCCTCGGGTGATTCATAGATGTGCTCCTTACACTGGACGAGTGTAAGGCTTTTTTCTTTTGCGCCGAGCGCATTGTACATGGCGCATACACCTGCGGGCGGCGTCGTATAATCGCCCAGCCCCGCCCGTATGACGGTTTTCATTTTAATGTACGGCGCACGGAGAGTGAGATCAAAAAATCTTATCGCTCCGCCGAATTCGCCCCAGCCGCAAAGCCTGCCGATGCTTGCCGCGTTTATATCGCAGAGCCACGGTACGAAAATGTCAAGCAGATTTACCTCAGGCACAAGATAAGCCGCGTGCATCGCCTGCACAGCGCCCTGACTTCCGCCGCGGGAAATGAGATTTTTCCCATCCCACTCGGGCAGGGTCATAAGATAACGCAGAGCCTGCGCGGCGCGTATCATCATATATTTGAAATAACAGGTGTGCGGATTTTTATTCTGCTCGCGGTCAAAGCCGTAGCCGCGAAGCCTGCCGTCGGCAAGCTCCGCATAATATTCATCGGGCATGGCATTCGGTATGCCGTGCGCATTCACGCAGAAAATCACCTCGTCATCCGAGAAATTGAACCATGCGCTCTTCACACCGTAGCCCTGAAAAACAGCGCGGCAGGCGTGCTTTTTTCCGTCACGCGGGACAGTCAGTATTCCCGAAACGGGGATTCCTCCCGCGCAGGCAAGACGCATATCATATATATCGTGATTCGGATGCTCGGGGTCGTCCGTGAGTTTTCGCTTCTCTATTTCCTGCGGCGGCACTGCATGGAGCTCCGTTCGGCAGCTCTGCCAGAAATCATCGTAGCCGCAGGGCTTTTCCGTTACGCCTGCTATCTTCTCCGGCTCATATCCCGCGCCGCCGTATAGCTCATCACATTCCGGCAGCTTCTCGCCGTCATTGCCGCAAGCCCACGCGCGGACATAGATAAATCCCGGGCGCTCAAGCTTTGCTCTCAGCGTGATGTGTCCGCTCTCACCGCTTTCCTCGCCCGCGCTTTCGTAGCCGAAATCGGCTTTTATCTCCCATTTCAGCGAGTGGCACGAGGCGGGCTTGCCGTCCTCGCGAAGATAAATGTCAAAGGTCGCTTCCTCGCCGGAGCGGTAGCTGTAAGGTGCTTTGTCGGTTTTCATGTAAAAATATTTCTGTGCCACGGTTTATTCCTTTTCTATCGCGGCGGGCGCACGCATA
>ULXX01037718.1_pt1 | contig 15112 bp, 11 predicted proteins | sample 1961621 | NCBI WGS metagenome assembly ULXX01 (sample SAMEA4835848, study PRJEB28245) | human gut metagenome | biome: gut microbiome; material: fecal sample | place: Denmark | collected 2008
TTGGCAGCATGGACGCCAGCTGGCACAGATGTCCAAGCCTAACGGCAGCGGTACGGAAAACATCAACTTCACCTATGACGCGAAGGGACGCCGGATCGCCAAGGAGCGTGAGACGACAGGTTCCGTTGATGGAGATAGCTATCGCTATGCGTTTACGGCAGAGTATACCTATCTGGACGATGCACTGACAGATATGAAGTGGATCGAGATCGACGGCTCGGATAGCTCTTTCCACTTCACTTATGACGCCACCGGACCTATGTCCATGACGTTCTACGGTACCGAGTATTTCTACCTGAAGAACGCACAGGGCGACGTGGTTGGCCTTGTGGACAGCAGCGGCACGCAGGTGGTAGCGTACACCTATGACGCTTGGGGCAATATTCTGTCCACTACAGGCTCCATGGCGGGCAGCTTGGGCTATACCAACCCCTTCCGCTATCGTGGCTACTTCTACGATACCGAGACGGGTCTGTACTATCTTGATAGTCGCTATTATAACCCCCAGACAGGCCGGTTTATCAGTGCTGACAGCGAAAGTCTGGTTACTCTCTCCCCCGAGAGTGCATCTGGCGACAAGAACCAATTTGCATATTGTGATAACAACCCTGTTGTTCGCGTTGATGATGGTGGGCAATGCTGGCATGTCGTTATTAGCGCTGTGATTAATGCTGGAGTAAGCGCTGCCCTTGAAGTTGTTTGGCAAACAGTAGGCATGATCCAGAGTGGAGAGACTATAGCGCTCAACAATTATAATTGGACGAAAGTAATTATTTCTGCTGGTTCGGGATTTGTAAGCGGTCTGGTTTCTGCTTCTAGCCTTGGCTTTGGAACGGCGATAGGACTGAATGCTGCGTTGGGTGCTATGGAAAGTGTCGTAACAGATATTTACACAAACAGCACAGAGGGAAAAGACCATACGGACTATAGTGTTGGCGAGATTTTTGCGCGTGCTACTATTAATGCAGGTGCTTCGGCTCTGACAACCTACGTTTCCGGCCCGTCCGATGGTGCAGCAATGAACAAGGCATATAAAGAGCACAAAGCCGGAAAAGCGTACTTGCAAAAAAAGGGAAATGCTCCGTCATATAATCGCATAGCACGTAAAAAGGTTAATAATTACAACAGAAAGCTGGGCCGTTACGCTCGAAATGAGGCCAAAGGAAGCTTTGCGAGTGGCGGCACCGGAAAGATAATCTCGACATGGTTGCAGAAAATCTTTAGATTATAAGCCTAAGGAGACAACGATAAATGGAAGAAACAAAACGCCGCGTTAAAAAGGCTGCACTCATTATTGGCGGGACGATTATCATTTTTGTGGTAATCACAGTCTGGATCAGCGGGATCACCTCTCACTTTGACGAGAGCAATACATATGTTTATGAGGGAGCGTTATCCTATGTTGACCGCTACAATACGCGCGAACTGCGGTGGGGGGGGTCTATCTATTACAAGCTGTATTTTACAGATGGGCAAAAGTTTGCGATCAATCCCAACGATGCGGCAGATTTGTTGGACGCTGCGGCAAGGAGCGAACTGAGGTCGTTGCCTGAGGGGAAAAAGATAACAGTGATCGTTTCTCAAAGATATGGTGGCATTTGTGCATTTTGGACAGACGAGCGTGTTTTCATATCTTTGGACGACTACAACGCACGGGCAAAGAAAAACAAACTTTATTTGTTCATACTTGATGCGTGTTTAGCCCTGATCTTTGTTCCAATGGCCGTGTTTTATGATTTCGATGCCTTCCGCCAGCTGCGGATCAGCCTTGGCAAGCAGCGGCGCAAGGCAAAACGAAAGCAACTGCGCAGCGAACTGAAGAATGCAAAAAAGGACAAGCGACAACAATGAACGCGCGGACCTAGTTGTATCTTACCACGTTCCGTTTTACCCGCAACTTGAGCGGTATACCTGAAGCCTTTTCCACCCTATAGCCGTATTACGGCGTCGCTGTGTTCTTCCATTAAAAAGTCCTGAAAACAAGAAAGCCTCCCGGTTCCATGAACCGGGAGGCTTTCTGCGTATGTTAGTATGTGATAGGGATATCGGTAGATAAGCTGTTAGGCCAAAAGCCTAAAGCTTGTCATGCTTCGCAAGTCTTACTTTTATTGGCGGAAACCAAAATGGTGTTGCCTTTCAAACTGAACTCGCCTTGCTGAGCATTGCAGGAACTGCACATGGGGACAATGTACTCACCAGAAACACTGCTGTTGTAAACATGAGCGCCTAAAGCTGCCTTATTGGAACACGAGCCAACGGCACACTTGTCCGGCCAAGATTTGCCAGAGAATTTGAGCCAATGATTTTTCCAGGAGCCACACTGGCAGCTTCGATCTTCAGTCCCTCGTTTGTTTTTCCAACCATCCAAAGGTAGTGACATGATTAGAATCCTCCGTATAGCTAAAAGTAGTAGTGTTTAGAGCCCCTCTCCAAGGGCTGTTTGGGTATTGGGGAAAACAAATATAATATGTTGAAATGAGGCGATATATGACATGTTATCCAACGTAATGAATAGAAAACCTACAGATCAGATGCTATACATACGATGGATTACTGCACTTTGATATCTTTTTCCACGGGGAACAAGGTCATATGCAAATACATTGGTTCAGTGTTTGTAAGATGTATTCCGTAAGCCTAAAATTGTATAACTGCATTTATACTGATGTGTTGAAATACTCTTACGCCTGAAAACGGCGCTTATGTGCTTTCTACATGGTTGATTGAAACCTCTCACAATACACTACATAACGCTGCCGCCCACCCGAAGCATAAGGGTGGCAGGTCAACAGCGTCAGCAGGTCGCGGTCTGGCTGAATTTTAATTTTCTCCACCTCATGAGGCTGGATGATCTGAATGTCCAATACCGTATAGGTCAGAGTTTCCCATAGGTTGGTGAGCTTTACGGTATCGCCCACCTGCAAGCGGTCTATATGCCGGAAGTAGTCCGCACCGCGCCACCCTCTATGACCGGCAATGACGCAGTTGGTGTTGGCACCGCTGATAGGCGCGGAGGTGTTTCCCAGCGCCGCCGCCCCTGCTGCGAGGTGGGCATCGGATGCGCCCAGATAGACCGGCATGGTCAACTCCATGGCATGTATCTCCAGCACGCCGATGATCTCATCCTCGATGCCATAGGCGGTCAGGTCGGCGGCGGGTGTCTCGCAAGCTTCGAGATCAACGAGGTTACACTGCTTTTCCGCGTAAAGCTGGCGGTTATATTTCTGTAAAGCTGCCAGCAGTTCGGGGTGCTGCTGCTCTTGCTTCCGTTCTTCGAGGAAGGTTTGTGCTGCTTCTTCCGCGTAGGATTCCAAACGGCTGCCGGTAAAGGTCGGCCACAGCATAACACAGATGCCCGCCACAGCCAACAGCGCCGCCAGCAAGAGGGATATTTTACGCACGGTGAAGCCTCCTTATCAGAAAGTATCCCCCGCCAACCACGGCCACCACGCCAAGGCCGATACTCATGCCGATAAGATAGTGCTGCGTCCACGAGGATGCCGCTGGTTTTTCTGTGACGGCAGTCGCTTCCTGCTCTGGGGTATAAGGAACGCGATGCCCACGAACTAAAAGCCGGTGGGTGTTGATGCCGAAAGGCGTACATGTCACCAACGTTACATAGTCCTTGTCATCCTCAATCTGGAGCAACAACGTATCTGTCGGCAGTACCGTATTGATGGCATCTACCTCATAGGCCAGTACCTCGCCCAGCACATGGATGTAAAATATATCGCCCTCTGTGAGCTGGTCAATGTCCGAAAATAGCTTGGACGATGCCATTCCACTGTGTGCTGACAGCACCGCGTGGGTGCTGCTGCCGCCTACCGGCAGAGACGTGCCTACCACATGGCCCACGGATTTTTCAAGCGTCTCCGCGCCTGTACCGTGCTGCACAGGGAGGTACACGTTGATCTTGGGGATGTCCACATACGCCATGACTCCACCAACCGTAAGCTGCTCGGCGTAGGCCAAGGGAGGGGCGGAAGCCCCTCCCTCAGAGATCGTCGCATTGGCCAACATGGCGTTGTACTGCTCTGCGGCTTCACGCTGGGCGGTCAGCTCGGCATCGTTGGTGTCCTCGATGGCCGCAGTGTAGTTGGTCTCTATGTCCGAATGGTACTTTTCACTTAAAAGTTCTCCTACCAGCGGATAGAGAAGTAACCCCAGCGCCACAACGCCGCAAGCCGCCGCCAATAGCCAGCGTTTCACTGCTCACTCTTGTGCTGCTTACGGCTGCGGATCACGATGAAAGCCGCTGCGCCCAGAAGCAGGACACCGCCCACCGTATACATCCAAACACCCCGGCCGCCAGTCTTGGGCAAGTTAAAGCCGGGGTTATTGATGACAGTCATGGGCACGATGGCATTGCCATCGGTCATAGTGACGTCCTTGCCGTTGACGGTGGCGGAAGCAGTCAGGAGCTTCGCACCACACTCCTCACACTGACCATTCTCGGAGGTCTTAATGACAAGCTCAATGGCATTCTGGAGGAGAATGTAGCCTTTATCCGTGGCGATTTCAGTCAGGCTGTAGCTATCATCCTCCAGTCCCTTAATCACGATGTGGCCGCTGCTGTTGGGAACAAAGGCGGTAGCATCAGACTTCTTGGAGGTAAAGCCCTTAGCGTAGTACACGCCATCCTTCTGCTCGGCAACGACATACACATCGTCGCTATCATTGTGCAGCAGGAACTTGACATTCTGAATGTTGCCCTTACTGTCAGAGAACTGCTTGAGGATGTCTACGCCATAGGTGTAGACATGGCAGCAGTCTTCCAGCGTGTCAAAATAAGTGGTGTTGGTGCGCTTCCAAGTCAGGGTCACAGTGTTGGGGTTATCCTTGTCGCCCATCTGCGCGTCGGCGGTCAGGGTGGCGGCGTAAGTAATGCGCATGGCGCAATCGCTGTAACCACGCTTGACACTGTCAACGTAAACACCCTCGGATTCATTGACCTCGCTCAGGCCGGATTCGGTCATCTTGATAGTCATAGTGTTGGCTGTATCGTCATAGGCCACGGTGAACTTGCCGGAATCCTCGCCCCAGGAGGCAATCTTATCGGTACAGCCAGCGTCCTTGAAGAACTCGATAACAACATCCTGCTTGTTGTAGCGGATGCCCCTGGACAGGGTGTCCACATAGGTGTACTCGCTTAGGCTGGAAGCCTTGGAGGTGATGGTAGGCAGGGTGCTGATGATCTGATAATCCACAACATCGCCCGCGGAAGCGGCAGCGGTGTGCTCGAAGCCATCGGTGATGTCGGTCAGACTGCCGTTGTGCTTGCCAGTGCTGTTCTTGCTCTCGCGGACGGTCTTTTCGAGGTTGGGGTTGCCAGTCTGATTCTTGGGGTACACGGTAACATCGTAATTCCACGCCGCGCCGTCAATGGTGGTCATGGGCAGGGATACAAAGAAAGGATTGCAAGTGCTGGTGACCATTTCGGGGACGCGGGTTTCAACCACCAGATAAAGCCCCTGCTCCATATTGGAGGCAGAGGTATGACCGGCAGCATCGGTCTCAGTCATGGCAACGCCACCGTTCTTGACAGCGGTTTCCAGAGCATTCTTCACGTTCGTGGCATTGGCGGCGAGGGCAGCGGCCAGCTTATTGTTCAGAGCATCGCTGGTGAAGTAGTTGATGCCGCCCTCAGTCTTGTGAGCGTCCGCAGCGGTCAGGCCAATGGCGGACAGCACGGCGCTGGAGCGCTCAGAGCCATCAAAGCCATACAGCACACCCACATGATGCTGACCATCCACGACCTCGTTGTTCATGGCAATGTCAGCGACGCGGAGGTAGGTGAACTCCACGCCCTGAATGGCATATTTGCTCAGCTTGTCCACGACGGCGTCGTCATGCAGGCCGGTGGAAACGTAGGATTCTGCGTCCCATACACCGTCCGCGCTGGCCTTGGTAATGTCATATTTATAGATGCTCAGGGACGCTTTCTTCGTCGAATCAATGGTAGGTTCGGCAAATGCCGTAGTCATCAGGCCGACGGCCATGAGCGCCGCCATCAGCAGCGCCAAAACGCGATGGATCTTTTTCATGTTCAGTTTGTCTCCTTTTTGATGATAGATTTTTTGCAAAAATAAACACCCGCCATCAGAGCGAGTGCCGCAAACAGAATATAGGGGGCGAAACCTGCACTACCCGTGAAAGGCAGGACGAAGCCTGCGCTATTGCATGCGGTAATGGTAACATCGGGGTTGATGTTGTCCAGCACACCGGTGAACAGCGGTTCAGCCATCAGGGTATAGCCTGCAGGAGCTTTCGTTTCTGTCACGCGGTACTGCGCGCCGATCTTGAGATCGTCCCACTTGGCGATGCCGGTCTTGTCGGTGGTGATTTTACCCACCGCTGTCCAGGTCTGACCGTCTGCGGAAGTCTCCAGCAGCAGCTCCGCCCCAGCGAGAGGACTGCCGGTCACGTCCACCTTGCGGACGGTGAGGCTGCCCTTCGCCATGGCGTTCGTTCGACTTTCCGTGATGTGGAGGGTTTCAGTCGTGATGGTAATCGGGTACTTGGTGTTGTCCACCACATAGCCCTCCGGGGCGCTGATCTCCTGATAGGTATAGCTGCCGAGAGGCAAATCAGAAAAGACCGCCTTACCATCTGTTCCGGTGGCCGCATCAGCGATTTTGTTGCCCGCACTATCAAAAAGCCGGTAGGTCACACCCGCCAGCGCTTTGCCAGTGTCGGCATCTACCTTATTGATGGTCAAGCTGCCTACTTCATCTGCCACCGTAGCCTTGATCTTGATGTAGGCTCTCACGGGATCAAGCCCAGTTCCGGTATAGCTGGCCAGAGACTGGTACTTTCCGGTGCTGTCGTACCAGCACAGAACGGCTTCCTCCGGATCAATACCGTAGGCGCTGCCGGTAGCGGAATAGGTTTTCTCGGTCGAGAGGCCCTTGGCGGCTTCAGCCGTGGCCGTGATGGTCAGGGTGTTGCCGCGCTGGGAAAACGTAATGCCGTTGCCATTGTTGCTGGAAAAGTTGAAGTCGCCCAGCACACCATTAGTATCGGTCACGCTGGCGCTGTAGTTGCCGCTGGTGTCCTTGACCAATTCGATGGTGTCACACCAACGGGAGCTTGTCGCCGCGAAGCTGGGAATATCCGTAGCACTCTGCATGGCGTCTACAATTTCGCTGTACCACAGCGCAAACGTGGGATAGCGAGACGTATCGACGCAGTTATAAAACGGACTGCTGCCCCAAGAGCGGTAGTCGTAGGGACTTCTGTACTCGCAGATCAAGTCCCAGATAACCGCCTGCGTGGCGGCCCATTTCTCAGCACCGATAATGTCGCTGCTGTTGCTGTCACCATACGCAGTGCCGTACTCGGCGCTGGGGTAGCCACAGGCCAGAGCCAGCGCGATACCGCTCTGGACAGCGGCGGGCAAATTGTACCAGCACCCGCTGGAGCCCTGCACATAATTGCTGCTATCATCCGATCTGACGCCGGGCTGGATGCAGTAAGCCAGCGCGCCGTTGACATATTTGACGTGGTACAGGGCGCTGCCACTTCCTAAACTACTGTCCGCCAGAATGGTCAGGTTTCTCGTGCTGGGCGTGGTACTGGAGCTGTAGTCATACTGCTTGAAGGTCAACTGGCTGGTATAGACGTAGACTTTATACTTGACCACGACCGTGGCAGCGTAGGCAGACACCGCCAGCATCGCCGCCATAACCAGCGCCAGTACCAAAGCCATAAATCGTTTAACAGTTTTCAATAGGATTCCTCCTTTGTCGGAAAAGATAAAGCCTCTCTGTTGTCAGAGAGGCTTTGCGTATGGAATTGTTGCGTGTTAGTCATAGAGAACATAGATCAGCAGGCTTCCGCCATCCTCCACGATGCAGATGCTGCAGTGGAATCCGGCATCTGCCACACTGTCCCGACCCGCCTGTATCATGAGCTGACGGAAGGTGAAGTCCACCATGTCCCGTGCCTTGGCCTCCAGCGTCTCCTGCGAGGCATCCACCGGCACTGCGGCGGGGAAGCGGTAGGCACTGTTATCCAGCGTCAGGCCGCTGTCCGTAATGACACCGTACTGCGTCACTGCGTAGGCGTTGGCGGCATCGATGGCCGCCTGCCGGTCTGCCGGGGCTGCTGGTTCGGGCGTGGGTTCCGGTTCTGGCGTAGGCTCAGGCTCCACATATCCCGTCTTGGCGTGGACGGTCTCGGAGGGAATGTCCTCTGTGGGAGCGGGGGCAATGGGGGGGTGCTCGGATGTGCGTTGTGACGCTGCGTCTGCTGATGCTATCTTTCCACTGCTGGTAGCTGCATTCTCCTCTGTGGCTTTCTCAGGTGCAGCCTGTGCAGTTGCCTCTGTACCTGCGGCCGGAAGATCGTCCCCACCCTCCGTCAAAATAGAGCTTTCGCTTTTGGCGGAAGGCTCTTGAGGGGACGATACCTCCTCCGAATTGACCGGCTTTTGGCCGCAGGCGGTAAAGAGTAATACACATACTGACACGATCAAAATAAATGCTTTTCTCACAACTTTTCGCGCTCCTTTCTTCTGTATTTGCATCTATTTTAAGCATGTTTGCACCCGAAAATCAATAGGTTGAGAGACTTTATTTTGGGCGGCATAAGCATTTAAAATAAAGTCTTGACAAGCCTTTTGACACTACCACTTGGAAAGGATCTTTCCGTACATCTGACGCTTGTTGCTGTCGAACCGCTTGACCGTCAGGATCACGGTATCACCTATCTCGAAGTCGCTGTCCTCATACTGATAAGCATAGGAGCACATGCAGACAGTGCCATCCGGCAGGTTGCAGAAAACACCACCGGCATACTTGCCGGAGATCATAGCCTGCCTCCGGCTGTTGACAGGGTGACGCCGCTCGGCCCCTTCAAAGGGATCGGACAACGCCGCCTTCACGGAAACCCTGAGCCGATCCGCATCGGCGTCGTAGTCTGTCACAACGCAGTCCAGCTCCTGTCCGGGGCGGTAGACAGCGCGCAAATCTGACACGGACATATAGCAGAGATCCTTCTGCGTCAGCCGAATGTCATGACCATAGCACTCCACCGTACAGCGGACGGGGCCAACATCAATGACACGGCATTTCAGCCGTGTGCCGGGCGCGTTCAGCTCTGCCCGATGGGCAAAGTAGGATCGGCGTGTTTTCATAGCCAACTTACGGGAAGCCAGTGCAAAACCGTTTTCCCTGTCCACCTTGATGATGTTGAAGGACAGCGTCGCGCCCATGATATGATTCAGGGACATTCCGGGTCGCCCCGCTCCTGACCACATTTCCGTTTCGGGAATCAGGATACGCACACGGTAAGGGACGACGATGGCGCAGGACAGCTCCCGCTTTCGCACCTCGCCGGTCCTGCGGCTGCGTACATTCAACGAGAACATATCCACGCCGATCACCGTACCGCTGAGGGGGCTGCCGCCGCGATAGGACGCGTAGATGGCATTCCATTCCCGGCGTTCCTCCTCAGATAGATTGCGATCCAGCTTATGGAAATCCAGATGAAAGAACTTCTCGCGGTCACTCATCTCCGGCCTCGGTGCAGATGCTTCCTGTTCCTCTGCGGGAGGAGCTTCAGCCATGGGCGGCGAGGCATCTTCTTCCACAACAGCTACTTCGACTTCTGCGGTGGTTTCCGGATTGGGCGGAGAGCCTTCCTGTGATGCGGGTTCCTCCGCAAAGTCTACGGTCATATCCGCATCATCGGAGGACGGTTCTTCTGCATCTTCAGATGCTTCCGTTGGGGCCATTTCGGTTTCGGCGTCAGTTTCTGATGGCACAGACGGAATCTCCAAGCCCTCTCTGTGCGGAGTACTCCCAGTCAGGATGTCAGAAGGCAGCTGCTCCACGGGGTCGGGTGTCGTTTCTACTGTGGATTCCGTGACCTCCACAGGGGGATCAGAGATTGGTTCGGTCGGAACGGTCTTCTTTCTTGGCATTTGGTTACCTCCTCGTTTTAGAATGTCGTGTTTTTATTCGCAAAGAAACGGTGTGTACCGTCCTTTTGCTTCTGTGCAATGATCTGGCGATCCGGCAGTTCCTTGCCTTGCAGGGCGAGGGAGTGTTCCGGAAGCCAGATGAGCCGCTCTTTTTCTCCAAGCTCTATACGGCGAAAAGAGGGTTCGCGTTCTGCGGTCAAAGCTGCCACATAGTAGGCGGTCAGCCCATCACCGAAGAGAAAACAGAGCAGAGCGGGCAGACTGGTGGGGATAGAGAATTGAAGCGGACACCCGCCTGTGATCTCCAGCATCACGTCGATGCTCTCCAAAAGCAGCGGATTTGCCGTTTTTGTGATAAGACGAATCACATCGTCCTCCACACAGACAGCGTGAGAGATCCCGCTGAGCTGCCGCAGCATGGGCGTCAGATGCTCCGGACGCATGGTCATTACCCGTTCTCGGTACTTGCCATACAGCAGCGCGAGAAGCTGGTTGCGCCGGATACAGCCGACCTTGCCTAAGATCTCCATGATGCACTTTTGTTGATTGGTCAGCAGCATGGCTATATCACCTCCTATGGCCCGCCGAGGCTGTTGAGATAGGGATCGACGACCAGATCGCTTTCCCCCTCCGTGATGCAGTTGAACAGGACAGCCATGGTGTATTGGATCGAGTTGCGGATATTGCGCTCCTGGTTGGCCCGCAGCCGCTGCTCCGTATCGCGCAGCGTTAAGTTGTCCAAATCATGGAGCCTGTGACGCACCCTGCTTTGCGGCAGGGTGGCGTTGCCTACCCGAAAGCTGTCCGAATAAAAAAGCCGCTCGATGGCTGTTTCAAAAATACGGGCCATCTCCGGCTCAAAAGAGGAGAGCTCACAGGCACCCAAAATGCCGGTAAGCTCTTCTTCGTCCGGCCCCTCCGTGACAGACGGACTGACTTCAATATAACTCCCATCATTCTTCCTCTTATCAGTATAACTTGGCCGCGGATCCTGCGGTTCTGTAGGCGCAGCATCTGCGGTTCTGGAACCGCCGTTTTCGCCGTTCTTGAACCGCCTATCCTGCGGTTCTGGGGGATCAAGAGCCGCAATATCCGCGGTTCTTGTGCCGCATTCCTCCGGCTCCATAAATGGCGCGCACTGATAATCCGGATCATCCGTGGGCTGTACGCAGGCGAGGTAGATCTGGTTGGCATCGCCGCGTCCGCAGCGTTTTTCCCAAATCAGGTGAAGCTCCGCCAGCTTATGAAAGGCGGCGGACACCCGCTGCTCACAGATGCGCAACTCCCGCGCCAAGGCTTTGCGAGGAAAGATCACAAAGACCTCGCCATTGTCATTGACCCAGCCGTTCCTACGGGAGAGCTGAAAGCGGTTCAGAAGGAAGGTATAGGCTATCTTGGCATCCAAGCTCATTTCCGCATACCGTGGGTCGGAAAATAACCACCGCGGCATTTGCAGGTGGTGGACGCTCTGTATATCCGTTTGCTTCATGAGCGCAAACGCAGGGCGCTGGTTCAGTTTTGCGGCTTTCATACCGGACCTCCTCATATCGTTTTCTTTGGGGGTTGAAGAGTCGCTATTGACTCTGTGCATAAGACATAGCGGCGATAGACGATGTTTCAGTGGAGATTATTATGCTTGTGCGTAGCTTTCTGTTCCTTCTGCTTCATGGTAAGTTTTCAGGCCGATGTAAGAGACAGGCTGCCCAATGCTGATACTAAAAACATCTCCGGGATGCTGTATTCCATATCCTCACTGAGAGCATCTGGTGAATAAAGGTGCGGTCCTTCTGCTACAGTAGAATAATTCGGAATAAGACTGAATAATCGGCATATTTCACTTGCAATCGTCATGTAATCGTAATATAATAACGATAGAAACGATAATGACGATTTTAAGAGGCGCAAAATATGAAGTATGAAGAGGGTTATACGGTCGAACTGAAGCAAGAGATCAATGCCGATTTCAAAAAGGAGGTCATCGCCTTTGCCAATTCGGAGGGCGGTGAGATTTTTGTCGGTGTTGACCGTGGTGGCAATGCCGTCGGCGTAGCAAACGCGGAACAAGCAATGGAGCAGATTGGGAATATGATCCGCGACGGAATCAAACCTGATCTATCCGCCTATACCTCTATCAGCTCAACCAAGGAAGCAGATAAAACTATTATAAAAGTCACCGTGCTGCGGGGTGCAAAGCGTCCGTATCATCTGACTGATAAAGGACTAAAACCCAGCGGCGTATTTATCCGACACGGCGTTTCATCTGTCCCCGCGACCGATGAGATGATTCGTGAAATGCTGCGTGAAAGCGATGGCGTGACTTTTGACAAATCGCGGTGTGTAAATCAGGAACTGACCTTCGTTTACGCGGATCAGTATTTTGCAAACGCCCATGTTCCCTTTGGTGAAAGCAACAAGAAGACCTTAAAGCTCCTTGATGCAGATGGATACTACACCAATACGGCATTGCTCCTGTCAGACCAATGCGAACACAGCATCAAGTGCGCCGTATATGAGGGGACAGGGAAAACCAAATTCAAAAACCGTAAGGAATTTTTCGGCTCGGTACTCAAGCAGATGGATGAGGCGTATGAGTTCCTGAATCTCAACAATAATCTGAACTCGACCATTGATGGGCTGAAAAGAACTGACCACCCCGATTATCCTCCCTATGCGCTTCGCGAGGCTTTGCTGAATACCATCGTTCACCGTGATTACGATTATTCCGGTAGTACACTGATCAACATCTACGACGACCGGGTTGAGTTCGTTTCGCTTGGTGGACTGGTGAAGGGACTGACGATGAAAGATGTGATGGGAGGCGTGTCCCAGTCAAGAAATTCGGTGCTTGCAAATGTCTTTTACCGTCTGGAACTGATTGAGAGCTACGGTACAGGCATTCAGCGCATTATCGAAAGCTATGCGGATTACCCCAATAAGCCCATCTTTACGCCTGCGCCCGCTTCCTTCGTCGTAATACTGCCGAAAATCATTACGTTGACAGACGACAACATGAGCAATGCGGAGAAGACGCTGCGTTTTATCCGCCAGCGCGGCAAGGTCAGTCGGAAGGAAGTCGAAACTCTGCTGGGCAGCTCCAAATTCCCCGCGATCAGTGCCTTGAACGAATTGCTCGCGGAAAATAAGATCGTAAAAACGGGGGCTGGACCTGCGGTACGGTACAGCGTATCGGAATAATCGTTATAAAATCGGCATGGCATAACGATACAAACGATAATAACGATAACGGCGTTTGGCTGTAACAGGCCGGACGCCGTTTTCCCATGTCCGAACGCGGTTATTCCGCCTGCTGCCGTGGGGCAGGCGTCAACTCCACCATGCCGAGATCGTCGCCATCCACCTCATAGGTAAAATCATCGTCCTCTGCCATAGAGATCGGCGGCTCTGCCTGTGGGGCAGGTGTCCGTTCTTCGGCAGGGGGCTTTTCTTCCTTCCAAGGTGCGGTGGTCGGTGTCTTCTGCGCTTTTTGTTTCCATGCGGGGATATAGTCCACCACGCGGCAGGTCGCAAGTCCGGCGAAGTCCGGCAATTCTTCCGGCGTCAGCTTATACAGCAGCGCGGGCCGGTGGCCTTGGAACAGTGCCAGACACTTTCGTTGATCCAGACGCAGCACCTCATCCGGCTGCATCAAGTCCCGCTGGATATTACTGCGGGTCTTGGAATAGGGTCGGGTGCTGTTGTAAATCGGTGAAAACAGGGGCTGCATGGGCATCTGGTTATTGGTGACAGCGATGGTGACCTTGCCGCACTTTTCTGAGATGTACTTGGCGGAGGTCAGGTCGTTGCAGCCCATGTAGATGGTTTGGTTAAAGGTGTTGAGCTGATTTTCCCATTCCTTGCCGGGGTATCGCTGCTGCCACTGGCTGAGACTCTGCACCACCACCTGACATGCAATGTTGAAGCCTCGCACACTGTTCAGCGCGTCGGCAATGCCTTCCATGTAGCCGATGTTGCAGTATTCGTCCAAGCAGAAGTTTACCAGTACCGGCAGCCGACCGCCCTTGCAGTGGAGCCGTGCGTAGTTGGAAAGCTGCGGCATGGCCAGTGAAAAGAACAGCGAACTGAGAAACCGGTAGGCGCTGTCCTGTGCGGAAATGATGATGAAGTACGCGCAGGGCCGTTGCCCCGGCAGTACGAGATCAACATCGTGGTTGCGGGTAATGGTGTCCACCAGCTTGTTCTGGAAGATGGCAAGCCGGTTGCCGAGACCGGTGATGATGTTGCCCCAGAGGTTTTCACGGGCCTTCAGAAACAGCCCATGATGGCCCTTTGCGGGGTGGTCAGGCGGCAGCGACGCCAGCGTGCGGTTCAGCTCATTGACGCTCATGGTAGCGAGGATCTGATACACGTCGCCCAAACCCCGCTGTTCGATGGGCAGCAGATCACCCTTCTCATCCCGCAGATTGCAGACATAATGAATTAGGGCCATCAGGAGATTCAGTTCCGCACGGCTCCAGAAGTCATCGGCCTCCTTGGGACTGGAGGTGTTCTGGATAATGGTGTTGGCCACCGTCTGCACCAGGTCTGTTTCTGTGTCCAGTACATAGAGACAATTCCAGCCATCTGAATGTGCCATATCCAGAAAGTTGACCGCCTTGACATAGTGGCCGTGTTCCCGGAAGTACGGGGAAAGCTGCTCGAACAGTTCACCCTTTGGATCAACACAGAATACGGACTCCTTCCGCTGGGCGCAGCCCATCAGAAAAGGCAGGATCAGGCCGCGGGTCTTCCAACTGCCCGGCGCACCGATGCAGAGAAGGTTGCTGTTCTCGCCGGGAACCATACGGTGAGCCACGTAGGCGGCGTATTTGTCCGGGTCTTCCGGACGCTCCTTGATCTTGCCCAGCAGCATCCCGGAGACGCTGCGTATGGGGCCGATCTCCAGAAAGGCTTCCATCTCCCGTTTGGTGAGGAAGCCGGAGGAGCCATGTGTTCCGTCCGGAAGAATATCAAAGCCCCGTGGATCCCGCGTATACTTATAGCCGGAAAACCAAAGGTAGCCGCGTTTGGTCACAAGGCAGAACATCAGTGCAAAGAACGCGGTGGCTTTCAGTCCGAAGCCAGAGAATATCGCCAGCCAGTTGCGGATCGGATCGAATATCCAGATGGCGGTCACATCCTGCCCTGTATTATGAAAGACCGCGTCAATACCAAGGCGCATGGAGTTCA
>ULXX01039327.1_pt1 | contig 14944 bp, 12 predicted proteins | sample 1961621 | NCBI WGS metagenome assembly ULXX01 (sample SAMEA4835848, study PRJEB28245) | human gut metagenome | biome: gut microbiome; material: fecal sample | place: Denmark | collected 2008
GCCCGCCGCGTTGATGCCCGCGATGCGCCCCATATCCGCCGCTTCCGTCCACAGTGCGTAGCTCACGCCCATCGACGCGCAGTCGCCCGCCGCGTACACGTCCGGGAGGTTCGTGCGCATGTGGTCATCGACGGTGATGTGGCGCTCGGCCGCAATGCCCGCGTCCTTGGCGAGGCGGATATTTGCCCGCACGCCCGCAGACACGATGACCAGCTCCGCCGGAACGCGCGTGCCGTCCACGAGGGTGACGCCGGATGCGTCGATGCGCGCGGAATCCGCGTTTTTCAGCAGCTTCACGCCTTTGCCCGCCATGGCGGATTCAAGGTGCTGCGCCGCCTGCGCGTCAATCTGCCGCTTCATCAGCTGATCGCCGTGCTCCAGCACGGTCACAGACAGCCCTGCTTCCGCCAAGGACGATGCCGCTTCCAGCCCCAGCACGCCGCCGCCGATAACCGCCGCGTTTTTTGCCGTTTTCGCGATTTCCCGCACGCGCGCCACATCGCCAAAGGTTCGCACGGCGACGACGTTCACGCCGTCCGCGCCCGGAATCGGCGGCACAAAGCAGCTTGCGCCTGTCGCCAGAATGAGGGAATCCCAATGGAAGGGGGTACCGCCCGCCACGAGCGTTTTGCCGACGGGGTCGATGGCAGTCACGGTTCGCCCGGTAAGAACGACAATATCCTTTTCGTCATACCACGCGGCGGATTCAACCACCAAATCCTGTGCCGTCACCTTGCCCATGAGCTGTTTGGTGAGCATCGGGCGGCTGTAGGGAAGGAAATTCTCAGCGGAAATGAGGACAATCAGCGCGTCCCGCTGGGTGCTTCGGGCGGATTTTGCCGCTTCGAGGGCGGCGATGCCTCCGCCGATGATGAAGATTTTTTTCATGGCTTTATGTACTTCCTTTTTATAAAGTGCTTTGTTGTGGCAGGGAATTTCGCTCCTGCGGGAGCGACCAAAGGGCAATGAAAACAGACGAACGTCTGCGATCGCCCCCCTTGACCCCTTCGCATTACACACGCCTGTTACAGGTCGCTCATGTTTATTGGAAGAACGAAAGGAACACAAACTAAAAAACTTCCAATACAAATCAAGTAACATGGGAGTGCACCGAAGGTTTCCAAAGGGCGATCGGAAAGCCCTTTGGTCGCGCCCGCAGGCGCGAAATCCTCTGCAATATAAGTATACGCTGCCTTGTCTCAAATTGAAACAAAACAGCGTAAAAAAATCAGAACAAGCCCACAATTTCGCCGTTTTCGTCCACATCAATCGCTTCGGCGGCAGGCACCTTCGGCAGCCCCGGCATGGCGATAATATCCCCCGCGAACGCCACCACAAAGCCCGCGCCCGCGTTCAGCCGCACCTGCCGAATGTGCAGCGTGTGACCCACCGGCGCGCCCAGCAGCTTCGCATCATCGGAGAAGGAATACTGCGTTTTCGCAATGCACACCGGGCATTCGCGCCAGCCTTCGTCCTCCAGCTTTTGTAGCTGCTTCAGTACGCTCCCGGCGAATTCCACCTTTGCCGCGCCGTAGATGCGCGTCGCAATCGCCTCGATTTTGTCCTTCAGCGGCAGGGTGATGTCGTAGGTGTAGCACGGCTCTGACTTCGGAGCGCTGTCCACAATGCCGCACACCCGCGCCGCCAGCTCCTTTACGCCGTCGCCGCCCTTTGCCCAGCCGTCGCAAAGCTCCACCGGCGCGCCCGCATCCGCGCACGCCTGACGCAGCAGCGCCATTTCTGCCTCCGTGTCGCTGACGAAGCGGTTCAGCGCGACGACGACCGGGCGCTTCCACACATTGCGGATGTGGTCGATGTGCGCCAGCAGGTTCGGCAAGCCCTTGCGCAGCGCCTCGACATTCTCGTGCGACAAGTCCGCCTTCGGGCAGCCGCCGTGGGATTTCAGCGCGCGTACCGTCGCCACCAGCACCACCGCGTCCGGGAAAATGCCGCTCATCCGGCACTTGATGTCCATGAACTTCTCCGCGCCGAGGTCAGCGCCGAAGCCTGCTTCGGTCACGACGTAATCCGCCAGCCGCATCGCCGTCGTCGTCGCAATCACGGAGTTGCAGCCGTGGGCGATATTCGCGAACGGGCCGCCGTGCATCAGGCAGGGCGTGCCGTCAATGGTCTGCACGAGGTTGGGCTGAAGCGCGTCGCGCAGGAGCGCCGTCATGGCGCCCGCCGCGTGCAAATCACCCGCCGTAACGGGCTTGCCGCTGTACGTCCGCGCGACTTGCAGGCGGGATAAACGCGCCTTCAAGTCCTGCAAATCCTTCGCCAGGCAGAAAACCGCCATCACTTCGCTTGCGGCGGTGATGTCGAAGCCGTCCTCGCGGGGGTTGCCGTTGGGCTTGCCGCCCAGCCCGCTGACGATGGCGCGCAATTGCCGGTCGTTGACGTCCAGACAGCGCCGCCACGTCACCTGACGCGGGTCAATGCCCAGCGCGTTGCCCTGCTGGATGTGGTTGTCCACCATCGCGGCAAGCAGGTTGTTCGCGGCGGTGATGGCGTGCAAATCGCCCGTGAAGTGCAGGTTAATCTGCTCCATCGGCAGCACCTGCGCCCTGCCGCCGCCTGCCGCGCCGCCCTTCATGCCGAACACCGGGCCGAGCGACGGTTCGCGCAGCGCCAGCATCGCCTTTTTGCCGATTTTCGTCATGCCGTCCGCCAAGCCGACGGAAACGGTCGTTTTGCCCTCGCCCGCGGGGGTGGGGTTGATGGCGGTAACGAGAATGAGCTTGGCGCGCATCTCGCTGCCCGCGCCTAACTGCATGGGGTCAACCTTCGCGATATACTGCCCGTAGGGGCTGATGGCGCCCTCGGGAATGCCCGCTTTTTCCGCAATCTCCTGAATCCGCTTCGGCTGTGCCGCCTGTGCAATCTCCAAATCCGTCGGCATGATGATGATCCTCCTGATTTTTTCCGCATGAAATTCAGCTATCCTACATTATTATACTGAATTATACCGTACATTGCAACAGTAAATCCGCAAAAAGTTTCGGATAATGACGAAAAGGGGACTGCCCGGCCGGACAGCCCCCCCGCTCATTTCGCCTCCGCGAAGTATTCCAGCGCCTCGCGAACATCCGCAATCAGCCCGTGCCGCGCCAGCACCTGCGCCAAGATGCCGAACTGGTCGAGCGTCAGCCGCCAGCGCATCGTCTCCTGCACGCGCGGACGCGTGTTATCCGCCATCGCGTACCCATACGCCCGCACCGCCGTTTCCAGTGCGCCAATCATTGGGTACTGCGCCCGCAGTTCCCGGTCAAGCGCATCGCAATTCTGATACCAAGCATGTGTGCTGCACACGTCGTCGGGCATCTCCTCTCGCATCCGCCGCACCTGCTGCCAATCGCACCGCGCCGCCATTTCTCCCGGCGTCAGCAGAAGCTCCTCTGCCTGCCGTTCCCTCTGCCGCTGAAACGTAACCACCTGCATTCCTCCCTTCATCATAGGGTATGCGGGAGAATGCGCAAAAAGAATGCGCCGGACGGAATTTCTGCGGAAAAAAATTGCAGAAAAATACCGGAAAAGTCCGGAAACCCCTTGACGAAAACAAGAAAAACAACTATGATAATATATGTGTGCTTTGTGTCAAAGTAAAGGGGGGAAGGTGGATGTATATGGTCGATTACGAGGGTACTATGCCCATTTTTGCCTACGCCTACCTGACCCACGACCGCCGCTGGACAGGCCCGCGCGCCTACCGCATCACCATCTATCAGGATGACACGCTGATGTTCCGCACGTTCAACGAGCGGGAAGAGGTGCTGGATACCGATTTCTTCTATCTTGTGCCGGGAACGGCGGCAAAGCTGACCGTGCAGATTGAACACGAAGGCTGGTGGATGGGCACGGTTCCGCTGCTGATTCAGGCGGATTCCAAGCCGCATAGCACGAGCATGTTCGGGTTTTCGGGGCATCCGATGTTCCGCTGCGAGGATTTGGGGAACATGATTGCGCGTGATTTCGGCAGCCACCGCGGGCAGCTGGCGCGTGGATTGTATTTTATGCTGGAAAACACGGCGATTCTGCTGCGGCAGAGTAATTTGATATTGAAGCTGGATAGTTTCGAGTGGGACTGGGCGAAGGCGCAGATATTTACGCCGGCATACGCACCGCCGGAGACGACCGCGCCGACGGTTCCGCAGAGGGAGAACGTGGGGTAAAGGCGGATAAAGCCGCTTTACCCAAAGCGTAGGGAAAAGCGCTCAAGCCGGACGACAACAAAAGGGTCAAGGGGCAATGCCCCTTGCGGAGTCCAGAGGCAGCGCCTCTGGTGGGGTTTGGGGCAACGCCCCAACTGCCCCGCGGGTGACCAGTATGCAAACGTCTCCAACAAAGGCGCAGGCAGCGAAGCGTCCCTGCCAGTAACTAAAAAGCCTTTCAATACAGCTTAAGCAGCATGGAGGGCGACCGCCGAAGGAGTCCAGAGGGCAATCGCAGACTTCGTCTGTTTTCATGCCCTCTGGAAGCTGCTGTCATTACCAGTATGATAGGAAAGTCAATTTTGGCTGAAAAAAATCAGCAATCTTTTCATGATACAGGGGATTGTCGCCTCTGCGGAGGCGACAAGGGGGCTTTCCGATCGCCCCCTTGACCCCTTCGGGCTGCACACTACCATACTTGATTTGGTATGTTGCAGAGAAGTTTGAAAATCAGCAGTATTCGCTTCGGCGCACCCAATCTGCGCTCAATCGGCGCATACTGCTTTTTGATTCGCAAGCAAATCAGCATAAGGAGGAAAAAAAGATGGGTGAACGTTCGATTCAGGAGAAGTATCAGGCGTGGCGGAAGTGCCCCGGCATGAATGAGGAGCTGCACAATCAGCTCAAAGCCATGTCGCCGGATGAACTGAATGACAGCTTCTATCGTTCGCTGGCGTTCGGCACGGGCGGTCTGCGCGGGGTCTTAGGCGCGGGCGAAAACCGCATGAACCTCTACACCGTGTCCAAGGCGACGCGCGGGCTGGGACGTTACCTGCTGGAGACGTGCGAGAAGCCGTCCTGCGCCGTCAGCTGCGACAGCCGCATCCATAGCCGCGATTTCGCCGAGCTGACCGCCGCGACGCTGGCGGAAATGGGCATCCGCGTCTACCTCTACCGCACGCTCATGCCGACCCCCATGCTGTCCTACGCTGTGCGCCACCTGCACACCAGCGCGGGCGTGATGGTGACGGCGAGCCATAATCCCGCGAAATTCAACGGCTATAAGGTCTATGGCGCGGATGGTTGCCAGATTACGATTGAAGCCGCCGACCGCATCTATTCCTTCATCAGCGCCGAACAGACGCTCCAGCCCTCCCTGCCGAGCTTCCAGAAGTACCTTGATAACGGCATGATCAGCTACATCGACGACGAAACCATCGAGAGCTATTACCAGATGATTAACGGCCTGCGCATCGCCCCCACCGACGAGCGCCTGCACATCGTCTACAGCCCGCTCAACGGCACGGGCAATGTGCCGGTGCGTGAAATGCTGAAGCGCATGGGCAATATCGACGTGGATGTCGTCGCGGAGCAGGAGATGCCCGACGGCCATTTCCCGACCTGCCCGTACCCGAACCCCGAAATCCGCGAGGCGATGAAGCTGGCGATTGAAAAGACCATCGCCACCGGGGCGGATATGTGCGTCGCCACCGACCCCGACTGCGACCGCATCGGTGCGGGTGTGCGGCAGGGCGATACCGTCACGCTGATTTCCGGCAACGACATGGGCGTGCTGCTGCTGGACTATGTGTGCAGCCACCGCAAGGCGCAGAAGGGCGAACTGCCGCCCGTCGCCGTCAAGACCATCGTGACCACCGAGATGGCTGTGCCGATTTGCAAGAAGTACGGCGTGGAGCTGCGCAACGTGCTCACCGGCTTCAAGTTCATCGGCGAGCAGATTGGGCTGCTGGAAAAGGAAGGCCACACCGAGCGCTACATCTTCGGCTTCGAGGAAAGCTACGGCTACCTGTCCGGCACGTCCGTGCGCGATAAGGACGCCGTCAACGCGGCGGTGCTGGTTTGCGAAATGGCGGCGAATTACAAGGCGCAGGGGCTGACGCTGCTGGATAAGCTGGAGCAGCTGCGCGAGGAGTTCGGCTTCTACGCCCAGCGCCTGCTGACTTTCCAGTACGAGGGCGAATCCGGCGCGGCGAAGATGGCGGACATCATGCGCAAGCTCCGCGCCCCGCTGGATACCTTCGTGGACGCGCATTTCCCGACCGCGACCCGCATCGACTACCAGAACGATGAAACGGGTCTGCCCAAGAGCGACGTGCTGTCCTTCGCGCTGGCGGATGGCAGCAAAATCATCGTCCGCCCCTCCGGCACCGAGCCGAAATTGAAGGCGTACCTCTTCGCGCGCGGCGAAAATCAGGCAGCCGCCGAAAAGGTGCTGGATGAACTTGAAACGCTGATGAACGGGTACTGCAAGGAGTAAACTTTCAACGGGCTGTCCCACACGGGCAGCCTGTTTTTTGTTTGTCCTGATTTGCATTTCCGGTGTCTTTTCTGCCCACTTTTGCGGAAAACGTGCTATAATCGTCCCGAAAATCGTTTAGAGGAGCGGATGCCCTATGGACACGCGCGATTTCCTTGTGCCGGATGATTACGCCGATTTCCACTGCAAGTGCGGCAAGTGCCGCCATACCTGCTGCGACGGGTGGGCAGTCACTTTCCCGCGCGAGGATTATTTCCGCCTGCTGAGCGTGCCGTGTTCGCCGGAACTGCGCCGCAAGCTGGATACATCGCTGCATCTGGCGGATGACCCCACCCCGGAGCGCTACGCCGAACTTCTGCCAAACTGGGAGGGGCACTGCCCACTTCAGCGCGCGGATGGTCTCTGCGCCCTGCAAGCCGAGTGCGGCGAGGACGCCATCTCCTCCACCTGCCGCTATTATCCCCGCGGCATCCGCACGATGGATGATGACGAGTGCGCGTGCAGTGCCTCCTGCGAGCGCGTGGTGGAAATGCTGCTGCACCGCCTGCCGCCGATGACCTTCCGGCGGATGCGCTTGTCCTTCGCCATGGCGCTGCCGCCGCGCGAGACGGACGCGGCGCTGACGGCGGAAACACGGCAATTGCGCCGGGATGTCGTCACCATGCTGCAAGCGCGGGAAGTTCCGCTTGCAAGCCGCATGATGGGGATTCGCGCGGCGCTTGTGCTGGAGGAATCCGGGCGTCAAACGAGTGAAAGCCGCTGGGCAGCGTTCCGCGCGGCGGCGAAAGTCGCGATTCCCCCGGCGGATTGGGCGCTTCGGGCGAATATCCTGCGGACGCTGATGGAAGAACTGCTGGCGGACACCATCAGCATGGGCGGAATCGCGGCGGAAATCCTGCCGCTCCTGCGCGGGGAACAGGCGGGCGCGGTTTTGCAGCAGGCGGCGGGTACGTTTCAGGCGGATACGCCGGATTGGATGATAGGCACGGAGCAGCTGATGGTCAACCATGTGTTCTACGAGGGCTTCCCGTACGGCGCGCATCAGGAGCGCCCGGCGACGGCAGCGGTTTCGCTGTGCGCGGAGTACGCGGTGCTGCGCGGCACGGCGGTGCTCTACCATCAGCTGCATCCGGATGAAACGGCGCTGATGGATGCCATTGCCGCGCTCTTCCGCGTGATGGAGCACAGCGCGTTCGGCTGGAACGCGGCGGTTGTGCTGGAGCGTGAAGGCAAGGCGGGGGAGGATGTTATCGGGCAAATCGTCGGAATATAAGAAATCCGCGGGTGCATTTGACTGCATCCGCGGAATTTTGCTATTTGGGGGGATGGCGCGTCACTCGTCCCGCACCATCAGCACATGCATTTGCCGCTCCAACGCGGGAATCACGCACTCCGCCAAGCCGCCATCCACCGCCACGTCGCGTATCACCAGCACATCAATGCCCAGCATGTCGAACACGGCGCTGTTAAACGCGCGGGTGTAGGGGCCATGCGCCGCGACAATGTGTGTCTCCGGCACACCGACTTTCTTTGCCAAATCCAGCGCTTCCACCGTCGGCACAATGCGGCAGAACAGGTGGTCTTTGCGCAGAAGGGACGCATAATGCGGCAGATTGCGGTAATCGCCCGCCAGCAGAATGTTCTCCTCCGAAAGCCGCGACAGCACCGCAGCCGCCTCCACCGGATTCTCCACCCACTGCACCACGTCGCGCCATGCTTCCTGCTCGTTCTCGATTTTCATGCGCTGGCAGGGAATGCCCAGCTGCTCGGCGGAGCGGCGGATGCGCGTCTGCGTCGCGGTGGCGTACGGGTGCGTCGCGTCGATGACCTTGCGGGGGTTCGTCTGGCGGATGTAGGAGAGCATCTGCCCGTCGTCAAACCGCCCGATGTGGCACATCGTTCCCGGCGGCAGCTGTGCGCGCGCGTATTCCGTCGTCACGCAGACGATAACCTGCTTGCCGCGCCGCCGCATCGTCTGTGCCGCCTCACGGCTCTCGTGGGTGTTGCCGAAAATCAGAATTCGCTCCATGGTCACTCACTCCTGCGGGTTATTATTTTTGCCCGTAGTAGGCGTTCGGGCCGTGTTTTCGTAGAAAATGCTTATCTTGAATGTTCTGCGGTGCGGGGGCGGCGTCGGACTTAATCTGCCGCGTGTACACCGCCATTTTCGCCACTTCCTCCAGCACAACGGCGTGGTAGACCGCCTGTGCCGCGTCCTTGCCCCATGTGAACGGCCCGTGCGACGCGCAGATAATCCCCGGCACATGCACCGGGTTGATATTCCGCTTCGTCAGCTCCTCGATGATGACTTTGCCCGTGTTCTTCTCGTAGTCCTCGTCGATTTCCTCGGTCGTCAGGTGGCGCGCGCAGGGAATTGCGCCGTAGAAGTAGTCCGCGTGGGTCGTGCCATAGCAGGGAATATCCTCGCACGCCTGCGCCCAGCCGACCGCGTAGGGGCTGTGCGTGTGCACGATACCGCCGATGTCCGGGTACTGCTTGTACAGCTCCAAGTGCGTTTTCGTGTCGCTGGAGGGGTTCAATTTGCCCTCGACGATGTTGCCGTCCAGGTCAAGCACGACCAGCTTGTCGGGGGACAGCTCGTCGTACTCCACGCCCGACGGCTTGATGACGACCAGCCCCTTTTCGCGGCTGATGCCGGACACGTTGCCCCATGTATACGTCACCAGATGACGCTTGGGCAGCTCCATGTTGGCTTCGTAAACGGCTTCTTTGAGCGATTTCAGCATCGGAATTCCCCTCCTCAATCCATATCCGCAATCGCGGCCTTTTCGGCGGAAAGCGCCTGATGGAAACGCGCGGTGTAAGCATCCAGCCCGGCTTCATCCGCCGCGTCCGCACGGATGGTAGAGCCCTTTGCGCCCGCAAAAACACGCGCGTTCAGGTAGTCCTCCAGCGTTTCGTCTGCCTGTCGATTGACGCGGTACGCCGCCAGCAGCGCCATGCCCCACGGGCCGCCTTCGCCCGCCGTTTCCATGACGGAGATGGGGGCTTTCAGCGCGGCGGAGAGAATCGTCTGCCCTGCGACGGGCGTCTTGAAGTAGCCGCCATGACCCAGCAGTTTGTCAATCTGCACATGCTCCTTGGTGAGGATGTCCATGCCGATTTTGAGGCTCGTCATTGCGCCCGCCACGAGCGAACGCGCGAAATTCGGGAATGTCAGCTTCGCATCCGGCGTGCGCACCAGCATCGGACGACCCGCGTCCAGCCCAACCACCGGTTCGCCGGAGAACAGCGGCAGATTCACCACGCCGCCGCAGTCCTTGTCGCCGGAAAGGGCGGATGTGAACAGCGCCGTGTAAATGTCGCCCATGCTGACAGGCACGCCCGCCGCGTCCGCAAAGCCCTTGAGCATCCCCGCCCATGCGTTGATGTCGGAGGTGCAGTTGTTGCAGTGCACCATGGCGGTCGGCTTGCCGGTGGGCGTCGTCACCATGTCGATTTCGGGGTACACGCGCGAAAGCGGCTTTTCCAGCACCACCATCGCGAACGTCGATGTGCCCGCGGACACATTGCCCGTGCGCACCGCGACGGAGTTCGTCGCCGCCATGCCCGTGCCCGCGTCGCCTTCAGGGGGCGCCATCAATGCGCCGGGCTGGAGCGTGCCGGTCGGGTCAAGCAGCTTTGCGCCTTCCGCCGTCATCACGCCCGCGTCCTCGCCCGCGCACAGCACGCACGGCAGAATCTCGCGCAGCGTCCACGGCATGTGGTAGGTTTTCGCCAGCGCATCCACCTTGTCCAGCATGTGCTGGTCGTAATCCAGCGCATCGCTGTCGATGGGGAACATGCCGCTCGCTTCGCCGATGCCAAGGCAGTTCTTGCCGCACAGCTGGTAGTGCACATAGCCCGCCAACGTCGTCAGGTGATGAATCTGCGGCACCATTGCTTCGCCGTTCATCATCGCCTGCACAAGGTGCGCAATCGACCAGCGCTGCGGGATGTTGAAGCCCAGCAGGGCGGTCAGCTTTTCCGCCGCCTGCGCCGTCATGGTGTTGCGCCAAGTGCGGAACTGCGCCAACTGCTGCCCGTTTTCGTCAAAGGCGAGGAAGCCGTGCATCATGCCGGATACGCCGAACGCCGCCAGATTCGTCAGCGTCACGCCATAATTCGCCTGCACGTCCTTTTGCAGATTCGCGAACGCATCCTGCACGCCCGCCCACACGTCATCCAAGTGATATGTCCAAATGCCGTCCTCCAGCCGATTCTCCCATGTATGGTCGCCGGATGCAATCGGCGCGTGGTCGTCGCCAATCAGCACCGCCTTGATGCGCGTCGAGCCGAACTCAATGCCCAGCACCGCTTTTCCGTCCGCAATATACGCGGCAATTGTTTCGTGATTCATGATGTACCGTCCTCCTCTTTCTGAGTGATTCCGCAGCCTTTCTTACACACAGTATACCAGAAAACGCCGGGAATGTCCATCGTTTGCGGGGGTGAAAGTAAAAAACGCAGTGCAAGAAGTGATTTATGTTACAAATGCAAAAAAGAAATCACTCGATAAAAACCACGGCTGTTTATAATATGAGAAATAATTAAAACAAGCAAAGCAGCATCATAGCAATAGGATGCTGCTTTGCTTGTACTCCCAAATGCAAAAATCGAGCAAAATTATTCTTTTGTCAACTGCCGAAACAAGTCTTTGCTCAGTATTCGCAAAGAGGTGCGTGCAACATCAAGCATTATGTTTATCATATCCTCTTCTTTCCAGTGCGCACCATCGCCTTGCGTATAGATTGATGCGGATTGCAGCATAATGCTTAATCCGTTACCGGAGACGAATTTATTTTCACACAAGTTTGTGTTTATTGGCATTCCGTAATTGGCTGCTGTTAGCCTGTCAAGTCTATTCAATGTGCCATCGTCATACGCAATCGTATATGTGCTGCCATCTGGACGTTTGATTGAAATATTCTGCGTTAAGAAATTTGAACCTTCAAGGAAAAGAATATACGGAAAATATGACTCGATAAGCATGAAATTTGCAATTTCACAAATATTCTTGTGAGCACGTTCGATAGCATTCCCTGCAGCCATAAGCATTTGATCATTATTTTTTCCCACGAGCCTGCCATTTTTGATATTCTCTATGTCTTTCCCTTGGTATTTGGCTTCCGAAACAACAACAATACGCCAGTTGCCGCTGTCATCCTTTACTTCAATAATGCCGCCATCGGGTTTGATTCTGGCATTTGACACAAACAGAGTTTGACCAAGACGCTTGTCAATCTTTTGTAGTACTTCATTGATTTCCTGCTTGGAAAGTTCACTTCTATATCGGAACGCGAGTTTGGGAAACTCTTCTTTGAGTCGCTGCATCGTAAAGAGAGAGGTGTTGTGTACTTCCTTGTCGTGGTTCTGTGCGTCTGTATCAAAAATACCGATTACGCCATCTGATGCCTTTTGCTGAGTAGTCAACCGATCAGATTGCTGCTTTCCCTTAAGCTTCATTTTTGCCCTGCTCTCCTTCTAACTTCTTAAAAAATTCCTTTGGTGTAGCAATTGACAGATAGTCTGTACTTTGTCCTAACGCTTGCATTAGTTTAAGATGCTCAGCAAAATAGTCCAGCGTAGATTTATTGCTGTCGCATAACAAGCAGTGACGACCTTCTGCAAGGCATACACGCCCAACGGTTCCACTGCCAGCAAAAAAGTCGAGGACAACCGAGCCGGGATATGAAAGCGATTTGACGAATCGGTCTATAATCTCGACCGGCTTTTGTGTCGGATGCCCCACACGCTCTTTGCTGTTGCCATTTAATCTGTTGATTTCCCATACATTAGTGGGATTTTTTCCTTTCATTGTGTTGACAGGGTTCAGACGCTTATCTTTTAGAGCAGCTTCGAGATCCTTTTCGGAATAAGGCTCTCGGACAGAATCTAAATCAAAATAGTAGTCATTTGTTTTAGCAAGCCAAATGACCTCTTCGTGCCTGTTCGCAAAGTAACGATGTGCTGACATGCCGTTTTTGTAATGCCAAATAATTGTGTTGATTAACTTAAACTTTGTGCAGGTTCTGACATGATGAATAATATCAATTAAGTCACCCGATTTGACATCGCGAAACTGTATGCCGCCAAAAATGACCATGTTGCCATTTGGCGAAAGAACTCGATATGCTTCATCAAGCCATTTTTTCGCCCAATCAATATAATTATCGTAAATATCCCAGCCTGCCAATTCAAGATTATATGGTGGATCGATGCAAATTAACTGAACTGATTCGTCTGGAAGAGCCTTCAGAAAATCACAGCAATCCATAATTTGCAGACAAATCATCGTTTTATCTGGAGAGACAAAATCGACTGCCGTTTTATGCTTCAGCGTATTATTTTTACGCATTTTATTTAAAGACATAAGCGCATGATTATAGTGTGACTTGTTATGAATAGCCATTTTATACCTCACATAATTGTTGCTCAGATAATATCAGCAAGAATAGAAGTCAAAACAATTGAATACTATCGAGAAATTATGCCGCAAGAAAGCTACACTTGTCAATTTGCCTATAATGACGAATCAAGATAACACCCTCCTTATAGCATCATTAAAACAAGATAGATTATAGCATATTGTGACGAAAGAATCAAGATGCTTGTGACGGAGCAGGGAAAAGCTCTTCATGTTAAGAATTTGAATTTAAAATAACAATGGCGCACCCCAAATCCCTGCCCCAGCGAATACCGGGACAGGGAAGAAACTCACTTCCGCTTCTTTGCCTTGCGGATGATGATGATGACAATCGCCATCACGGCGACAATCGCGATAAACGGCAGCGCCGCCGTCAGGAACACCACGCAGTCCTGCAGGAACGACACGAAGGCATTCCAGCCGGTGGACAATGCGCCGCGGATGCGCTCGCCCAGCGACACCGTTTCGTCGCGCAGATCCGGCTGCGCTTCCTCGTTCAGCGTCACACGCACGGTTGCGTCATTTACCTGCTGATCGGTGTCCGCCAAGGCGCTTTCCAGCTGCTCGATGTTGTACTGTGTGTCCGCCAGCTGCGTCTCCAGCGCCAGCAAATCCGACAAATCGCCCGCCGTGTCGGTCAGGGCTTGCAGGCGCGCCAGCAGCAGCTTCTGATTTTCCAGCCGCGCGGCGGTATCCTGATAGCTGGCCGTCACGTCGGTGGACGACATATTCCGGCTGGTGATGCGCCCCAGATCACCCGTATTGCTCAGGAACGCATCGAGCGAATCCGCCGGAATCCTCAGCGTCAGCGACGCGGTGCGCAGATCACGGTTGTTCGTGTATTCGCTGGAGCTTTCCAGATATCCGCTGTACTGGCTGAGCAGCGCGGTCAAACTTGCCATGCTGTCGTCATAGGCGGATGTTTTGATGGTCAGCGACACGTTGCGGATGATTTTCTTGTCCTCCGCGACGGCGGATTTCGCGCTGGCGGCTTCCGGCATGGCGTCGTTCGCGGCGCCGACCATCATCGTGCGTACACCGCTGCCGGCTTCCTCCGAATAGCCGACGTCGCTGGTGTAGGTGTCGTAATCGTAGTCGTAGCTGTCCGCGAGGGACTGCGGCGCACTCGTCCGCGCGGGCGACAGGCTGTCTTTCGTCAGCAGCGTTCCGCCGACGACGAACACCAGCGCGGCGGCGACGGAGAGGATGCGCGTCCAGCGGCGCATCGGGGCGACTTTGCGGGTTTCTTCCTGCTTCATGGCGTCCTCCTTTACCAGCGCCGTCCACTGCGCGTGGAAATTTTCCGGCATATCCGGCACTTCCTCGTTCAGGGGCGACATGCATTGCCGGAGGACTTCGTTTTCATCAAAATGGGGTTCGCGGTTCATTTTCCCGTCCTCCTTTCACTCGGTAAGACGCTTGATTTTTCGTTTTGTTCCCGCTGATTGGCAAGAATGGCGGCAAGTTTCTGCCGTGCGCGGTTGAGTCGGCTCTTCACCGTGCCGACGGATACGCCCGTAATCTGCGCAATATCCTCGTAGCGCTGCTTTTCCAGCGCGTAGAGGATGACGACGGTGCGCATGTCGGCGGGAAGCTGGTCAAGGGCGCGGGAAATATCGCCGGTGGATTCGCGGTCAAGCAGTTCGGCTTCGGGGGTCGGGGAATCATCCGCCGGTTCAAAGCCGTTTTCCGCCATCGCGTCCATCGAATCGCTGTCCACCATGCGCTTTTGCTTGCGCAGAAAGTCAATGCATACGCTGCCCGCAATGCGGTACAGCCAGCTGGAAAAGCCGCAGTCCTGCCGATACTGCCCAATGGAGCGCCACGCCTTCAGCATGACCTCCTGCGCGCAGTCCATTGCGTCCTCGCGGTGGTGCAGATAATGCCAGCAGACGCGCCAAATCATCTGCTCATAGGGTGTGACGAGCTGCTCAAAGGCGGATGCGTCGCCCTTTTGCGCGCGCCGGAGAATGAGTTCATCCATTGCAGAAGCCTCCTCGTTTTTCATGACGAGCGGTCGGGGGATTTTGTTCCGTGTTTCATGAAGATTTATACTATTTCCAAATTCACCTGCGCCATCTGCTCGCG
>ULXX01051174.1_pt1 | contig 14376 bp, 14 predicted proteins | sample 1961621 | NCBI WGS metagenome assembly ULXX01 (sample SAMEA4835848, study PRJEB28245) | human gut metagenome | biome: gut microbiome; material: fecal sample | place: Denmark | collected 2008
CGACGCGAGCGAGGTCGCGGTGACGGTGCGCGGGGATGCGGTGATCCTGCGGGCGGTGCCCGACCCGAAGCAATATCTCCTTTTCGGCGTCTCCCCGGCGATCTGCCTCTCCGGGCATAACCATCACATTGCGGATTACCGTTACTGGAACTTTACCCTGTCGGCGGACGGAACCGCGGAATTTCTCGGCGTCGTCGCGCGGGCGGCGGGCGGCGAGGTGTTCCGTTTCGATCTCCTGAACGGAGAGGAAAAGACGGACTGCGTTCCGCTGGAGCCGGGTGAACGGCGGAGCGTTTCCGTCTCGCTGGAGCGCGGCGCGCGGGGGGATTCCGCCGCGGTGACGTTTACGCGCGGGGAGCGAAAGTCCTTCGTGCAGGCGGAATTTCTGTTCCGCGCCCGTCTGCCCGTCACCGTCCGGCTGGAGGGGCTGACCGTATCCGACGTCAGCCGTTCCGAACGCGGGCGGGAGGCGGCCAGGGAATCGCTGCGCGGAGATATCGCGCTGCCCGATCAAAAGTAAATACGGCAGAGGCGGCCCCCGGGCCGCCTTTTTTTGTGCGGAAAATCCGGTTGCACGGGAGAAAACGCGGCCGGGCGCAGACCTGATTTGAGGCAAAGAAAAAAATTTTAAAAAATTTTCAAAAAAAGGTGGAATATCGAGCGGTTCGGGCGGTAGTATAAGACAAATTCTATCGTTCTGTCGCCGATGCCGGAATTCAACGGAAAGAGGGATTTCCGCAGGCATTGCGCAGGTCGTCAGGCATTTCCGTATCGATAAGAAAGTCGGTAATAAGCGCAGAGGCGGAGAGTAAGCGGAAATACTGCTTCGCAAGACAAATACTATAATATGTATTGCGGAGAAAGCGCCCTCGGAAATGCGGAAAAATTTATTCAATTTAATACCGTATCAGTATAATTATTTAAAAAAATAGTCGAAATTTGTAATTTTTTATAGAAAATTCAATATATTGAACGCATTTCCCTTTTCAAAAAGGTAGAATTTAAAAAGGATTTGTGAGGGATATGCAGATGGAATTGATCGAAGTGGTTTCGGAGAGGATGAAGGCGTTGCTGGAAGCGTACGATTACTCGCAGTACATGCTCTTTCTGAAAAGCGGAGTTCCGCGTTCGACGATATCCATGATCCTGAATTGCAGGGTAACGGATGTGCGCCTGAGCACGCTCTATAATTTCTGCAGGGGATTCGAACTCCCCATTCGGGATTTTTTCGACTACGAGCTGTTTGACTTTCAGTTCGTTGCCGATAATGCGGGCTGATGATGGGAGAACGGAGAGATAAGCGGTTGGAAGCCGATCTGATTTATATCGAACAATGCGAACGGCGCCTGTCGGAGAACAGGGAGGCCTTTTTCGGCACGCTCGGGGATCTCTTTGAGCTCGCCACGCTGATTCCCGTCTGCGAGCAGTATTACGGCGCGGAGCATTTCAGGGATCACCAGGCGGTCTTCGAACTGCTCTGCGACTTTTCGGAACTGCTCGCTTTTTTCGATCAGGAGTACAAACCTTCGGTGTTTCTCGCGGAGAAGCTCGGGCTGTTTTCCCGCTGATTTCGGAAAAAACGCCCCCGGCACGGCCGGGGGCGTTTTTGACAGAGTTTATGCCTCGGAAGATCTTTCTTTTCGGATCAGCCTGCGGCAGGACCGTTCAACGGCAAAGACCAGGGGCGCCGTCAGCAGGGATACGATCCATGTGAGATACCAGCTGAGGTCGAACGCGACCCCCGTTTCCCAGTACCAGATGATAAACGCATCGATTCCGGCGTAGATCACGATCGCTGCGCATGCGAGGCAGATGCCCACAATGCCGAACGGCCGTTTCTCTCCCGTCACGTACAGCAGCCCCGCAGTGAGCGCGAAGCCGCATTCCAGCATATAGAGCGCCTTGCCAACGGCATTGACGTCCAGTTCGTTGATATAGCCGGATGGGCGCATGATCGCAAAGACAATGGGGACGAACGCCGTCAGCGCGGCCACGTCGCGGAATACTTTGCCCGAGCGGCCGCCCCGGAAGGTCGCGAACAGGATCAGAATGACGAGAACGGTGATGTAGCCGAACTTGATGTCTGCTTTCGGCGTTTCCGCTTCGGGGTACAATGCCGCGTTGCAGAGAAATCTTATGATTTCCATCGCCAGAATGGCGATGGAGACGCCTATCGTGATCTTGCGGAAGTCTGTGACGCGATAAACTTTCAGCCCCGCAAAGACAATTACGGGGACAAAAACCGAAATCAGGATGAGAAAGAGAAGATCAAACATGCTGCACTGCCTCCTCTTCGTCCGGTTTTCCGCCTTCGGGCGGTTTTTTCTTATGCCGCCGGCATAGTTCTATGATGCCGTATACGGCGAAGTGCGCGACGAATTCCGCGATCAGCAGAATGCAGATCCCCACCCCGAAACCCGAGAGGTTATAGAGAAAGGCGAGATAGGGATCGGTCGGGGCAAACACGGAGATCGCGCCGCCGATCAGCAGGCTGATACAGGAAGCAAAGACGAGATAGGCTCCCACGGTCAGCGCCTGCGCATAGTATTTTTTAAATTCAAACCGATACAGCTTCGCCGTCATGAGATAGAGAGCGACGGCGAGCATGGAGCCGTGATAGATATAGCTGTGCACCTGCATCAGGGACATGTCGTATTTCCATTGAAACGCCGCGAACATGAGGAAGGCCAGGATGCTCGGGATGACGCAGAACCCCATCGCGATATCCGAAAAGCGGTTCTTTTTAAAACAGAACACGGGAAAGGCATACATGACCATCGAGCAGAATACGATGGGGTAGCGGTTGGGAAAGAATTTATCGTCCCGCCCGATCAGGTAAACGATTTTCGCTACTTCCAGTATAACGAGCATGAAAAAGACCACCTGGATGGGGATCATCTTCTTCTTTTCATCCGCGTTTTTCAAAAACACCGTGCACAGCGTCACGTACAGAGCGATGACGACCAGCGTAATAGAAAGCGGGATGATCAGGTTTCTTAAAATTTTATCCATTGTTGCCTCCGGCGATTATTGTAACAGATATGGAGAATAATTTCAACTGATTTGGGCGGATTGCACAGAAGTAAGGGAAAAAGCTCCGTTTCAGCGGCGGATCAGAAAAAAAGGAAGTGTCATATCTCTCTTGACTATCGAAAAAAAGGCGGTATAATAAAGGCGAAAATCGCCTGTAAGGGCGTAAAAGGGAGATTTATTATGAAAGACAATGTAAAAACGGTATCGGAGGTCTGCAGCGCAGGCGAGACCGGCGTTTCGGCTGCAACAGCGGGCGCGGAGACGCTGAAAATCAGGGGATCGGAATCATTGACGACGCCGGTCAGACAAATGGGGTTCAATATGATCGATTTGTTCACGGGAGAAAATCGGTTCATCATGGAAGACAGGACCATTCCCAACGGAGAGACGCTTCCGCTCTCCGTCTTTCACGTTCACAATTACGGTCAGAGAAGCAACAAAAATTACGTGCTTTCAAACGGAGCCGGGACGGAAGATCTGCATGTAGGAAAGGGCTGGAAGCTGAATGTGCAGCAATATATGCTGCCGACCGGAAAGACTGCGGACGGAGAGATCGCCTACATCTATGTGGATGCCTTGGGAAATGAAATCGGGTTTGCCGCCGACAAGCGTTACTTGCAGACGGGGGACGCGGTGATCGAACGGACGGAATTCAAAGACGTGGAGGGCATGGGCCTGACGTATCGGGATCTGACGCTTCGGGATCGGCAGGGCAATCGGCTGTTCTTTGACGGCGACGGCAAACTGATTAAAATCGAAAGCAGATTCAGCGACGGAATTGTAATCAGTTATCGAGACGGCAGGATTTCCGCAATAGACGCGGCGAACGGAAAAAAGGCGAAATTCTCTTATAATGCCGGGGCGGAACTGTCTCAGATCGAATTTTCGGACGGCACCGTTCTGGAATATGCTTACCGAAGCGGACTGCTGACGAAGGTGACGAAAAAGAACGGAGACGCGCCTTATGCCCGGTTTTGTTATGACGCAAATCTGGCCCTTACGGATATGATAGATGCGTCGGGGTATCGCCTGAATCTATCCTATGCGGAATCAAAAGTCTCTGCCATCACCGACTATGCCTCGGCAAAAAAGATCGACGTAAACGGCCTGACGCATTATGCGGCGGAAGACGGGGAGGCGCAGGCGTTTTCGCTGCAGGACGGAACGGCGATATATACCAAAACAGGGAAACAGATGAAAGTCCGGTATCGGGGAAAGACTGCGCTTATTTCCACGCAGACCGGGATGGGGCGTTTTTATCAGTTTAACGAAAAGGGGCGCTGCGTCGTCCTATACGACGGGGAAGAGATGAGCGGCAACTTCAATGCGTTTGCGCCGGAGAATATCGGAGGATACAGCGTTCAGAGCGCAGACGGCGTGCGGATGATTCAGGCCTATCCCATGGCGGAAAATCTGATCGACAAAACGCATTGGTCGGGCAGCGGTATGAAGACTGCGGTGAGCGAGCTGTCGTCCGAACGGTCCGTTTACGCGGCATTGGAGACGAGCAGTGCGGAGTCCGGCTCCAAATACGGCGTGCAGGATCCGTCCGCAGCGTACCGGCAGGGGGAAACTTACGTGTTCTCTGCCTTTCTCAAAGCGGATCTGACGCCGGGAACGGGCAATCCGGAGCCGTCCGTCGAACTGTGCTGCGAGGTGCATTACAGCGACAATTCGACGGAGACATACGTCTCCCGCTACGATCCGCAGGAAAAAAACTGGCAGTATACGGCAGTTGCCGTTCCCATTCTGAAGGCGGGCGTAAAATACGTCAGCGCTTTCGCGAAGGTTGATAATTACGGGGGAAAGGCATTCTTTGACGATATCCGGTTCTGCCGCGGCGCGGAGATCCGCTCGGAAATCTTACCGCAGCTGTACGCTGCGGACGGCACGGGATATCTCTTTTCCGAAATTACGAAGGTAACTTATGAGCGCGGGGGAAAAACGGAATCTCAGACGGGAAAAATAACCGCGGGCGATTTCTCGTATATGATCAAGCACCCGACCGAAATAGCGGTTTCGGGTAAAATCGTCGCTACGGGGGTGACTTCGGGCAAAACAACGCTGACCGCGGGCGGTCAAACGCACCGGCTTCTTGCATGCGATTATCTTGCCGAAGGGAGAATCAAGACGGTGCAGGAGGAAGGCACGATAGAATCGCGGAAAAATTCACAGGGACTGACAGAATATACCAAGTCTGTCGACCGCTTCGGCTATTCCTTTGAGTCGACGGCGGCGTACGACTCCTTGAAACGCCTGACGAAGGAGACGGACTTCCGCGGGCGGGAATACACTTACGGTTACGGCAAATACGAAAACGTCAAACAGGCCGCTCTCCGCGCGGTCTGCGCAGACGGCACGGAACTGAAACAGGTGACTGAGCAGACCTATACCGCCTTTGACTTTTATCCCGATAAAATTTACGATGAGCGCTATCTGGACGACGAGGGAACCCCGCTCTTTGCGGCGGCGGTATTCGACAGTGCGGATTCCCGTCTGAAAAACCTGACCCTGCCGGACGGGCAGACAATAACGTTTTCCAAAACGGACGAAAATGCGGAGAAGATGACGGCGGCGGTTGCCTCCGGCGAGACGGCGCAGAATCTGAAGGTCGAACGCACTTATACCGCAGGGTATCTGACGAAGCTGTGCTGCGGCGAAGATGAAGACGTTTTGACTTATACCTTTGAGTACGACGGATTCGGCAACAGAACGGCCTGCTTCCTGAACGGAAGTCTGCTGAAAAAATACCTGCATTATCGCGAAGCAAATTATCTTCCGCTGCCGGGACAGTACCATAATTACGACGAAATCACCTATGCCACGGGCAAGATGCGGTATGACGAATTCGATAAACGCGGACGGTTGGTCAGCAGAAAGGAGAGGGACGGCGGCACCGCGTATCAGGAGGTTCTCAGAATAGAGTATTTCCCGGGAAAAGACTATATCTCCAAAGTAATTGACAAAAGCGCGGCGATCCAATATAATGAAGGTAACAGCGCGGATAAGTGGCTGACGAGCGTTTTTTCTTACAATATCAAGGGGGAACTGACCGGTGTAAGCAATACGGGATACCGCACCGCAAATGATACGGTCGTGACGGAAAACGGGCGGATTACGTCCGAAAAGACGGAAATCGCCCCCTATCTGTCGCAGAAAACCGAGTATCGTTACGAGGAAAGAAGCGCCGGCGGCGTTTATCCCGACCATCGCCCGGTGGAAGTGCAGAACTATTATCATGACGGAACGGGCTATTCGGCGTATCCCGCATACTGCTATGATTACGACGAGCTGGGACGGGTTGTCGGCGAGGGAATGGCGGACAGAACGGAGTTCAGCGTTCAGTATCAGTATAAAAAGCGCAAAAAACTCGTAAACGGCGCCGTTACGGATGATACCGCCGAAACAAATTACATTGAGAAGATGAGCTATCGGCGCAGGGGCTGGAATCTCGGAGAAGAAACCTATACTTACGACGAAAACGGCAACATTACGGAAATCAGGGACGGCGACAATATTTCCAGATTCTGGTATGACGGGGCAAATCGGATCGTAAAAGAGTTAAATCAGTATGCCGAAGTCAGCTATGAATACGATGAGAAGGGAAATATTATTTCGACGGATGCGCAGTACGTTAATGAAGATGTTAGAATTCCTTTGGCGATTCAAAGATATTATTATACGGCAACGGGGGGAATAACCGGTTTTGAGCATTCTGCTATAGTTCATCCAGGTACGGGGCAAACGGTATTTCCGATATGTACAGAGTATAATGCCGGCGGATATCCTTTGAATTATTTGGGCAAAGCCATTATCTGGGATGGCTCCCGCATGGCGCAGATGGGAGCAGTCAAGTACAAGTATAACGCGGAGGGGATCCGTCAGGAAAAGGAGGTAATCGGCAGAAAGCATATCTATTACACGCAGGGTACAAAACTGCTGGCGGAAAAGATAACGGAAGAAGGGCAGCCGGATATCAACAAGCAGTATCTCTATGCGGGGGAAAAGCCGATCGGTTTTGTGTTGAACGGGAAGCCTTACCAGTATCTGTACAACGGGCTGGGGAATCTCGTCCGCGTGTTTGATGCAAAGACGGGGCGTATCGCCGCAGAATACAGTTATACGGCGTTCGGAAGTTGCACGGTAACCAATCATACGGAAGAGAATATCGGGGATCAGAATCCGATACGCTATAAGGGATATTATTACGACGAAGAGACGGGTTTATATTATCTGAAATCGCGGTATTATTCACCCGCTTACAGAATATTTCTTTCTCCCGACGAGCCGGAATACATGGAACCGAGCGATTTTTCCGGCTTGAATCTGTATACGTACTGTTATAACAATCCGGTAATGTATTTTGATCCGAGCGGGACGGACGCGGTGGTTATCATATTGGCGATCGTCGGAGCAATCGTCGGAGCGGTGACAGTCGGCGGCGCAGTATATTATGCGGCAAGCAATGCGGGAGTAATCGGCGATGAATTGGTGACCTATACGATAATCGGAGCAGTAGCCGGAGCAATCGTCGGGGGCTTAATCGGATACTTTTTACCGTCGGTATTGCCGGCGGTTACGCAAGGAGTCGGTTTTACATTGCCAAAACTGATCATGCAGGGCGGACAATTGGCTTATACAGCGACGACTGTGGTTGTGTCGGAAAAGATTATTTTCCAAATTTTCGCAACAGGGTTAACGGCTGCTGAATTAACTGCAAATATTTTATATTATCAAAGCAAAAAAAAGGCACCGACGATACATTGTAAGTCCAAGAAAGAAGCTTATGACAAAGCTTTTTACAAAGGAGGAAAAAGGCCACCCAGAGGACCGGAAGATCATGGATTTGGACGGCATTATAATCCTAATGGTAAAAGTAAATATAAACATTGGCATTATACGTTCTCAACAATGATAAGTTTTTATATGAATCGATTTTTGAAAGGAGAGGAATAACACTGTGAATTTTCCGGAAAATATTGAGAAATTATTTGTAAAGACATTTATAAAAGTGAATTTGCAAAGCAGAGTTTTATATGAGTTAATCAACAAACAAAAAAGAGAGAAGGCTTTTTGTCGGTTTTCACATATTTCGGGGCAGGTTTTTCAAGCAAATAAAATAGTATTGAAGAGTGAAAAGCTTTTGTTGAAAGAGGTTACGAATCATATTAAATTCGACTTGGAAAAGACAAATTGTTATTTTATGGATATGGAAGGGGGAAATCTGATGCCGGGCTCTGAGGCTTTGGATAAAAGTTATAATTCCTATTTAACTTCAATCGTAATCTTTAACAAACAATATATTTTTATAAAAACAGAAATGGATGTTGGAGGGGCTATGAAAATATTATTGAAAGATGATGCGTTTCAATGGGACAGCCTTTGCCGTTGATCGGAAGGGGCGGCAAAATACAAGGGCAGGCCGAGCGGCGTGTTTACAATGATTCGTCTCTGAAGTTCGACAATATAAAAAAGATAAAACCAAAATGATATGTTATAAGGGATATTATTATGATGAAAAAACGATTGAATGACTTGAAGAAAACGGGAGAGCTGTGCTTTCTCTATTATGACGAAGACGATACGGAAATCTTTTTGATCGGAACAATCGAAAAAGTCGATCGGGAGTTCTTTGTCATGTCTTGTTATACGCTGAATGGGGAGGCAAACGGATTTACATGCAGGTTGATTCAGTCAATTATTAAAATTGAGACAAAGCATGCGTATATAGAGTCGGTTCAAAAGCTGATCGACGGGGAAAGGCATGCCGCATTTCCCGCGGAGCTGGTGAAAGGAACGCAATGTTTAGCCGGTATCTTGGAGTATGTATATCAAAATCAAAGAGTGTGTTTTATCGAATTATGCGAAAGTTCTAATGTGGATGCCGTCGGGCTGATCGGGGAATTGGATCGTCAAACAATAATGATGTATTTGTATACGGAGTGCGGTCAACAAGACGGAGAAGTTGTTTTGGACTATGAGGCGATCAGTTCGGTTACAGTAGGTGGAAAACTGCAAGATCGAATCGAGCGTCTGATGAAAGAGTAATGAGCGGCCCGCGCAGCAGCGCGGGCTGTTTTTCTGTCTTGACAATGTTCTGAATCCGCGATATAATAGAATCAATCAGTTAAATACCCTGCAACGCAGGAATTGGTGCCCGAACGCTGCATACGTACCATTATAATTATCCTGCGATGTATTCGATCTGAGCGGGACGGACGCGGTGATTATCATATTGGCGATCGTAGGACGCTGACAGCAAGTTTTACTGGTCTGCTGGGGTTAATTTTGTTATTTTCTCGGTGGGAACCCGGCTCTTGGCCCGGAGATGATCCTACTCAAGCACCGGGGGATGGATTCGAATGGCGAGGCCCAGGAGAAATAGGTTCAAGTAAGGGGGAATGGTATAATCCAAGCACAGGAGATCAGCTCCACCCTGATTTAAATCATCCTTTGCCGAAAGGCCCGCATTGGGGGTGGAAGAATAAGATACTAAAAATTTTGAAAGATATTTTTAAAGGTGGTAAATAAAAAAATGAATTCTAAAAAGTCAAAAGGCTCGGACGATTGGAGGTTAAAAATCGATCATGAAGACCTACGTAACGAAAAATGGAGAAAAATCACATTTCCGGATTTTTGGCTATTCTCTTATCAGACAAAAAACAATTTTTATCAAAAGATAAAAGAGGAGGCAGAAGAATTTGTAAGGACAATGCATCGGGGAGAAGCCTTTTTGGAGGGGGAGAAAGTACAGGCATTCTGGCATGAACATTGTGAGTTTTGTACGGAAAAGTTTATGACGGATATGCAATGTGACTGTTATTGTACGGAAAAGTATGATCATTGGATCTGTGAGAAGTGCTTTGAGGACTTGAAAGAAATGTTCCATTGGACTGTATTGTAATGAATATTCTTTTATAAAAGTCCGTGGGCATTCTTATGAAGATTCAAATTTTTCAACCGAAGCCCCGAGTTTAGTGCCGAGAACGTAATTTAATATTATAAAAAAGGTGGGAAAAGAGGTGAATTTTATGAAAATAAAAATGGCGAGTGCAATATTATTTTGGTGTACGCTTATCTCATTGCCCGTTTCCTTTTCTGTCAGTGCTATCTTGGGAGAAACGGAAATATTCAGCGTTTTAGGCATCATTCGATATTCTTGGGTTATGTTGCTGTTCATTCCGATAGGAATTTGCAGCTTTATATGGGGACTGTATTTAAAAAAGAAAGAATTGAAATTCAAGAAAAATACCATAGTTGCATTGATCTGTGTGCCTTTGCTCATAGTATTTGGTTCATTTAGATTTTTCTTTTGGCCGACGGTAAGTTATGACGCTGTGTCTATTTTGGAAATTGAAAATAAACTAAATATAGATATGCCGGATAACTTAAAAATTGCAACACATAAAAGCGATGGCTACAAAACGATTTACGCGCATATAACCGATAATAAGGACAAAGAACGATTTGAAGACAGAATCAGAAACGACAGCGATTGGGCAGACTCATTAAATCCCGCAATAAAAGGTTGTTTGCCGCAAAACATACAACTGGAAGTCAGCAGATTTGATCATTTTCTAATTTATAATGAAAATGAAAACAGTTTTGAAGAGAGTTCGTTTGATCAGGGTGGTTGCAGCTTACTCTTTATAGCTTATAATATAAATCATTCCAAATTGATTATATTAGACGACTATAAAGTAGAATTGAGATAAAATAATGATTCTATTTAATATGCGCCTTTAAAGGTTATTTCGCTTTGAGGGCGCATATAACATAGAACCGATTTCTATCTTGACAAAATCCTAGATGCACTAGATAAAGTAAAAGAATTGGATTTCCCGGTAAAAAAAGAATTCAGTTCCCGAACAATTTTTCCGGCTTGAATCTGTATAACGATTGTAATAACAATCCGGTAAATATGTATGACCCGACGGGGCATTTCCATTTACCGCGTTATATTGGTTTTAAGTAAGAGAGGGAAATATATGAAAAAGTTTATTTTAGTAATTATATTAATGGTATCAATATTTTTAACCGGATGTGTTTCAGATCCTGAAACATATTATTTTGATGCTGCTGACCTAATCGCCAATACAATAAAAATTGAATTGGTAGAATGTAAAAATGAAAAATTAGAAATGATAGAAGTAAACGAAAAGAGTATCACAAATTTTGATTATAATGAGGCAGAACCGATTGATAATTTAGATAACAGTCAATTTGAAAGTTTTATTATTGAATTATCTTCTATAACTTTTCATAAAAGAAATTATTCTGCAAATAAGCCGATTGGAAAAACATTGGTTTTACATCAAAAAAATGGCGATATGATTGTGCTTTCGTGTACATTAGTTGATGGCAGAGGTTATGGTTTTGCTTCCAAGTTTGATTCAAATTGTAATTATATAACTCATATTGCGTACTTCGCAGACAGACCTAAATTTGAGTCATTATTAAATGAATATTTTGTATTTTTATAAAATTTATTAGTTAGAAAGATATCGTGTCTGAAAAGAAATCTCTTCTTGTTTGGAGAATATTAGGATTGGAGGAATTGATTAAATGAAGAAGTTTGATATTCTGATAATATTGTATTAGTTCCGTTCTTTTCCGGAAGTCATTTATCTATTAAAAATTAGCTGACAAAAAGATTGAAAAGTATTCGGAAAATCAAAACTATTTTACTTTGTCGGGGAAAGTTACAGAGTTTGATGAGAACAATGTTATAATAAAATGTGAGGAATTAAATGAATACATCAGTTATCAGAATGAACTTTGTGATGACTATATTTACTCTAATCAAATGATAGAATTATCTGTTGGAGATAAAATAGAATTTGTAACAATACTCTTTCATTTTTTATAACGGACATAAATTACCGATAGTCGAATTAAGAATGGATGGGAATATTTTGTTAACATTTGAAGAAGGAAAAGAAAATCTGGTTGATTGGGCGAATAATAACTTCAAATAGATATTCATTATTGGATTTAGGAGGTTTATATGACAAATAAAGAAATGATTTTAAATTCTTTAATTGATGATGACGAGGCTTTTACTCAGATAGTAGAATATTTTGAATATGAAAAGGTTAAAATAGCTCCGTCTAAAATTAAAGAATTATTAGCGGAAATGGTCGAAGAAGGCTATATAACTATGAATTACAGTTGGAAAAACGAACACGATGAATATCCGTATTCATTAACAGAAAAAGGTTTAAAAGCTTGGGAAAAACTGCAATTATAGATATATTAAAGTTATAGGTATTAAAACAGAAAGTTTGCAAGGAATAAGCGAGCATCCCATTTCTATTTGGGCGCAAAGGATCTTACTTTGATCTTGATATAGGAGAAAATCGATGAAAGTCCATTTAACTAATTATATCAGAGGCAATAATGATATAAATAATTATGATGATTGGAAAATACAAGTAAATGAATATGATTGTTATTTGTAATCGATAAGAGATCAATGCGACAAACGATTGCTGAATCTTTATGAAAAAAGCGATCGTTTTCACGATTATAAAATCATGAAATTGAGCTATAACGGATTTTCAAACTTTTTTCGCAGAGAAGGTGATTCTGTTGAACTATGCCTTTTGAGTGATATCATCGGAAAAGAATGCGTGATACAAATGGTATTTGAGCATGTAAAAAGCATTAATCTGTTTGTTTCCGAAAAAGAGAAAAGAGAACTTGAGTATTGGTTGAAAGAGTCATCGATAGGAGAGATTTTATTTTCAGAAATCGCAATTTCTGAAGAGGGGAATCAATTTTTTGGGCTGTTTACTTCCGGTGGCTTTTACATGGAACTGGAATATTCGAAGGTCAAAATAAAACAATTAAAAAGTTGAATTTTTCATCACAAAAATAAAATTCCTTACATTATCAGATAATAATACAGATAGAGTATAAAAAAGTAATGGATGAAAAACAATTCGAGCGTCTGATGAAAGAGTAATGAGCGGCCCGCGCAGCAGCGCGGGCTGTTTTTTGGCGCTTCAGCGTAAAAAATCCCCCAGTTCTACTGGGGGAAGATAAAAAATTGCTTGAACATTTCAATCATAAAAAAGTAACCGTATTGTTAAAGTTAATACAGTTTGATTTACAGTATTTGAAAGGCAGTCCGAGCAGTTTATCTATGAGGTTTCGTCCCCAAAAATCCCCGAAAATGCAAGAAAGTAAAAAATAAAACACAATATATTGTGAATTACTAGTAAAGAAAAACTACAATATATTGTGTTTTGTGGAGCAGGTGAAGGGAATCGAACCCTCCTCTCAAGCTTGGGAAGCTCGCATTCTACCGATGAACTACACCTGCGGAGAAAGGAAACAGACCGCCGCACAGGCGGCGTTTTTTGATTTGCTTTTTCAGTATAGCACATTTGATTTGAAAAAGCAACGGACTTTTATGAAAAAATTATTGTGAAATTGAAAAAACTGTGTTATACTGTTTACGTACAGCGTTCCGGGCTGCGGTCCGGGACGGAATCGCAGTACAGGAGGGCGGAATATGGCGCTGTTTCTAAAAATTATAGAATGGGTGGATAACTCAAAGGATACGATTGTTTACAAATGCCCCACCAACGGGCGGGATATCAATCAGAAGAGTAAACTCATCGTGCGGGAATCGCAGGAGGCGATCTTTGTTCACAAGGGGCAGGTGTGCGATGTCTTCGGGCCGGGCACATATAATCTGAAAACGGAGATCTTCCCGATCTTATCCAAACTCGCCGGCTGGGCATACGGATTTCAGACGCCCATCGCGGTGGACGTTTATTTTGTCAATACGAAGCAGTTTACCGGGATCAAGTGGGGGACTGCCAATCCCATTATGATGCGCGACCCCGATTTCGGGATGATTCGCGTCAGGGGATTCGGCGCGTTTGCTTTCAAGGTCTTTGACTCTGCCGTCTTCCTGCGGGAGCTGTTCGGGACGAATTCTTCCTTCGTCACGTCCGATATTACGAACTGGCTGAAGACGATGCTTCTTTCTTCCCTCGCAGACACGCTGGGGGAGAGCAAGGTCTCCGCGCTCGATCTCGCGGGCAATACCCTGGAATTCAACGAGCTGGTCAAAACCAATATTCAGGATAAGTTCAAAGAGCTCGGGCTCACGCTGACCAACCTCTTTATCGAGAACATGACGGTTCCCGAGGAAGTGGAGAAGGCGATCGACGAGCGTTCCAAGCTGGGCGTTCTGGGAGACAAGACGGACGTCATGATGAAGATTTCCGCGGCGGAAGCGATGCGGGATGCCGCGAAAAACGAGGGAATGGGAGGTGCGTTTATGGGCGCGGGCGTCGGAATCGGCGCAGGCGCCGGCATGGGCGGGCT
>ULXX01071571.1_pt1 | contig 13950 bp, 20 predicted proteins | sample 1961621 | NCBI WGS metagenome assembly ULXX01 (sample SAMEA4835848, study PRJEB28245) | human gut metagenome | biome: gut microbiome; material: fecal sample | place: Denmark | collected 2008
AAGCGATTCCACAAGATAAAATTTTGCCATTTTCTAAAGCATATTGTCCCCACTTTTCTCCATTAGTTCCATAATCGCATCCATTATGAAAGCTGGTGGTTATACCTTTTTTAGTTTTAATTGGATTTCTACTTCCAAAAGGTGAAGTTACATACCAATCATTTCTTTTAAATATTTTAGTTACAAGTTTAATTTTAATCACCATCCTCGCCTATAAATAAAATAAAGAAAATGCATATCAAGCATTTTCTTTATTAATCATGATAATAGTTTTAGTTTGGTATTTTATTATTGACATTTATAACTATTTCTAGAACATTTGACAACTTCAATTGAACTAGAAATACTAGTACTTCCATTATAATATATATAATCATCATCTACATAGGAATATTTATTAGTAATATCATAATTCCTTAAATCATAATGTTTAAAATCTGTATATTGATTGTTATTTTCACATCCACATACACATAATATCAAAAGTAAAAGTATAATTATATTTTCAGCTTAATCACCAAAACTATTATATCATATTATATTATACTTGATAATATCTAATGATAGTTTTCTAATACCAAGCTCTTTCATATCCTTGACTAGCGTACTCAATTCCAATAATTGCATAACCAGAAAAACTAGTAAATGAAATACTACCTTTTTTCTTAATTCCATCTATACGATTTGTCCATGGTCTTGTGTACCCTGGATTAATAAAATTACCTCTATTTATTTTTATATAATCACCTTTATTAAGCATCCCTACATAAGACCATTGGGCATTAAAATAAGGGACTAGTTTATTAATATAGATTTCTCTTGATGGTGTATCTTTCCATTTATGCAGTATATATTCATCAGAAGCTTGATCATATTCTACACAAGTGAATGGTTCATAACCTACCAATATTTGTGCTTTTACTGCTTCATCATCAGTAGGATTTAAAGTCATACTAGGTAAAACATACTGTTCTCTTATATAACCTATTTTAACATCTTTACCATCATTAAACACAACTCTATGAACATTATCCATACTAGGGCTACTAACCAGATATCTAACATAGAAATCATGAGGTTGAATATAACCTATTATATTCCCTGTAGGTTCGTACATTGTATACATATGGATCTCCTGTTGCTGCTTTTGTTAGAATATTAAAAAATTGCTTAAATATTAAATTTTTTATCTAATATATAGAAAGATTTAAAATACCGTATTCAAGTCCGTTTCAATCATAATATCAAATAAAATGATTGACAATTGAACACAATAGATATAAATACCATATTTTATTTATAGTCCGGACATATAAAATAAATATTAGGTAATAAAAAAGTGTTAACTATAAAAAACCAACCAAGGTCTATATATAATTAACACCGAAAATACACCGTATTCATTTGTCATAATAATATTAACATTTAATCAAATATTAGTCAATATATTTTTTTAATTTAATTTTTGAAATATATTATTTTCTATTGCTGCTTTATTTGATGATATTACTCTATTTTACTAGAATCTGATATCCAATCAGAATTTATATTGGCTGATATTCCATCAACTATCTCTAAATGATTATAATTATTTGTATCTACTTTAATAAAAAAATAAAATGGAATATTATTTGATAAGCTATAAGATTTATCTTTAGCAAGATTATCACAACTATAAGTACCATCTTTACATTCTGAATTATAATTAACCCTTATATAAAGAATATTGCTTTGAGATTTATAATATCCATATAATTGCAAGCTCTCTAGTTCAATTTTTTTTAAATTAGAATGGTCAAAATAATCTGAACTATCAATTTTTTTATAAGCTGCATCTACTATTTTTTGTTCCTTTTTATTAAATTTTTCATTTGTATCCAAGTTATTACTTTCCATTTTATTTATTGGTTTTTTGAATAAAACAATTAATGATGATACTATTATCAACAATAAAATTGATAATAGTATCCAAATTTTTCGAGTTTTTTTTAATCCATGCATATTGTATATCTAAACATATCGCTGTCAAGGTATTCAAAATTATTATGTGCTAACGGCTCTTTTAATCTAAATTTCATATACAACTCACAAGTTTGATCTCCAGCACTATCTAAATTACCATCAAATTTTTGTTGTAAAGTCCAGTTCATTAAACTATAACCTGAATTGTAACCAAAATATAGTTTAGCTTTATCATCTGGATTAGGATCTTTATCTTTTTCCATTAAATAAGCCTCTATGGTAAAATTAAAAGTGGATAAATAATTACCATTACTAAAATAAACATACATATTATCAGCTAGACATGATGATGCTGACGTCTTAAAATTTATTACTTGTCCATAAGCCCAATTTCCATTATAGTATATTGGTGGTGATGGCATCCCATACTCACAAGTCTTAGCTTCAACTGCAAACGGCATAAAAACTGCCATACACAAAATTATAAATACTACTTTTTTCATAATTAACATTCCTCCATTTCTACATCCGAATACATAAATAAATTAAAATAAACTATTGTTATTAATCACCTGTTATTAATCACCCTTTCCTCACTATATTATACAAATACATTATAGCATAAATATTTAACTATTTTTGATTATTTTTTTAAAATAGTATATTCCATTTGTTCTTCTACACTTTCTAAACTATCTAATTCATATATTTTACTTAAATCTGCACTTATTTTAAGATATCTTTCATTCTTATCATCAAAATAACTTACATATATATTTTCTTTGTTAGCACCATGGACATTAACAATAGATTTTATTTTTTTATTATCTATTATTACAGGTGTTTCTTTTTCAGAAGATAATTTAAATCCTATAATTCTAAAATTTTTTTCTTGATCTTGATTAAAGATGTATATATAATTTGAAGTCCCCAATATAATATCTCCTTTTTTATAATACAATGAATCTATTGAAAAAAACAATTGATATTCCTCAGTTTGTTCTCCTTGTTTTAAAATGCTTAATGAGCCATCTTTAACCCCCGTATAAGTATTTTCATACAAAATTGCATAGTTCAACCAACGCTGGCCATTATTAGAGTCTATATATGTAGGATGATAAGAATAGCCCGTTTCTTTTTTACTACACCCAGATAAAAATAAAATTAAAAACAAAAAAACAATTAATATATATTTTTTTACCATTAAATTGTCACCTTCCACATATAATTTAAGTAAATAAATTTATCTATTTTATTATATCATAAAAATTATCATTTATTCGTGCTTTTACATTACTTTTTTTTCATAATGATAAATATAATATAGTAGGAGGTGAAAGAATGAAAAAATTATTAATGCCGTTATTTGTTTTTGGAATAGCTGTTTTATCTCTTTTTGGGGCAACAAAAGTTTCTGCTGCTGAATATAAATCAACATTAAATATGCCAGCTAATTCAAATCATATCGGTTCCTATAGATGGTTTGACACAAAAAATTTTATCATAGATATTTCTATGGACGCTCATACAGATTGCACATCTAATAGAGAAAAACTTTTATGGGTTACATTACACTACAGTCCAACCACTCAAGTATCTGGTAAAATGATGAGTACAGAATTATACCGATGCGTTAGAGCTAATATGGGAAAATTTAAAAATGGACGATATGCATATGGTTTCTCTACAAATTATACAGGTGGAAGACAATTTTGTGGAATTAAATCAAATAGTGTAATTATGACTCAAAACTAAGTAAAAAGAAAGAAGGTAAATAGTGATAGAGTTAATTAATGTACAAAAAAAATATTCATTTAAAAATAAATGCATAAACGCTTTAGATGATATTAATATTAAGTTTGAAGAAGGAAAATTGTATGGAATTATGGGTGAATCTGGAAGTGGAAAATCTACATTAATGCAAATAATTGGGCTTCTTATAGAACCAACAAGCGGAACATTAAAAATAGACGGACATAATACATCAAAATTATCAGAAAAAAATATAGCTAATCTTAGAAAAACGAAATTAGCATATATATTTCAATCTTTTAATTTGATTCCAACAATGAATGTCACAGAAAATGTAATTTTACCACTTTATACTAATAGAAATTTAACAAAAAAAGAAAAAGTTGAAAGAGTCAATAACTTATTGAATTCATTAGGAATAGAAAACAGGAATAAGCATTACCCAAATCAACTTTCGGGTGGAGAACAACAAAGAGTTGCAATTGCTCGTGCACTATGCAATAATCCAGAGATTATATTAGCTGACGAGCCCACAGCTTCTTTAGATAAAGAAAACACAATTAAAATTTTAAGTATATTAAAAAAACTCTCAAATCAAGATAAATGTGTGATCGTTATTTGTCATGATGACATCATTAAAGATTATGCTGATGAAATTATTTACCTAAAAAATGGAAGGACGGAGATTATAGATGAAATTAATTGATATGTTAAAAATAGAGATTAAAGAATTTTACAAAAATAAAGCAAATTATTTTAATATTATTTTTATTTCTATAGCTGTTTCAATCACAATATTTTGCTTAGTTTTTTCCAACAGTTTAAATAACTATTGGAATCAAAGCGTTAAAAAGATGGTGGATTATCGTACATTTTTTGTATATTATGATCCTGATGAGAAAACAGAAAAAGAAGCATTAGCAGAATTGCAATCATACAATACGATTGAATCTATATCTCCTTATACTTCCTACATAATAAATATGAGAATGTTTGAGGGACTTAATCATGATACTGAAATCAATTTATTTCTTTTTGGAGTACCAAAAGATACTATATCAATATCTAATGGGGAAAATATTGATAATTATAATTCCAGTGATAAAGTTATGGTATGTCCTGAAAATATATTCTATGAATATAAAAAAGAAAACAAAATAGAAAAAAAAGAAATAAATTTAAATAATCTTTTAGGAAAGCAATTTTCTTTAAAATTTATTGATGATGATACTAAAACAGAAAATTTTAGATTAATTGGAACTTATGATTCCTCTATGAGACAAGGAAAAGAAAATTTTTGTTATACAAATTCAGATATTGTAACAAATTTAAATTTGTATTATCAGCCAGAAGCATTTAAAGAAGAAGAAGGAATAATTTATCCTCTAGTAGTTAGACTTAAAAGCACAGATGATATTCATGAAACTTTAAAAAGGTTTGAAAAAAATCATTTTTATACAAATGGAGATCCCGTTGTAAAAATTGATACCACAATCGGGAATAAAATTTTGAATTTAATTACAACGATAGGTTTACTAGTGGGGATTATTTCAATCATAGTTATCATCTTAATATCAATAAAAAATCAATATAAGCGAAATAAAAAATACGCAATATTAAAAACACTTGGGTATAATCGAGTAGATATTATAAAATTACAATTCCTTGAATCATTTTTATGTATATTAGTAACTTTGTTTCTAACACTAATTATAACTCTCTTCTTAATTTTTGTTTTTCAAAACTGTTATTTGAATAACGAAGAAATGCTATATGGATTAAAATTAACAATTTCAAAATTAAATATAATACTAGGAATTTCATTCTGCATTATCATAAATGTCTTGTTATCACTGATATTTAATAATAAGCTTAAAAAAAATAATATTATGGAAGAACTAAAAAATTAAATGAATTCACTATTATTAAAAGAATTCATAAAATTAAGTAAAAGACAAATTATTTCATATATTATATTATCAGGTTTGTTCTTATCTATAATAGTAATTATTCAATCCTATGCTCAAATATCAAAGAATTTGATTCCTAAACTCCAAAATCGAGTTGAAAATAGAATAGTTTATACATCATTTAGTACCAAAGAAAATGAAGATCAATTTTATGAGATATTAAAAAATAAGGGCATAAAAAAAGTTTACTATTATATAGGAAGCATTAACATATATAACGAAAAATTAGGAAGTATAATGCTCACTCCGATTTTGCCAACTGAGGAAATCAGTATACAAAATGGAAAAGAATTTAATAACAAGAATAATGAAATTATTATACCTGAATCTTTATATAAAAATTTAAGTAAAGAAATTTTAAATTCTAATATTGTTCTATCAATAGAAGAAAAGAAAATAACTTGTAAAATTGTTGGCTTTTATAAAGAGAGAGATTCTAATCTTCAAAATAAAATTTATATTTCAGATAATATAATTAGAACCATTCAAAATAGTGAAAATGAATTTCTAATAAAAGTAAGCGAACAAAAACAAGTTGATGATTTAATAAATATATTTAAAAGCCATAATATCAATGCTACTCTTTTTGATAATAGTTATCAAACTGAGTTAAAGGAATATAATAGCCTGTTATCTATAATAACACCATTTATTTTTATAATTATTTTTCTTTTCATAATCAATTTATTCATATTTATAAATGATTTAATTAATGATAAAATATTAATAATAATTATACTAAAATTATCTGGTTATACAAATCTGTCAATAATTTGGAATGTATTTTTAGCTGTTACTTATCTTACTTATACCATTTTTATAATAGATAATATAGTAACTATCATTTTATTTAAATTGGCTAATTTAATATGGGGAGTTAATCTAATTTTCTTTATATACTATAGTTATTTTATATCTATTGCAATATGTATATTAATATTATTTATTACTTTGTACCTGATCTATAAAATTAAAAATACAAAAATATTAAGTAAATTATATACAAATTAATAATATTTAACTTATAAAAAAACACGGTGTTAGTTAATCGTGTTATTTTATTGTCCTAATGTATACTCTTCCAATTAAATAATCAAATAAAATGTTAGAAATATTAAAAGATAGATACTATTCTTTTGATGAATTATTAGATTACTATTAAAATTAAATAATAAATAAATTTGTTAATAATTCATCCTAAAAGAAGTTACAGCATACCACATTCCGTTTGCTTCATATACACTTACTGCCATTGCAACATTCTGTTCTCTAAGCATTGTTGCATTATGAGATGGACTGTTTTTCCATGCAGCAATAAAATCTGATCCTATTCCACCATAACCAATATTCTCACCAAATCCATATCCTGCTCCATCATGAGAATAGTTAATTGATATTTCTTTAGACCTTCTATCAGCTTCTGATTGAGCTTCAGAAGTAATTGGCAACTCAGATAAACCATTTTCTTCCCTATATATATTTATCTGGTTGGCAAAGGAATTAGAAATATCTCTACGATATTTAGGAGAACCAGAAGTATTGTTATTAGATATATTGTTAGATGGTTTATTTGATGGGGGTGTTGGCGATTTTGAATTATTTGTAGTTTGTTTCTTTTCAGGTGCTTTTGGTCGCTCTTCTATTTTCTTTTTTATTTTTAATATAAAATCTTTTGAAGTTATATTATCGTTTTCATCTTCAGCTACAACTTTTAATTTATATTCTCCAACTTTTTTAAGATCATATTCTCCTTCTATTAGAAGTTTTACTTTTGTTAAGTCTTCTGCTTTAAAATAAGTAGTTAAATCCAGTTTATCTTCTGTTTCTTCAATTTCTATGGTATCTTTAAATGAAGAAAATTCTGGTGCAATAGTATCTTTTACTTTAATTACAAAATCAACACTCTTCTTTTTGTAATCAATAGTTATTATATACTCACCTACTGGAACTAACTCTAATTCATCCATGATAAATAAATCATTATCCTTCTTTAATGATTCTGAAGATAGTTTATAATCTTTTATATTTTTATTAGCATCAGCATCTTTTAAATAATTAGATACATCAGAACTAATTTTTTCTCCTAATTCATAAATAAATTCTTCTTTTTTTAATTCTATTTTATATGTATTTTTATATACAATAAATAATCCTACTAAAAATATAATTAGTATTATAATAGGTATTACTATCTTTAAGCTACGCTTCATAATTTGCTCCTCCAAACTTCTATGTCCTTGTGGTAATGAATTACCACAATATTTAATTCTATTTAATCCCAGTAGAAATGATAAGTCCTTTCATAAATAAATTCCACTTGATTTGAATAAACAGCTAAATAGAAATATGCTCTGTTTTTATATCTTCTAAGTGTTCTTTCTGATATTTCAAGTTTATCAGAAATTTCTCTATCCGTATAGCCATATAAACATTTCATTCTCAAAAACTCTCTAATTGTTCTGTCTTCGTTTTGAATTCTAAAAATGCTTCTTATATAATTTGCTATCTGATCCTCATTCCAAGATAAACTTTTTAACAATCTATCAGATGAAGTTGAACCCGTGGAAGCTCCAGAGAATACAACTATACTTGCTGAATTAAAAGCTTTAGTATTTAGTTGTCTTAACCTTTTTTCAACTAAAGGTTGATATAATTCACAAATTTTCTTTCCTTTTATAACTGTTTTATCCATATCTATTTTTGATATAATTTCTTTATCAAAAATATTAATCATTATTCAGAATCCGTATTATCTTCTTCTGCATTGGATTCTTCTTCAGTTATTTTGCGAACATTTACTGCTTTTTGCTTTTCTTCGTCATAATCAAAAATTACTGAATCATTCTCATCCAAAGTTTTAAATCCTTTCATTTGTATATCTGAAAAATGTACATATATATCATTTTCTATTTCACTACATGAGAGAAATCCATATCCTTTCTCACTACTAAACCACTTAACATTACCTTTCATATTTACTTTTTCTTGCATACTTTGCTTTCTCCTTTTCTATTCTTATTAACATCTGTACTACCTACTGCCAAATCATATAAACTATCAATTCTTTTTATTAAAAAATCAATAGCAAATACTAATACTGCAATAATTACTGCTAAATAGAAACTTCTCATTAAACTGCCTAACATCACAAAATTATAAGTTAATAGTGAGCTGATTGGTAAAAATAATAATCCTTTAATCATTATTAAAACAATCTTTTTTAAAGAGTATTTCCTTTTTCTACTAACATATAGAACTACAAACAACGACATAATAAAAGTTATAATATAAGTATCATAGACAAACTTTTTAAAAGTATCTATGTTCATCAAAGCTATTCCCTCGCTGCAATACTTTAATCTATCAAATAGATAAAATATAGTATTTGTAGATAAACATAAACAATATAGAATAAATGATAATAGTAAAACATTTTCTATTACTTTTAAAATAAATGATAACTTATGATAATTACGCATTCTTTTATTATTACCTTCATTACACCAATACTTCCCTGAACTACTACTAAACAAGTCTTCATAAAACTGCTTTACCTTTGTTTTAATGTTTTTTCCTCCCTTTTTAAATCTCTAATGATACGGATAAAGCTTCATCTACTTTTTTCATAGTTTTTTCATCCAATGTTTTAATGTAAGAAATTATTTGCTTCTTTGAAATAGTTAAAATACATTCACACAAAACCATTTGATATGGAGTTATCACAACATGTACAGGCATATTAGTCTTTTTAATTTTTGTTGTTAACGGTACAACAATTAGTGTTGGCGAAAAAGTATTACCCTGATTGTTTTGAACAATTAAACAAGGTCTTATTCCGTTTTGAACATGATTGTAGGAATCATTTAATTCAGCTAAAAATATATCTCCTTTTTTAAAGTTTTTCATATATAATAACTTTTTACCAAACATTCTATCTCCAAAATATAATAAGCATCTAATGGGTATTTTACTCTTCGCTTATATCTATATTTATTTTCATATATTATTTTAAGAATACATGGATACCCTTCTTGTTTCAAAACTTCTATAATTTTTTCTCTACCGATTTTCTTGACTATATCTCTGCCACAACAACAATTGCCATATTTTCTTAAATGATGCAATATCCAATCAGGGATTTTACTATTTTCACTTGAAAACTTCATTTTGTTTTCCCTCTCGAATCTTTTAAATTATCCTTATTAAATCGAATTCAAATTGACTACCAACTTCAAAGAATTTTATTTCATCATCCCCATCAAATAAATAATAAACTTTGTTATTTATTACTTTAATGATAGTTAGAAAATATCCATGGTTATCAGATAAGGTATTATATATTTTATACCTTTCCTTCTCTTTGTAGTTTATTTAATCACCTCTCTTTTAGTTCACGATAGTAAACTATTTGATTAAAAATAAAATATATTACTACATTTAAATGCGAAAAGTTTATAATGACTTTTCAAAACACAATAACATCTACCACCTCCAACAAATTTAAAGCAGTTCACGATAGTAAACTCTTTATACTAAAATAATAACCTTTTATTTAATAAAAGTCAATAATTTATTTTTATTTTTTTTTATAAACAAAACTGTATAGAATATCTATACAGTTCGTACACATTTCAGTATTTTATGAATTTAATATTCTATCTAAAGCATCTAAAGTTTTATCTAAGGATTCTTCATCTTCAACTGAAATTGTACTCACAGTACCAATTATTTCTAATAGTCTTTCTAATTTTACTGCTGAAGAATTACAAAATAAAAGTTCTTTTTTCGTTTTATTGTAATCTGCTTCAATTTCCAAAATCTTTTTTACAACTTCTTCCATTACTTCATAAGGTATATCTTGCTTTTTTTCAAGATACTTTCCAATTTTTACTCCCAAAACTACTTCTACTTCTTTTACTGCATTTTTTTCTTCTTTAGTCATTTTATTTTTCCTTTCCAATTGGTACTGCTTCTTGTGATGCCTTCTCCCTCAACTGCTTTAGACATACTTCCAAGATCTGAATCACAGATTCATCATCCAATTGGCTTGTTGTACTTAATTCTATATTTTTATTTGCAACTAAAATTTTGATACAACTCATCTGTTTTGAAGACTGCCCCTTATTCAAAAATTTCACCTGTCTTTCTAATAGTCAGGATGAAAGTATCACCCATCTTACTATTTTCATTACTTTACTCCTCCACTTCAAATATATAGTTTAATACTATATAAAATATTTTATCATTATTTTCTTTTTGTGTCTACTGTCGTGAACTTTTTTAAGGCTTTATTTATGAATTAAGTTCACAATGGTAGACAATATTATAAAAAAATAGTACAATGTTAATGATATGATTATAACGAAAGGAGATAAAAATGACTAAAGAAGAAGCCATCAGGTTTATAATTTCTGATTATTGCAAAATTCATAAAATTACGCCTACACAGTTTGCAAGAGAAAGTGGAATTAGTAAAGCCTATATGAGTAAAATTATGAAAAAAAAGTATGGCAAAGTTGGTATTTCCATGACTTATACTGAATTAATAGCTAAAGGAATGAAAATGAATATGATTGATTTTCAAAAATTAATTGAACAGTATAAAGAAAAAAATAATAGCAACAATTATAACCACGATACTGATATTCTTATAGCTCAAATTAATAATGAACTATATAATCTATCAAAAGAAGACTTAGAAGTAATACATAGTATTATAGTGAATTCTGATTCTGAAAAATTAGATATTCTACATAATGTTTTGAAAAATATGAAATAACATATTTTTTTATTTTTTAATAATCTCTATCATAAATGTCGTTTTCCTCTTCAATTTCAAGGTACTTAAACCAACCAGTTTCTGTATCTATTTCTAATTTATCATTTATTCTTAATCTTTCAATGCAATTATTAATTGCTCCTTGAAAGAACCCAAACTTATTCTCTACTTTATTACCATTCTCATCAATAAAATGTCTTGAAACAACTATTGGTACAATATAATGTGTCATTTTAACTAAATCTTTATATAAATGCCCTTGTTGCAATAAATCCTCAAAAAGATTGTCGTAATTATATATATCAGTATCATACTCATCTATATAATTTTTTTCAATTAAATAAAGAGTTAAAGGATTTAATTCATCTAAATCGACAAATGGTAAATTTTCTTTAACTCTTTTAACTATTTGTTCTTTAGTATTTTGTTTATTAGTATTTATTTGGGTATCCTTTTCGGCATCTCCTTCAACGGTATTCCCTTTTTGGGTATCTGGATTATCATGTTGTTTTTCAACCTCTAATGGAATTTCACGAATAATATATTCATACTTATAATATCCTTTATCTCCTCTTGATTGTTGTATTTCTAAATAGCCATGTTCTTTAAGTTCATTAAGTATAGTTCTTATAGCTTTAATATTTTCTTTACTAACTGCTACTAATCCTTTCATAGAGTAATCCCAATCTTCAGGCAAACTTAACATGAATGATAATAGTCCTTTTGCTTTATAAGAAAGATTTCTATCTTGCAAATGATAATTACTCATAACTGTATAATTCTTTTGTTTCTCTATTTTAAATACTGCCATTATAATCACCCTTTCTTTTATTTTTAAACATTAAAAAAAGAACTGACTATTGTTCAGTTCCGTATTCGTATAATAACTATTGTTATCACGAAATTGATTCCGTAGGTTTTCTTGAAATAGTAATTTCTAAAGAGTCTGCATAATCCTCAAATTTACTAACTACTTCTTCTTCCATTTGAATTGTAACTCTTACATAAATATTATAAGTTGTTTCAATTGTACTATGTCCTAATCTTTTTGAAACGGCTTTTATATCTGCTCCTGCTTCAATTAATCTTGTTGCGTGTGTATCTCTAAAATCGTGAAATCTGCAAGGTATTCCTAACTCATAGTGAATTACTTTAAATGGATATTTGCAAGTATTATTTCCTTCAAATGCCCCATTATTTTTTATAAATACCAAATGTACTTCAGGTAAAGCAACATCAATTTCTGCACTGCAATCAACTATTTTAGTTTCTGGTTTATTTGTATATTGATTTAAAACTTCTTTTGCATAATGTTTGATATATGAATCCCCATATTGTTCTTTATATATTTCTTGCTCTTCTTTAAATTCTTTTAATGCTGCTACTAATGTATCTCCAATATCAATTGTTCTATAGCTAGCTTTTGTTTTACATGGTCCAAAATACCAAACAGTAGTTCTTTGACCTTTGATAAGTCTGTGCTTTGTTCCACCTACTTGATTTTTTTCAACAATATTTTTATTTACAGTTAATTTCTTATTTTTCAAGTCAATATCTTCCCATGTCAGTCCAAATACTTCTGAAACTCTCAGTCCAGTATAATAAGCTGTTAAAAAAGCATAATATATACAATGACTATTTTTAAATCTATTAAAAATCATTTCTATTTCTTCTGGTGTAAAAATATGAGCTGGATCTTCATCGTGACCATCATATCTTGGTAATCTTATTTTCAACGCTGGATTATGCTTAATGAATCCAACACCATCTTCAGCATAAGCAAATGAAGATTTTAAAACTTTCATTATACTTTTTAAAAAGTTTTTTGACACTCCTTTATTCAAAAACACATCTGTAAGAAAATCATTTAATGTAGCTGTATCTATTTGCGATAGCCTATAAAATCCTAATTTGGGTTTAACATGATTTTTAATAATGCTTTTATATGCCTCTATCGTATTATATCTTAGATTAATTTGACAATAATTAGCCATCCAATAATCTAAAAAATCTGAATATGAACATGTATTAGGAGAAAATTTTTTACCTGTATTCATATATTCATTAAATGCTTTCATCCCAGCAACATAAGCATCCTGTTTTGTCTTGAAACCTGATTTGTTAATAAATTTTCTAACTCCCCCTTGTGGAGCTATTTCAAATCTATATTGATATAGATTCCCTCTTTTTGTTACATTTACTTTTCCCATAACTTCCTCCTCTAAATTTCTTTAGAGAACGAAAAAAATCAGCACGAATGCTGATTATTGTGAATTTGTGTTCATTGAAAAATCCCTTGTTTTATAAGGCTTAAATCAATTGTGTGCATTAATTTTTTGTTTTACGCACACAAATTGCACACAAGTGTGCGTTTTGAGCTGTTTTTTGTCTATTTTTTTGACTTTTTTTACTGCTGCATTACTGCACAACACCTTATAAATCAACTTATTTACCACAACATTGTTTATACTTCTTGCCTGAGCCGCA
>ULXX01038206.1_pt1 | contig 13910 bp, 8 predicted proteins | sample 1961621 | NCBI WGS metagenome assembly ULXX01 (sample SAMEA4835848, study PRJEB28245) | human gut metagenome | biome: gut microbiome; material: fecal sample | place: Denmark | collected 2008
CAAGTACAGATGCAGAGATCGTTGGTAAGTTATATCCGTATGCAGTCGCTCATGTAGTAGAGCGGGGCGAGGAATGGTCTAAGGTCGAGTCCGGTTCGGTTTCCGGTTATGTAGCAAACGAGTTCCTGATGTTTGGTGATGAGGCAGGTGCTTATATTACAGAGAATTATAAGTATTGTGCATCCGTTGAGGTTCCTGCACTGAATGTTCGTCAGGATCAGAGCACGGAGAGCGAGTGCATCGGTTCTGTCACAGGTGGACAGGAGCTGGATGTGTTAGGTGAGACCGATGAATGGGTAGAGATTCAGTATAATGATGATACAGTTGGTTATGTGGCAAAGGAGTTTGTCGAGGTTGGCTGGAATTATCCGACAGCTATGACACTGGAAGAAGAACAGGCTATGATCGAGGCAGCATTAGCTGAGAAAGCGGCAAAGGCAGCCCAGACGACAACCAGATCTTCTGAGATCGCAGTACTTCCTCCGGTTAATACATCGGCAGAAGGACTTGCACTCGGACAGCAGATTGCCAGCTATGCATGCCAGTTTGTCGGTAATCCGTATGTATATGGCGGAAGCAGCCTGACAAACGGTACGGACTGCAGTGGCTTCACAATGGCTGTTTATGCACAGTTCGGTTATTCCTTAAGTCATTCATCCGCAGTTCAGATGAGCCAGGGTACAGCAGTATCCTTAGATGCAGTACAGCCGGGTGATATCATCTGTTATTCCGGTCATGTAGGCCTGTATATTGGTGGTGGACAGATCGTTCATGCCAGCACAGAGTCAACCGGTATTATTATTTCAAATATGTATTACACTTCTCCGATCGGAGCAAGAAGAATCGTTCAGTAGTAATTGTGTGTGTGGCAACACTTTAACGGAACCGGTGCCCATTGCGGCATCGGTTTTTTTGCGTTATGGCGGAGAGGAAAAACAGTGAAAAAGGGCAACTGGCAATCTTTCACTAGAAACATGAAAAATATGGGTAAAATTTAAAATATTTCACAAAAATGACTTCAAAAAAGAAGAAAATATGATATAATAGCTTACAGTGGCTGTATCTATAGGTGCAGACAAGAATATTCAACACTTAGGAGGTAAGTAACAAATGGCAAACAAGTGGGTTTATATGTTTAGCGAAGGCGACATGACCATGCGTAATCTTCTTGGCGGTAAGGGTGCCAACCTTGCAGAGATGACTACCATTGGCCTTCCGGTTCCACAGGGTTTCACTATTACAACAGAGGCATGTACACAGTACTATGAGGACGGACGTAAGATTAACGACGAGATCATGGCTCAGGCTATGGAAGGCGTTAAGAAGATGGAAGAGATCAACGGTAAGAAGTTCGGCGATCTTAAGAATCCATTGTTAGTATCTGTACGTTCAGGTGCAAGAGCATCTATGCCGGGTATGATGGATACAATCCTGAATCTTGGTCTGAATGATGAAGTTGTAGCAGCTATGATCGCCGGTAATCCGGATCCTGCATTCGAGCGTTTCGTATATGACTCTTATAGACGTTTCATCCAGATGTTCTCAGACGTTGTTATGGAAGTTGGTAAGAAGTACTTCGAGCAGCTGATTGACAAGATGAAAGAAGAGAAGGGTGTTAAGTATGATGTTGAGCTGACAGCAGCTGACTTAAAGACTCTGGCAGAACAGTTCAAGGCTGAGTACAAGAACCAGTTAGGCTCAGATTTCCCTTCAGATCCTGTAGAACAGTTGAAGCTGGCTATTGAAGCCGTATTCAGATCATGGGATAACCCAAGAGCTAACGTATACAGAAGAGATAATGATATCCCTTACTCATGGGGTACCGCAGTTAACGTAATGCCTATGGTATTCGGTAACTTAAATAACGAGTCCGGTACAGGTGTTGCATTTACACGTGACCCTGCAACAGGTGAGAAGAAGTTAATGGGTGAGTTCTTAAAGAACGCACAGGGCGAGGACGTAGTTGCCGGTGTTCGTACACCAATGCCGATCGCTCAGATGGAACAGGAATTCCCAGAAGCATATGCAGAGTTCATCAAGGTATGTGAGACTCTTGAGAATCACTACCATGACATGCAGGATATGGAATTCACAGTAGAGAACAAGAAGTTATACATGTTACAGTGCCGTAATGGTAAGAGAACCGCTCAGGCAGCTCTGCAGATCGCTTGTGACCTGGTAGATGAGGGACATAAGACAGAAGAAGAAGCAGTTGCTATGATCGATCCTCGTAACCTGGATACATTACTTCATCCACAGTTCGATGCAGCAGCATTAAAGAAGGCTACTCCAATGGGCAAGGGCTTAGGTGCTTCTCCTGGAGCTGCTTGTGGTAAGATCGTATTTACCGCTGCTGATGCTGAAGAGTGGAATGCAAGAGGTGAGAAGGTAGTTCTGGTAAGACTGGAAACCTCCCCAGAAGATATTACCGGTATGAAGGCTTCTCAGGGTATCTTAACCGTTCGTGGTGGTATGACCTCTCATGCAGCCGTAGTTGCACGTGGTATGGGTACCTGCTGTGTATCCGGTTGTGGCGATATCGCTATGGACGAAGAAAACAAGAAGTTTACATTAGCTGGCAAGGAGTTCCACGAGGGAGACTTCATCTCTATCGATGGTACAACTGGTAACATCTATGATGGCATTATCCCAACAGTAGATGCTACGATCGCTGGTACATTTGGACGTGTTATGGCTTGGGCTGATAAGTACAGAACATTAAAGGTTCGTACAAATGCAGATACTCCTGCAGATGCTAAGAAGGCTCGTGAGCTTGGTGCAGAAGGTATCGGTCTTTGCCGTACAGAGCATATGTTCTTCGAGGAAGACAGAATTGCTGCTTTCCGTGAGATGATCTGCTCAGATACAGTAGAAGAAAGAGAAGCTGCTCTGGAGAAGATTCTTCCATATCAGCAGGGCGACTTCAAGGCATTATATGAAGCTCTGGAAGGTAATCCGGTTACTATCCGTTTCCTGGATCCACCTCTTCATGAGTTCGTTCCTACAGAGGAAGCTGATATTGAGAAACTTGCAAATGCTCAGGGCAAGTCAGTAGAGCAGATTAAGACAATCATCGCTAGCTTGCATGAGTTTAACCCTATGATGGGTCACAGAGGATGCCGTCTGGCTGTAACTTATCCGGAAATCGCTAAGATGCAGACTAAGGCAGTTATCCGTGCAGCTATCGAGGTTCAGAAGGAGCATCCGGATTGGAATGTTGAGCCTGAGATCATGATCCCATTGGTTTGCGAAGTTAAGGAATTAAAGTACGTTAAGAAGATAGTAGTTGAGACTGCTGATGCTGAGATCGCTGCTGCAGGCGTTGATCTGAAGTACGAAGTAGGTACTATGATCGAGATTCCTCGTGCAGCTTTAACTGCTGATGAGATTGCTAAGGAAGCTGATTTCTTCTGCTTCGGTACGAACGACTTAACTCAGATGACATTTGGTTTCTCTCGTGATGATGCCGGTAAGTTCTTAAATGCTTACTATGACACAAAGATCTTCGAGAACGATCCATTCGCTAAGCTGGATCAGACCGGTGTTGGTAAGTTAATGGATATGGCAATTAAGTTAGGTAAGCCAGTTAATCCTAAGTTACATGTAGGTATCTGTGGTGAGCACGGTGGAGATCCTTCATCTGTAGAGTTCTGCCACAAGATTGGTCTGGATTACGTTTCATGTTCTCCATTCCGTGTACCGATCGCAAGATTAGCTGCTGCTCAGGCTGCTATTGCTAATAAATAGTACACCGTATATGTTGGTGAATAGAACTTAATTAGTTTTATAGAAAAGAAGCTTCTGTTACTGTTCCATAACAGTAACAGGGGCTTCTTTATTTTTTAAGGATTGTACATAATGTAAGAGAAAAAGAAGATGAATTTGGCTATAGCGAAGAACCAAAAGAATACTTTTTAGATATTATTAAAACGACCGCAAATCTAATCATTCATAATGATCTGCTCCAGAGTCAGGCTCTTCTCATGCCTGATCGGTTTCCATTCTACTTTGGAAAACAGGGATACGATATAGATCGGTATGTAGGTCAGCATGAAGATCGGGAAGGTGAATGTGTACAGGATTTTCTTTCCGGTGCTGCAATGAATCTGCTTCCATTCACTGATGGTGGTAATGACACCGAGAATGAAGACAGTCATGCATAGACTTATAAACATCTGTAACAGGGAGCGGCCGAGGATTGCAAGGGAAGCGTTCGCGGTAAATGCATAGAAAGCAGCACCCAGATTTACCGGAATACTGATCGCAGTCAGAATTGCGGCAGGCAGGATATTCATCAGCATATCATAGCAGGAGAAGCTTCCGTGAAAAATCCCCTTCGTAAGTGTCAGACCGTATTTCTTAAATACCTGAAGGTAACCCTTGGCCCAGCGCAGACGCTGATTCCAGGATTGACGGAAGCTGGTCGGCTGTTCGTCATAAAGGATCGCTTTTGCGGCATAGCCGATCTTTTCGCCCTGTGATACATTGCAGATTGTAAATTCAATATCTTCTGTCAGCGTAAAGAAGTTCCAACCACCGAATTTCTGCAGGATGCTGTCAGAAAACAGGAATCCGGTACCGGATACTGCACTGCTGCTTCCAATTGCCATCCGGGCGGCATTCAGGTATTTCGCTTCACGCAGGAACCAGAGCGCATAACCGGCAGAGACCCAGTTACTTCCGTAGTTTTTGGAATTACGGTAGCATGTGACGATGTTGTATCCATCCGTATAGGTCCGGTTGATTTCACGGAGAAAATTCGGATCCAATACGTTATCGGCATCTAATACAATATAGGCATCATAGCTTTTTGCAGAGCTGCGTTTGATCTTATTTAACAGGAAATTCAAAACATAGCCCTTGCCGATGTTCTTTGTGTCGGTCCGCTCATAAACGATAGCGCCATGTTCTCTTGCAATCTCTGCAGTATTATCGGTACAGTTATCGGCACCGACATAAATATCCACACAATTTTTCGGATAGTCGGAGGCATGGATGCTGTCGATCAGATTGCCAATGACTGCCTGCTCATTTCTGGCAGCGATCAATATCGCCAGCCGGTGGATCACTTCCTCCTTCTTATGCGGCTTTTCTCTGTGAAAAAGGGAAATCGCTACATATAAGAACTGATACAAGTAACAGATGAAAAATAAGTACATGATAATTTTGTTAATGATTTCTACAACTTCCATAATCTGACACCCCAATATAATAATTTTTATCTCTTGCGACTATAAGATACGCCGAATCTGGTCGAAAAACAAGGAAAATGCTCTTAAGCATTTCTTACATTTCTTTCATAATATTTAATTCTTTTTTAATATCAGAAACAGGAAAATAATGGTAGAATAAAAGGGTATTATGGATGATATTATTGCAGGTACTGGCATAAATTTGGAAACAGGAGTAGAAAATGGGAGCATTTGTAGAATTTGAACATGTGAGAAAGGTGTATAAGACCGGCGAGATTGAGATACCGGCGGTGCGGGATGTCAGCTTCGAGATTCAGAAGGGTGAGTTCTGTGTGATCGTAGGAGCTTCCGGAGCGGGGAAAACGACGATTCTGAATATTCTGGGCGGCATGGATACTCTGACATCCGGGAAAGTTCTGTTGGATGGACAGGAAATTTCGGATTTTAGTAAGAAGCAGCTGACAGCATACAGACGGTATGATGTCGGATTTGTGTTCCAGTTCTATAATCTGGTGCAGAATCTGACGGCACTGGAGAATGTGGAACTGGCGGCACAGATCTGTCGAGAACCATTGGATGCGGCGACTGTGCTGCGACAGGTGGGCCTGGGTGATCGGATGGCGAATTTCCCGGCACAGCTGTCCGGCGGTGAACAGCAGCGGGTAGCGATTGCAAGGGCTTTGGCGAAGAATCCAAAGCTTCTGCTCTGCGATGAACCGACAGGAGCTTTAGATTATAATACCGGTAAATCGGTGCTCAAGCTGTTACAGGATACCTGCAGAAGCACAGGGATGACAGTTGTCGTGATCACGCATAATCAGGCATTGACGGCAATGGCGGACCGGGTAATCACAGTAAAGAACGGAACAGTGACGGATATGCGGCTGAATGAACAGCGCATTAATGTAGAAGATATAGAGTGGTAATTAGTTATGGGAAGGAACAGACTGAGACAATCGAAGAAAGCACGCGGATCCATGATCCGTCGTAGTACATTTCGGGAGATCCTTGGCAGCATGGGAAGGTATCTGGCCATTCTTTCAATCATTGCACTCGGAGTGGGATTTTTTACCGGGCTTAAGATCACGAAAACGGAAATGATAGCAACAATCAATGGGTTTATACAGGAGAAGAATTTCTATGATTTCCGTCTGGTGTCAAGTCTTGGGTTTGAGCAGGCGGATGTAGAAGCTTTTCGGCAGGAACCGGATGTAAGGTATGCAGAAGGGACCTATAGCTTTGATGCCCTGTATTCCGGAATTGGAGAGAGAGAAACAGCCTTAAAAACAATGTCACTGCCGGAGCATGTGAACGGAATCAAACTGGTAAGTGGACGGATGCCGGTACAGCAGGGTGAGTGTGTTATAGATGCCAATATGAGAAATGTAGCGATCGGTGATCAGATTACGCTTACGGATACGAATGAGGCGGATACGCTGGATATATTTAACCAGAGGACATTTACAGTTGTTGGTATGGTGCAGTCCTCTTATTATATAAACTTTGAGCGGGGGACGACTTCGATTGGAAATGGCAAGGTGAGTGGATTTGTATATATGGAGCCGGAGGTTTTTGACTGCGATTATTATACGGAGGTATTTGTCCGGTTTGATCAGGATTATGAGATCTACTCACAGGCATATAAGGATTATATTACAGAGCATAAGGATTCCTGGGAGACATTGTGTAAGCAGAGAGGAAACATCCGATATGAGACATTAAAGGATGATGCACAGCAGGAGCTCTCTGATGCACGTAAGAAGTTCGAGGATCAGAAGGCAGATGGTGATGAGAAGCTGGCGGAGGCCTATCAGAAGATTGAAGATGCGAAACAGGAGCTGGCAGATGGCAGAAACCGATTGGATTCTGCATGGGTGGAGCTGAAGCAGCAGGAAGCAGATCTACAGGAGAAAGAGAATGCATTGAATGAGCAGGCAGAGACCTTGCAGACCAACCGGACGGCTTTACAGCAGACGATCGCACAGCTGCCTGCGGAACAGCAGCAGATGCTTGATCAGCTGAAACAGAGCATTGTGGCTGCACAGGGAAATGAAGAAGCAATGCAGGCGTTACAGATGCAGTGGGAGCAGCTGGCTCCGCAGATGTGGCAGCTGGCATCTGCGGCGTTGCAGCTGGAGAGTGCACAGAGTACGATCGATACCGCAAGGAGTGCATTGGAAGATGGTAAGAATCAGCTGGCAGATGTGCGGAATACGCTGGTGCAGAAAGAACTGGAATTAAAGGATGCACAGGCAGAGCTGGAACAGGGACAGTCGGATTATGACGAGAGCAAGGCAGAGTATGATGCAAAGATTGCGGATGCAGAACAGGAGCTTTCCGATGCACAGGAGAAGATTGATGAGCTGAAGGCGCCGTCTACCTATGTTTTGGATCGAAATACCAATACCGGCTATGCGTGCTTTGAAAGTGATTCTGAGATTGTAAATGCAATAGCCAAGGTATTTCCGGTATTCTTTATTCTGGTAGCAGCTCTGGTCTGCATGACAACAATGAATCGGATGGTAGAAGAGCAACGGACCCAGATCGGAACGCTGAAGGCACTGGGATATTCGGAATGGACGATCATGAAAAAGTTCATGGTCTATTCCGGCAGTGCAGCATTGATCGGATGCGTGACCGGTTATGGAATCGGCACGGCCGTATTTCCGGAGGTTATCTGGAAGGCTTATGGTATGATGTATTTGAATCTGCCGTTAAAATATATATTCAGCTGGCCACTGGCATTGATTTCTCTGATAGCGGCACTGGCATGTTCGATCGGAACTACATGGCTGACCTGTCGGCATGAATTGCAGGAGACAGCAGCCAATCTGATGCGGCCGAAGGCACCCCGGGCCGGGAAACGGATATTTCTGGAACGGATTCCGTTTATCTGGAATCATCTGAAATTCCTGCAGAAGGTTTCAATTCGAAATGTGCTGCGATATAAGAAACGGTTTTTCATGATGGTGATCGGAATCAGCGGATGTACGGCATTACTTCTGACAGGATTCGGAATTAAGGACTCAATTGCTGATTTTGCACAGATGCAGTATGAAAACATCCAGATTCTAGACGGTACAGTCGAATTAAAGGATGATATAACAGATAGTCAGAGACAGTCACTGGAGAAAGTATTGACGGAACAGACAGAAGATTCGATATACGTAAGTGAGAGCAACTGGAATCTGCTGGCAGGGGATGAAGTGAAATCTGTGAATCTTGTGATTCCGGAGGAGACAGATAACTTTGACAGATATATGAATCTTCATACCGAGAAGCAGGAACCGCTATCCTATCCGGGAGACGGAGAAGCACTGATCAACACCGGTCTGGCAGAGCGGTATCAGATCCGCACCGGGGATGAGATACGGATACAGAATGATGAGATGCAGACAATTACGGTGAGAGTGGCGGGAATCTTTGAAAACTATGTATATAATTATGTGCTGATGTCAGCAGATACCTATGAGGGACAGCTGGGGATGGCACCGGAATATAAGACCCTGTATGTGAACGTCAAAGAGGGCGAAGATGTTCATATGGCAGCATCGGAGCTGATGAAGGCGGATGCAGTTGCAGCGGTTCAGATGAATCAGGATACCAAAGAGCGGATCACAATGATGATGAGCAGTCTGAACTATATTGTAGTGGTAGTGATCCTCTGTGCGGCAGGACTGGCATTTATTGTCCTTTATAATCTGACCAATATTAATATCACAGAGCGGATCCGGGAAATTGCGACCGTAAAGGTTCTGGGATTCTTCCGGCGGGAGACGGAGAAGTATGTGTTCCGTGAAAATATGATCCTGACAGCAATCGGAAGTCTGGTGGGACTGGGGCTTGGCGTGATGCTTCATAGCTTTGTGATAGGGCAGATCAAGGTTGATATGGTGTCGTTTGCCACGATCATCCGACCGCTCAGTTATATATATAGTGTGGTGCTGACATTTATATTCTATTTTCTGGTGAATCGTGTTATGGCGGTGAAGCTGGAACAGATCAATATGGCAGAATCACTGAAATCCGTAGATTAAGATAAAAATCAGTATGCAAAACGGAAAATATATTGTACAATGTAATTTAATTGGAATAGTGGAAAATCCTGAACTGGAAATGGGGTGAAGGTATGAAAAAGATAAATGTAGCATTGTTTATCAGTGAATTTGAAGATACGTTTTCGGATGCGTTATGCAGTGGTGTGATTAAGGCAGTAAAAGAATATGGGTATAACTTATACATTTTTCCCGGAAAGTTTCTGGACTCCAGAGTGAGCCTTGTGTTTAATGATGAGTATTCATATCAGAATAATTGTCTGTACCAGTTTATTTCAGAGAAGAATATTGACGTGGCGATCGTATGTCTTGGCAACATCGGATCGCAGTTAAGTGTGAAAGCAAAAAAAGAATTTGTTTCACACATGACGGTTCCTGTAATTCTGATATCTGATATTATAGAGGGATATTCCTGTGTGACATATGACAACGGTACGGGTATGGCAAAAGGAATCGAACATCTGATCCGGGTACATCAGAAGCGCCATTTCGGATATGTCAGCGGACCTAAGAGTAATATAGATGCAGTAGAACGGCAGCAGGCATTTGAACAGGTTATGTGGGACAACGGAATATCGCCTGCCGAATATCGAATCGTAGAAGGAGATTTTTCGTACACATCTTCCGGTGTGATCGAGCAGCTGCTGGACAGCTATCCCAATATGGATGCCATGATCTGCGCCAATGATATGATGTGTTACAGTGCATATCAGGTTTTAGAGGCCAGAGGTATGCAGGTCGGTAAGGATATTGCCCTGCTTGGATTTGATGACTCCCCGTATTCCGGCCTGATCAAACCGGGCTTGTCTACAGTGAAGGCAGATCCGGCATTGCTTGGTTATGAGGCGGTGAAGTTATGTGAGAGCACCATTCGGGGAGAGGCGGAGCAGCTGGAAGTAGAGACCTCGGTTGTATTCCGTGGTTCCTGTGGCTGTGAAGAACGGGAGGTTATGGATAAAAAGGCAGACATACTGAACGTTCAGGCCAAGATGGACTCGCTGAACCATACATTGGTAGCAATATCCAGAAACATTCTGAACTATGAAGAAGAAAATGAAGAGATATATTCAGCAATTCTGAACAGCCTGTGTAAGATTGATGTACAGGGAGTGTATTTGTATACCTTTCTGGAGGAACAGGAGTATAAGAAAGGGGATGTATGGAAGCGGCCGGAATGTGTTCGGCTTAGGACTTACTATCAGGAACCTTATGCGAGAGTTCCGGATATTGAATATCAGCCGATGCCGGTATATTATTATCCGGTAGAACCCGGGGATGTAAAAGAAGTGCAGACTCTGGATCAGAGAATACCGTTTGATGATATATTCCGGAATCATTTTATGCGAATCGGAGATCCGGATATTAAGGTGGTGACGCTGCTGTATGCCGGCGAGACCCAGTATGGATTTATGATTTGGAATATTAAGCAGGAGTACTATGCATATATCAGTCAGTTATCCTATCAGGTGTCCAATGTATTAAAGATGAACCGGTTGCTGCACAAGAAAAACCGGATGGCAACCGCACTGGAGGAGAGTCTGCAGCAGGTGCGTGAGAAGAATATGATTCTGGAGGAGATATCCAAGGTAGATGAACTGACACAGGTATATAACCGCCGGGGATTCTTAAACAGCATGAAACGGAATGTGATTCTGAAAGAGAACCACGGGAAGCATGTGATTGCTGTATATGCGGATATGAATAATCTTAAGTTGGTAAATGATCAGTTCGGACACGAAGAAGGGGATTATGCACTTCGACTGATCGGACAGATTCTGCGGGATGCGGTACATAGTGTGCCGGGAACAGGTGAAGTAGGACGGGTTGGCGGAGATGAGTTCTGTGCATTTCTGATTACCGACCGGGAAGACGGAGAACGGGCACTGCGGAATAGTATTGATGAGATAACGGAGCAGGTCAATCAGGAGAGTGACAAACCATACTATGTGAGCATGAGTGCCGGAATGAAGTCATTTATCTGCTCGGAAGATGTGAATATTTCGAACGAATTGGAACAGGCAGATATTGATCTGTATGTTTATAAGAAGAAGAAACGCAAGAATATTATGAAAAACAACTGATTTAGGACTTGACATTCGGCAGGATGTTTGGTAATATACTATTCGTTGAGCACAACGGTGTTGTGCTTAACAGACAACTTTAAGTTGTATGCGTGCTTAGCTCAGCTGGATAGAGCGTTTGGCTACGGACCAAAAGGCCGGGGGTTCGAATCCTCTAGCACGCGGCATAAAAGCCTGATGAGTGTTCATCAGGCTTTTCGTTTATCTGGATATATGGATAAGAGATAACAGGAGAGAAGACATATGATTTCACATAATAATCAGAAGAAAATAGCGGTAATCAATGATCTGTCCGGATTCGGTCGGTGCTCGATCACGGTAGCCCTCCCGATCATTTCTCATATGCGTCTGCAGTGTTGCCCGGTGCCGACATCCATTTTTTCTAATCATACCGGATATGAACATTTCTTTTTTGAAGATTGTACACAGAATATGCGGGAGTTTATTAAGAACTGGAAGCTGTTAGGGCTGGAGTTTGATGGAATCGCCACAGGTTTTCTGGGTTCTAAGGAACAGATTCAGATCGTAGAGGAGTTTATTCAGACATTCCGGACAGAACGGACAAAGGTGATCATTGATCCGGTGATGGGAGATAACGGAGAATTATATCCGACTTATACGGAAGAAATGTGCAGGGAGATGAGAAAACTGGTCTCTTATGCAGATATCCTGACTCCGAATCTGACAGAGTGTTGTTTCCTGACAGATACACCATACAGACCGCAAGGATGGACGAAGGCAGAATTATATGCTATGGCAGAAAAGTTGTCGCAGGTAGGTGCCGATAAGGTTGTAATATCCGGTATTTCCATGGGAGAATATCTGGGAAATGTCGTGTATGAACGGAACGGTGAAAAGACGATCATCCGGAGCAAGCGGATTGCCCAGGAGCGTGCCGGAACCGGAGATGTTTTCGCTTCGATTATTGCAGGAGACTGTGTAAACGGCGTAGAGTTTTCTGATTCTGTCAGAAAAGCCGTGCATTTTATCCGTGACTGTATGCTCCTGACAAATGAAAGGCAGATTCCGCCGGAGGATGGTGTATGCTTTGAAGAATTATTGCATCGCCTGAAATAATTCTATAGATTTTCAATTGTGTATTGCAGTCCCTTTAACAATATGTTACAATTTTATTACATCTTGTTAAGGGGATTTAATATTTAAACAGAAAAAGATGAATAAAATGATGGCAGGAATAATATGAAGATTTCATTAAAAACCGGAGTGAGTGCAGGTGTGATGCTGGCATTGGCTGCGTCTTTGATAACGATTACGGATTATACGGTAAAGCATGAACAGATTCGTATTCAGACAACGGAAACAGCTGTAATGAGCAATGCTTCCATGGAAGAGATTGGAAACGAGATTACAGCCCGTATAGAAGCAGAGGAGATATCCGCAGTAATTGCAAAGCTGGATACGGTATCCTTATCCAGCTATAACGAGATTCAGGAGGCAAGACAGTTATATGAGAATGCATCCGGGGATGCAAGGAGTTATATTAATGAACAGGGATTGTTGGATGCAGAGTCTGCTTATGCACAGTTGGAACAGGACCGTACAGCGAAGCTGACGGGAGCGATTGCCGGCGGAGATGTGATGCAGGTTCTGGAGTATGCCGATACACAGATACAGGGCTCCGGAGATGCCTGTCTGGATTCTCTGGTACAGGAATTTATCGGAAAGGCCGTAACAGATGATATGAGCCGTTCCGAGCAGTTGCAGGCCTGCTATGATTATATGGTAGCGAATTATAGCTATGGATATAATTATAATTGTAACTATGGTTCCGGCAGGAAGTCTGTAGCCTGGGCTACCGCTTTCTTGCGGGATGGATACGGAGCATGTAATAACTGGTCTGCTGCATTTACCTATATTGCAAGAGCACTGGGATATGATTGCAGATTGTACTACGGAAGTACAGCAGCGTCCAGAGGCGGTAGCGTGGAGCATTATTGGCCGTGTATTGTAGTGGAGGGTACGGAATTTATATTTGATCCGCAGGTAGAAGGAGATATGACCCGGAGAAGCGGTGTCAATCGGCATAATCGGTTTGGACTGATCGGAGCAGCCGCATCTGCGAAATATTATTTTTCAAATACGATAGAATGATTAAAAACCATGGAATATATCCGGTAGATGGATTGATTCCATGGTTTTTTAGATGTTTAAAAAGGTAAAAGGACCTGTAAATCTTACAGATCCTTTTTACTGGGATAGCAGGATTCGAACCTACAGATGCTGGAATCAGAATCCAGTGCCTTACCATTTGGCGATATCCCATCACTCACAACAATGGCTATTATACGGTATGTGAATGAAAAATGCAAGACCTTTTTTAAAAAAAATCAAAAAACTTGCAAAAAGTTTAAAGATATTATTAAAATCTTAAATTTTAAAATAAGTATGACAAATAGGGCGCTTTTATGTATAATAAGACAGATGCAAAGGAGGAAGTGTAGATGGGTAAGCTGATATATATTGTGCCGTGGGCAATTTGCGATACGGATAACATATATGTAAAGAAAGTGAATCAGATCTCAGATGAGGTGCCGGGGGAGCAGACCATTGTAGATGACTGG
>ULXX01052749.1_pt1 | contig 13897 bp, 10 predicted proteins | sample 1961621 | NCBI WGS metagenome assembly ULXX01 (sample SAMEA4835848, study PRJEB28245) | human gut metagenome | biome: gut microbiome; material: fecal sample | place: Denmark | collected 2008
GCTTTTTGCTGCGCGCGTCTTGCCGGAGCGGCGTGCGGCGCGGCAGGATAAGACAAAATCGCTTGATCGAGGTAACTGTATGAAGCGCATCGTATCCTTTTTTCTCGCAATCGTGCTGGCCCTGCCGCTCTCGCTTGGCTGTTTCGCCGCGAATCAGGAAGCTGAGTCCGCCGCCGATATGCTGTATGAACTCGGACTCTTTCAGGGCAAGGGTACAGACGCGGACGGCAGGCCCGACTACGCGCTCGACGATGTTCCTACCCGGCAGGAGGCCGTTACCATGCTCGTCCGCCTGCTGGGCAAGGAGAGCGAGGCAAAAAGCGGCAGCTGGACGATCCCCTTCACCGATGTGGCCGCGTGGGCTGCGCCCTACGTTGGCTGTGCCTATGCCAACGGCCTGACCACCGGCGTCAGCGCCTCCGCTTTCGATGGCGGCAGCGCTGTCACAGCCGCGCAGTACATCACCTTCGTCCTGCGCGCACTGGGCTACCGGAGCGGCACGGACTTCCAGTGGAACACCTCGCGGGAGCTTTCCGATCGTCTCGGCATTACCGATGGCAGATACCGTGCCGGCACCGCGCAGTTCCTGCGTGCGGATGTCGCGCTGATCTCCGCCGCTGCGCTGGAGGCGAAGCTCGCCGGTTCTGACATTACGCTGCGGGAAAAGATCCTCAGCAGCTCCGCAGAGCCGGACCGGCCGGAGACGAAGCCGGACAGCTGGCCACAGCTCGTCCATCCCGTCAGGGATGAGGGCGGCCGCTATTCCTGGCGGTTTGCCTTCCAGCTGAAAAACAGCGGCAGCACCGCGCTCACGCTGCAGAAACTCACCATCTGCAAGCGGCAGGGCGGCGCGAACGGCAAGCTCATCGATCAGGTCAGTCTGACCGGCGATGCGCTCGCCGAGAACTTCCTCGGCGATGCGGACGGCCCGCTGAAGCTGGCACCGGATGGGGTCTATCTGTGGCACGACGGCCATCCCGTGGTCAATGACTTCGACTTTATGAGCTATACCTTCACTTTCGTGGGCGAGGACGGGAAGACGACGGAGTTCTTCTTCCCCAAGCCGCTCAGCCGTGAGCCGGAGAAGGAGGGAAGCGCCGGTATCAGCGAGCAGGGGCGCGACCTTGAAACGCTGCGTTACGATGCCTCCTTCTGCACGGAGGTCGCCCAGGGCGTGTACTGGGTGCCTGCCCGCGCGCTCGGCGGCAGCGACTATACCAATGCCGAGATCCGCGCCATGCTGACGGATACGCCGGAGCAGAAGCAGGAGAAGATCGGCACGCTGTATGAGGCGCTGCAGCTTTACCAGATCGGTGAATTTGCCGAGGGCGACGACAACATCCGCATCCGCGAGGGCAGCATCAACTGGGAGCATCATAAGCCGGGCTACCATGCCGTGCGGACCAACCGCGGCTGCTGCGCCACAGACGCCAACTGGCTGCGCTATCTTCTGGACGGAGACTATGACGAGGTGGGCTATCTTGCGACCTCGCAGCGCGACGGCAGCGGCCACATCATCAATTACATCAGGCAGGACGGCTGGTACTACTTCATCGACCTGACGCACTACCGCACGGACAACCTGAATACCGCTGTGGAAAACGGCGATCTGGCCGGCTATTACCGGACGGACTTCATTTCCGGCAACATCCATAAGGTGCGCGACACCGCGGACTATGTGGCCTATGTGCAGAACAACTTCAATGAGCCGCCGGGACTGATGTTCCTCTACACAGCGGAGAATTGCCTCGCGCTCGACGGCATACGCAGCGGGAACAAGGTCACCATCACCTATGAAAAGGCGGACGGCGTGACATTGCAGGCCATATTCGACGACCCGGCTGACCAGCTCGAATGGACGCTTGTGACGCGGTCACAGAAGCTGCCCGACTGGTCGAAGGAACCAAGCTTTGACTTCCGCGCGCTCCAGTAATGCGATCCAACCGCTTCAGGCAGAGGGTCGGCACACTTGTGCCGCCCCTCTGATTTTTTGCCGGCAGGAGACAAGCTTCTTGTGAACAAAAATAAGGTATCACAAGTTTCTTGTAATGTCAAGAATAAATTAACAAGATTCTTGTTAAAATAGATTGACAGCTACAAGTTTCTGATGTAGAATAGCGTCGAAAACAGTCGAACCGCAATCCGATGGAGGTGCTTATGAGCTTTGGGTCGCAACTGCGCCGGCGGCGCGAGGAGCTGCGGCTTTCCCGCGCGCAGCTGGCAGAGGAACTCGGTGTCTCCCCCTCCGCTATCAGCAACTATGAAAACAGCGTCAGCTCGCCGAAGGAGGATGTGCTGCTGCGGCTGTTTGACGCATTGCAGATCGACCCGAACTATCTCTACCGCGATTCGTTCCGGTCGGACAGCTTTGCCTTCACACATGCCGAGCGGAAGCTGATCGAGCGCTGCCGTTCGCTTTCCCCACTCGGGCGGCAGACGGTACACAGCATGGTCAGCGCGCTCTGCTCGCTGCACGAGGAAGCCGCGCAGGAGCAGGAGCCTTCGCTCATCGAGCCGCGCCGCATCCCGCTCTACCGTTCCCCCGCCGCCGCAGGCTTCGCCTCCCCCGTGCTGGGCGAGGACTTCGACTACATCACCGCCGATGGCGATGTGCCGCCCGGCGCGGAATTCGCCGTGCGCATTCAGGGCGACAGCATGGAGCCGTTCATCCACGATGGCGGCGTGGTCTTTGTCAACCACGACCCCCTTGCCGTGGGTGATGCCGGGATCTTCTGCGTAGACGGCGATATGCTCTGCAAGCAATACTGCCGCGATGCGTCCGGCACGGTCTACCTTTTCTCGCTCAACCGCGCGCGCAGCGATGCGGACGTTCTGCTCACCGCCGGCAGCGGACGCAGCCTTGTGTGCTTCGGGCGCGTGATGCTCCCGCACCGGCTGCCGCTGCCCGCGCTGTGATTTTTGCCGCAAAGGGTCTTGAAACGTTCACAATCCGGGCATATAATAAGGATTCAGTAATATTTCAGAAGAAGGAAGCGTATCTTTTATGACCAAAATCGACATTTTCTCCGGCTTTCTGGGCGCCGGTAAGACCACGCTCATCAAAAAACTGATCGCCGAAGCCTACAGCGGCGAAAAGCTCGTGCTGATCGAAAACGAATTCGGCGAGATCAACATCGATGGCGGGTTCCTCAAGGAGTCCGGCATCGAGATTTCCGAGATGTCCGCGGGCTGCATCTGCTGCTCGCTCGTCGGCGACTTCAACAAGGCGCTCAAGGAGGTCGTGGCGCAGTTCCATCCCGACCGCATCCTCATCGAGCCGAGCGGCGTGGGCAAGCTCAGCGACGTCATCGTCGCCGTTGAGCGCACGGTGGACGAATGCCCGGGCGAGCTGACGCTGAGCAGCTATGTCACCGTGGCCGACGCGAGCAAGGTCAAGGTGTATATGAAGAACTTCGGCGAGTTCTACAACAACCAGATCGAGGCCGCCGGCACGATCATCCTCTCCCGCACGCAGAAGCTCTCGCAGGAAAAGCTCGAGGCCGCCGCCGCGATGCTGCGCGAAAAGAACCCCGACGCCGCCATCCTGACGACGCCGTGGGACGAGCTGGACGGCAGGACCATCCTCTCCGCCATCGAGAAGGTGTCGCTGAGCGACGAGCTTCTGGAAAAGATGCGCCGCGAACATGAGCTGGAAGAAGCCGAACATGACCGCAAGCATCACGATGAGCATGAGCATCATCATGACCATGACGAGGATGACCATGACCACGACCACGACCACGAGCATGAGCATGAGCATGAGCATGACGATCACGGCGAACACGGGCGTCATCACCATCACCACGACGGCGAGGAGTGCGACGATCCTGCGTGCGAGTGTCACCATCACCATCATCACCACGCCGACGACGTCTTCTCCTCCTGGGGCAGCGAGACGCCGAAGAAGTTCAGCAGGGATGCTCTTGAAGAGATGCTCCGCAAGCTGGACAGCGGCAACTATGGCCACATCCTGCGCGCCAAGGGCATCGTGAACGGCGAGAACGGCTGGCTTGAGTTCGACTACGTTCCCGAAGAACACGAGGTCCGCACAGGGCATCCCGACTATACCGGCCGTCTGTGCGTCATCGGCGCAGAGCTGAAGGAACACGAATTGGCAGAGCTGTTTGGGGTGTAATTCATGGATATTCCTGTTTATCTGGTCGCCGGATTCCTCGATTCCGGCAAAACGAGCTTTATCAACGGCATTTTAGAGGACGGCTTTGCCCGCGAGGACAAAACGCTTCTCATCTGCTGCGAAGAGGGCGACGAGGAATACGAGAAGAAAGCGCTCGACAACGTGACTGTCGTCACGGTGGACGACGAGGACGAGCTGACGCTCGCATTCTGCAAGGAGCTTGAAAAGAAGCACCGCCCCAAGCAGGTACTCATTGAATACAACGGTATGTGGCAGATGGAAAAGCTTTACCGCGAGGTGCTGCCCTCCAACTGGGTGCTTTATCAGATCATGACGTTCGTGCAGGCCCCCACGTTCGAGCTGTTTGTCAAGAACATGGGCCAGCTCATGATGGAAAAGATCACCAACGCGGACATGATCGTCTTCAACCACTGCACGCCGGAGCTGAAGGAAAGCCTGCGCGCGCGCAACCTGCGCATGGTCAACCGCCGCGCGGACATCTACCTCGAAGACAACGACGGCAGCAGCGAGGACTACCTCACCGGCAATGAGTGTCCGTTTGACATGACGCCCGAGCTGATTGACATTCCGGACGACGACTACGGCGTGTGGTATGTAGACGCGATGGATCACCCCGACCGCTGGAACGGCAAAAAAGTCCACATGAAGCTCATCATGTGCCACTCGAAGAAGTTCCCGGGCATCCACTGCCCCGGCCGCTTTGTAATGACCTGCTGCGAAAACGACATTCAGTTTGTCGGCATCGTCGCCAAGGGCGACAGCCTGAAGGCCTACAAGAACCGCGACTGGGTGGATATCACCGCCACGGTCAGGAAGGAGTATCTCGACGCTTACGAGGGTGAAGGCCCGGTGCTGTACGTTGAGCGCATCACCACCACGTCAAAGCCCGCGCAGGAGGTCGTTACGTTCTGAAAAAGCTCTCATCGCGCGCAAAAAACTCCGATGCATCCGCATCGGAGTTTTTTATGCGATTTTCCGGGTGGCTCAATCCACGATCTCAACAAAGCCTTCGTCGGCGTTGACGAGCAGCGTATCGCCGTTTTTGACGGTCTCGTAAAACTCCTGCGGCAGGCGATCGACCATGGGGATCTCCATGATGATCGCTCCAGCCACCAGCACGGGGTCGGGATCCTGCACGATCAGCGCCGCGGGCATATTGTGGAAGCGGTCCAGATGATACAGTCCGTCCTGCTGGACCACAGAGCTGCCCTTGCCGCCCGGAAACAGCAGCGCCTTTCCGGCGATGACCTGACCCTCCAGGCAGTGATCCTTTTCCGTCATCACGCCGTCCTCGGGACGGACCTGATAGAACATGACGCGATCCTTGGAGATGATAGCCTCAGCCTGGGCCGCGCCCTCAGAAATTTTATGGCATGCAAATCTCTTTCCCATTTTATTTCACCTCACCAGTCAGTGCGGCCTCAATGCAGGTATCAAGGTCACGAATTACAAAGTTGATGCCGCGGCGGCGCGGATAGTACGCGCACTTGGGCGATTCCGTGATGCCGGTCTTGCCCTTGAGATAGTGCCAGCAGGGCTGGTCGGGGCAGGAATCGGAGATCAGCTCCGCGCCCGCAGCGGCGAGCGTGCCGTAGATGCCCATGCGCTCAGCCATCTGCAGCGCGTGGCTGGAGACGAGAATGTACATCGGGACGGAAAGCTTCTTGCCCTCCACGTATTCAGCGATGTATTTTGCCTCTTCCAGCGTGAAGTGCGGGCAGCCAAACATCGCAAAGTCGATCTTGCCGCCGTTAGGAAGCTCGTCGCTGAACTTCTCTTCAAAGTCGCGCAGGTCCTTATCGGTGATGACGACCTCGCGCTCGGGCTTCTTGCCGCCGAAGGCCGCTTCCAGCGTGGGCGCTTCGGGCGTGAAGCCGAGAATATGGTACATTCCATATGCGCCGGAGGTGTTGAGCTGCGCGCCGAGGTTACGCAGCGCCTCGGGCGTGATGACCTTGGGCAGGCCTGTGAAGACGGGGATACCCTCGCCGATCTTGTCACCCATCATACCGAGCAGATGATATTCATAGTCGCTCTTCATGTTGGCCTCCACGCGGACAAGGACGGTACCCTTGCGGTTCTCATCCAGCAGCAGGCCGTATTCGGGTACGCAGCCGGTGACAGCAGCGCAGAGTGCGCTGTTGGCGCTCTCGCGGTTGGAGCGCGCGCCCCACACGGCGTTGACATACGGCGTGGCGCTCGACTCGGAAAAGGCGCAGACCTCGCCGAAATTCGGCACATTCGTTGCGATGTAAGGCGTGCAGTTATAGCTCAGCACTGCGCCGAGCGCGCGGTAGGCATTGTCCGTGCGGAGCATATGCGCAATATCCTCCGGATCTGCCGGGTGCGCGCAGGCCCCGGTGAAATGCCCGGTGCAGAAGCCGGGGTTGACGGTGGGAGCCACGCGGCATTTTGCACCCGCCTTAACAAGCTTTTCGGCAAACCAGAGATCTCCCGCCTGGTTGCTCAGCGCAACGTGCGCACGCTTGATGGGTACCATGCGCTCGGCGTCGAAGCACTCGCCGATGCCAACCTGGATCTTCATGGCATAGGCGGCTCCTTCGCCGTACCTGCCGTCCAGCATGGCTTTCTGTTCGTCGGTCAGGATCATGGAACGGTTCCTCCTTTTAACGCTTTGATGCTTCTTCTGCTACTGGCTTCCGCAGCCCGGCGCATCTCTTCGGCCTCAACGCCTCATGCAATACACAAGCTGTATACAGGTAAGCTCCATGCTTGCCATTGTAAAGGCCACGCGGCACTTTGTCAAGATTTTTCCCCCGCAAGGCCCGCTTTCGGCGGATAAATGATTTTACCCCGCCGGTTGAATGGATCCAACTGGCGGGGTTTTGTAATATTTTGTCAAATTATAACGTTTTGTATTCGCTTTTGCACTCAGAAGTCGATCGTGCCGTCCAGCACACGCAGATCATACGGCTCGTAAACGACCGCGCGGTACTTGTCCACATCCAGCTTCACGCCCGTCCAGTCGGAGTGGATCTCGCCATTCTGCTTGATCAGGATGTCGTAGAGAATGTCATAGGTCACGCCGTTCTCATCCGTTTCCACAATGGTGGAGTACGGAAGCGTTTTGTGGTAGGTCATGTGCAGGCCCTTGTAATCAAAGTGATAGCCGTTGCGCATCCGGCAGCCGTCCAGCCCCTTGTAGGTAAAATGCTTCTTCAGATCCGCAAGGATCCTGTCGCCCTTTTCCTCGTAAAGGTTCTCCGGCGTGGTTTCGGTGTAGTCGTAACGGAACTGCACGGGAATGCCGTATTTGCGCCAGCGCTCGGCATAATCCTCCAGCTCGCCGGCCGGATAGTCCATATACAGCACGCAGTTGACGCGCTTGGGCGTTGCGATGCGCGCCACCACCTCGTCCGGCGATTCCTCCACATACTTCGTCAGGTGGCGGGAAATATTGATGCAGGTGATCTTGCTGCGGTTCCGCTCCGTAAAGGCGATCATTTCCTCTGCGGTGCAGCCCGGCTGCACGGGAAACGTGGTGTTGATGTAAACCTTGTGCGTTGCGGGGATCGCATCGAGCATACGCTGCAGCGCCTTAAGGTTTGCAAACGGTTCGCCGCCCGTAAAAACAAAGTCGCAGCGCGGCGTGATAGCATCCATCACGGCAATGCTTTTTAGGATGGCCTCCACGCTGAAGCCTTCGGCGTGGGCATATTCCTGCTTGTTCACGCAGAAGGGGCAGTGATTGCGGCAGTCGTATGGCACAAAGACCGTTACGGTCGCGCCGCCCTCGCGTGTCTTATAGGGATGACTCATTGGTTCTTGTCCGTCCTCTGTCAAAAAATTATAAATATTTTACTCTTAACCGCCGGGGATTGCAAGCCGCAACCGGGGAAATTCTCCCGCCCCACGCAAAAATCAGCGTTTTCCCGCCGCCAGCAGCGCGCGGACATAGGCAAACGCCGCGTCCTCGCCCTCCTCCTTCAGCACGAGCAGCATCTTCCCGATCAATTCCGCCGTCTCGGGGTGGATGAGGATGTGTCCGAGGGAACGCTCGTAATAGTCGTAAGGGGAAGCGTCGGTATACTGCTTTCCCTGATAGGTCTTGCAAGCGGCGATGCGGTCGCAGAACATTTCGGCAACATAGTTCAGCGGCATCTTGCAGCCGCCCATGAAAACCTTACCATCCTCGCCGATGCAGTAGTCAATCCAGTATTCAAAGTGGTGGCGGTTGCGGCCCTTATGGTGCAGCCAGGCGAGGCTCACGCCGTTCTCGCGGCGCTCGGCGTCGTTCGGGCTGCGATAGCCCTGATAGTATTTCACGCCGCGCAGAAATTCACACGGGCTGTATTTGCTCAGGTCGTGCGTCAGCCCCTGCCGGTAAAGCCCCAGCCGAAAGCAGTATTTCCGCACAAGGCGGCGGTGATGCGTGATGGTTTTAAAGTGCGCCCAGGCGCGCATAGGAAGCACCCTCTCTCCGCAGGCCTCCGGCCCGGCGCGTATTGTAATTATAGAAATTTTATATCAAATCGCAGAAAAAAGCAACTGTGTATTTTTTGCCGGAAATTGCGCAAAATGAACGCAAGGGCCGCAAAACTCCCTGCCCTTTTGTCTCCGCCGCGCGGTGGGAGCGCAAGCACGCGGGAAGCCGCGCGGCGGGAGCGTAATTCCCGGCACTCATACAAAAAGGAAGGGCGCGGCATAGCCGCGCCCTTCCCTATCCTGCGAGCGTTTCCTTTTTTACAGGTTCTTCTCGTAGCTCTCGATCATCTTCTTGACCGTGTGACCCGTACGACTTCTGAGATTCTGGAGGACTTTTTCGGTCGTTTTCCCCGTAAAGATCTTGATTTGCAGGGACATTGAGCCGTCAGCATCGGGCGTGACAAAGATCTTGTCGATGTACTTCTCAACAAATTCCTTGTCGATCAGTCCCTTGACCGCATCCCGCTCCGCATTTTTCAGAACCCTTCGGATGGTCTCGATCTGCTTTTTGTAGTCAGCCGCGGAGTCACGCTGCTGGGTCAGCTCCATCAGTTCCTGCTGGGCCTCATCCAACTCCTTGGCGCACTGCCTGTTCATGGAGAGAAAGTCTTTGTCCGACAGTTCGCCGAGAGCGTTATAGGTCAGCAGCTTCTGCTTTTTCTTTTCGACGGTCGTAATTTTCTGCTCCAGAACTGTGATCTGCCGCCCCAGGTCGCCGTCCCGGTCCAGGGATTTGTACATTTCCATGTACTCGTCCACCATGGCCTCGGCATCGTCCTCCGTCTCCCGGAAAACCTCCAGCAAAAGCGGCTTTAATTCTTCCTCGTAGATGGGAAAAGAGGCACAGGCGCCCGCCCCGCTTTTGATCTTATTGCTGCACACCCACTTGCTGTTTTTGTTCCCCTGCTTGTCCTTGGATTCCCGGCGGTAATACGCCGCGCCGCAGGCCGTACAAAATAGATTGCCCGTCAAGAGGTTGGCGTGGTTGCAGATACCTTGACGGCCCTTCACGTCCTCGCTGCGCTTGCGCAGCACCTCGTTGGCCTTGTCCCACAGCGCCTCGGATACGATGGCGGGGACGATCTCGCCCGTTTCATCCTTGAACATGACCCACTCTTCCGGGGGCAAGAATTTCTGTTTCTTGGTAAACAGGTCGATGACCTTGACCTTGTTCCCCACATAGTACCCCTTATACTTGGGATTGGAGATCATACCGGACATGGTGGTGTGGGCGATCTTTTTGCCGTTGTGGTTGCGGTAGCCCCGTTCCCAAAACAGATTTTCGATCTGCTTCATGCTGTGCTGACCTGTGGCGTACAACTCAAACAGTTCCCGCACCATGGGGGCCTCATCCTCGTCGATCACCAGCCGCCCGTTGTCCTTTCGGTAGCCGAAGATGCGGCTGTTGCCCAGCACCACACTGTTTTTGATGGCCTGCTGGTGGCCGAACTTCACACGGCTGGACAGCTTGCGCAGTTCGTCTTGAGCGATGCCGGACATGATGGTCAGGCGCAGTTCGCTGTCCTCGTCCAAGGTGTTGATGTTGTCATTCTGGAAGAACACCCCGACCCCGGCATTCAGCAGTTCACGGGTGTACTGGATGGAGTCCAGGGTGTTACGGGCGAAACGGGTGATCTCCTTGGTGATGATGAGGTCAAAGAGGCCGGCGCGGCCATCTTCTACCATGCGGTGGAAGTTTTCGCGCTTTTTGGTGGTGGCGGCAGACAAGCCCTCGTCAATGTAGCCCTCCACATAGGTCCAGTTGGTATTTTTTCGGATCAGGCTTTCGTAGTATTGAATTTGGTTGCCCAGAGAATTGAGCTGTTCGTCGCTCTCGCTGGACACGCGAGCGTAAAAGGTCACTCGCATAGGAATATCGTAGATGGTTTTCGTTTTCAGCATCTGCCGAATATTGTGAATATCCATAAGTACTTCCTCTCATAGAGTTTGTTTTATCATGTTCATTATAGCATTGTCGCAACGGTGAATCAAGCTTGTAGAAATATTTACAAAAGGAGCGCAGTTCCCTCGGAACTGCGCCGAATTCTTCTCCCTCGTCTTGCGCTCTTTCTGATGATTTACGCCTTTTGCGAAACCGGATACTTCGTCCAAATCAGGTGGTTCATCTTCCGGTATTCATCCATGGTGATCACTCCCTGATCACGCAGAGTGCGGTTGAAATAGCTGAGCCAAAGATAATGCTGCATGTTGTACTCCGGAGTTTTCTGATCCAAGATGAAATCACCCCCAATACATTCCATATTTTTTCCAGAAAGAGGGCGTTTATTCTCCTTGATTGAGTTGCTCCTGCATACAAAAAGGCATCAGGAAATTGTCTCCTGATGCCTTCGCGTGATGTATGCAGTTTTGCTTGGTATGTATATAAAAAGTATGTGAGAATCGCAGAAAAATCCGCAATACTCCTGTTTGATACAAAAAGAACGGAAACATAGCCGCTAAGCGGCAAAGAAACTGATTGCCTGATCGGCAGTAAAAAGAAACTGTTTACACATTTAGTGTAATGAATCGTGAGACTGAAGTCAAGGGAAAGTTTTTCGACTTTATTTGACTATGCTGCAATTGTTTTTAACGTTAAATCGCCAGAATGTAGTTGCAGACCGTGACGTCCAAACGCCAATGGGACAGATGGAATACACTCACAGCCATGAGAGCCAGTCGGTTGTATGCGACGGGAAGGTTGTGTTCCAGGGCGAGCTTGCGGTTGAGTCCGCGCAGATAGTATATCCCATCTATCTGATCGTGATGCAACTCCCTGCCGTTGTCCTTGAAGCGCACTTCCAGCTCGCGGATCAGCTGTTCCCGAAACGCCGGGTCACGGATGGCGTCCAGATAATACAGATAGGCCCGCTTGGCCTGGCAGGCGCGCAGATGGTGCAGGTCGATCTTATTGTTCAACTCGGTTTTATCGAAGATGTATTCATCAGGGTACTTGCCCGTGAAATAGTCGCGCACAAACTCCAAATCGGAAGGGAGAATGCGCTGATTCTGAACCTTACCGCCTTTACCCCTGACGCAGATGCACAGATGGCCGGATTCGTCCTTTACCAGACTGCCGCCGCAAAGGCGGTGATATTCCAGGCGGCGGAGTCCTACGCGCGACGCAAAGTCGTACAACCGAGGGGATGCCTCTCGCTGGGTATCCTTACGGCTATCCGACGCCTTGGTCCCGCGGCTGCGGGTGTTTTGTGCCGTGTGTCTGACAGGCTTTTGGATCGTATCCATAGCAACATTCCAGACCCGGCAGACCGCCGCCAGATAGGTGTGGATCGTACTGGCGGAATAACCTTTCTCGATCAGAAAATCGGCATAATCCTGTATGTGCGGCTTGCAGTCATCAAAGTGCCGGCATTTATAATTTTCTTTGCACCAAAGTCCAAATTTGATGGCATGGTTCTTATATTGCCGTTCGCTTTTTTTCGTGATTGTGAGCGGTTCAGGTTGATTTCCATCTTCGCCTTTTGGGGTCTCCTTTAAATATTTTGCTCTGCCATAATCATGGGTAGAGATTTCGAATATCAAACTCGCCATAAGGCCATTCCTTTCTATGTTTTTTAGCCGTTTGTCATCGGCAAACATGACCGGCCATCAGGCCTGTTAAGTGCGACACATATTTTTTTGTCATCGGGAAGAGTAGGGCTCAAATTTGGATGAACCAAACTCTTTCCGAAGGGGAATATAGAAACCCAGGTATAAGCGGATGACCAGTCCACCTATACCCCTTAGCTGGTTATTTTCCGCCCGCTGCGGCAAATAACCAGCTGCAGATACCCGACATTCAAAGCAGGTTCCAATGTTGGGAGGTGTCCCGGAATATGCGGTTCCGAGCTTTGAAAGCGGGTATCTGTTGGAAATGCGATATACTGTTCTCCTGTCGATATCGCGGGACAAGGCTACCTTACTAACGAGCGTAGCAAACCGGTCGCAAGCGACAATCATCCACAAGTCCCGAGGACTTGCGCGGCGAGGGTGGCTGGCCCCCGCCGCTGAGCGTTGTGTTCTCCTGACAATCACCCAAACAGGGAGTGTTTCGTCTCTTTACCCGTACTGACCCGCAGCCAAGCGGATCAGGTGCCGATTTCCGAGGGCACGGGCGGGTCGCGTTAAGCGGCGCGGTGCTGGGGGTAAATTGGGACATGATGACAGCTGATCTCATGTCGTGTATATAAAAAATCGACAGGGGGCAATAGGCCTCCTGTCGATGTATTTTCTGTGTTTGCCCGAATGGGCGGGCACATTGTAATTCTCTTTAATGAATCAGAATTAAACTCTATGGATAATAAAAAAGTCGAAGCAACTATGGATAGACATAGTACACCTCGACGCAAACAAAAAAGGAAAGAAACAAATCGGCTTAAACTGCGATTGATTGGAACAATCCGGGATAGCTTAGATCCCAGATGCATAGAAACTGTTTGATTGTATTTTAGCATCCCTAATCCGAAAAAGCAATAAAAAAGTTGAAAATATTAAAGATTTTTTCAGAAAGCCTGTGCTTTGCATCGGATATTGTTCCGTTAACGGAACAATGCGGATAAAAACAGGGAGCCGGATTTTCCGGCTCCCTGATTGGGTTCTATGACTTACGCCACATCGGGCGGGAGGGCGATGCCCTCCTCGTCCCAGGTGGTCAGCGCAAAGTGGTAGGGGCGGCCCTTCTTGTCCTTCTGGCGGTTCAACTCTGCCAGCAGCGCCTTCACCGTGTCGGGGTGACGCTGGGCGATGAGCACGGCCTCACGCACCTCCATATCGTCCGCCACGCAGCCGTCGTGATACATCCGCAACTGATACAGATCCTCCGCCTTGCTGCCGCCGGCCTTCGCCTCAAAGAGCGTGACGCCCTCCGTGCTGCTGACGAACAGATCCGACTTGATTTGCAGGTTCAGGCACTGATACAGATTCTTCTCCGTGGAGACCCGCAGAACGCCCGGTTCCGCCGACTTTTTCTCCGCCAGCATCTGCACCAGCATCTGCTCGCGCCCCTCCTCCTTGATCGGCTCGGGGATGTTGGCGCGAATCCAGCTGAACAGTGCCGCCACCTTCGCGTCGTCCTCACGCAGGCCGTTTTTCGCCGCTTTGGTATCGGGCAGCGCTGCCGCTTGATCGCAGAGAATGTCGATCTGGGCGAGAAAGCGGTTCTGGCTGGGGTGCAGGGCCTTCCCCCAGATCTCGCTGCACAGCCCATGCTGAATGGCACGGCCGTTGATTCGGATCTCCGCGCCGCTGGAGGCCATGTTGCCCTTGTAATAGAAGGCGTTTTTCTTGCTGCGGCGGATG
>ULXX01015242.1_pt1 | contig 13861 bp, 9 predicted proteins | sample 1961621 | NCBI WGS metagenome assembly ULXX01 (sample SAMEA4835848, study PRJEB28245) | human gut metagenome | biome: gut microbiome; material: fecal sample | place: Denmark | collected 2008
AGTGCTTCACCGAAGCCCTTGTTTGCTCCCCCAACTTTCCGCGAAGAACCCTTTTTTGTCAGTATCTGTCCGTCCGCAAAAGCCATTCCATCACGCGCCGATTGAGCGCGTAGCAGCGGCAGTACAGCAGGAAAAACAGCAGCAGCGGATACGACTTGCGAGACTGGTACATCTTCTTCCAGCTTGCGCGGCGCAGCTGCTTCAGCGACGGGCAGGTTGTCAGCAGCGCCTTCCATGCCCGCTTCTTTTCCGCCTCCGACTGCGGATTATTCGGGTGATAGAAGTAGCGCTTCAGCAGGCGGATGTAGGTTTCCATCAGCCACACTTCATAGGCATTCCAATAGAAATCGCCCTTGTGGTGCACTTTCCCGAATGTCAGGAATTGCTGATTCACCTGCTCCATCTGCTGCGGCAAATCCGCATGAAACCGCTGAAACGATGACATGCCCCAAACCCTGTACGTTGTCAGCGTTTCATGCAGAAAATCCACGGACTTGACGTACTCCAGCATCTGCATATTGAACAGCGCATCTTCGCTTTGATGAATCGCTTCCGGAAACGCAAGCTGATGCTCGACGACGATTGTCCGGCGAATCAGCTGTATGCACGGTCCGCCAAAGTAGTTTGCAGCATACCGTTCATTCCGATCCAGCAAGCCCAGCTGCATTTCCTCCATTACGGAGGTGCCTGCGTGCCGCTTCTTTTCTGCGGGCGGTGCTGTCTCGTCCGTTTTCTGCTGCGGAACCGTTTTGAAATCAAACACCAGCAGATCCGCCGGTTCCTCCGCCAGCTTTTTCATTGCGGATGACAGCAGATTTTCCTCCCACCAGTCGTCGGAATCCAGAAAAATCAGCCAGTCGCCATTTGCCGCCGCCATGCCCGCATTGCGCGCTGCCGAAACGCCGCTTTGCCGCTGATGAATCACGCAAAAGCGCGCATCCTTCGCCGCGTATTCGTCGCAGATACGCTCCGCGCCGCTGGTCGAGCCGTCGTCAATCAGGATGGCCTCCCAATTCGTGTAATCCTGCCGCAGGACGGAATGCAAGCATTCGCGCAGGTATTCCTCCGGCGTGTTGTGCACAGGAATGATGATGCTGACTTGATTCATCCTTTTTCTTCCTTTCGTGGATTCCAGCCGCTGCATTAGGGTAACACCGCACAAATGAGGTGGTGCCTTAGAAATACAACTTCTTGAAATGCCCGGGCAGCAGCATGGCATAGGTATACACGAGTTTCCTGCGCAGCCAGTACGAGGAGCGCATCAGCGGCCAATACAGCGCCCACTGCTTTTTGCGCGCCTTGCGGCGGAAAGGCTTGTTATCCGCCGTATGCAGATAGTATTCTGCCGCAAACATAAACTGCCGGTTTTGCGTAAAGCGGATTAAGTCGCCGGTTTCGCCGGTTTCGCGGTAGAACGCCAGCCGCTCATCGAGAATATCCAGCATCGTCATGCGCTCCGGGGTAAAGCGTTTCGCCATCAGGCCGCCCTGATTCGCCGTGTAGAGGTACAGGGCGCCATCCACCATTGCCACCTGCCGGCTTCGGTAAAGCAGCTTGTATATCAGCGCCTCGTCCTCATGCAGCTTCACGTCCGGGAAGCGTTCCGTTTCCAGCATTTCGCGCCGAAACAGCTTCCCCCACGCCGTCACCATCCGCACCCATTCCGACCTGCGGTAAAGCATCATGTTTGCCTCGCGCCCATCCACCACGCGCACAGGCTTATTCGCCAGCGGCGCGGCTATTTTCGGCAGATATTCCGCTGGTGTCGCCTTCATGAAATCCCCGACAGCGATTTCCGCGCCGTTCTCCTCGCACGCCGCCAGCAAGCGCGCCACAAAAGCAACATGCAGCGCGTCGTCGCTGTCCACAAAGGTGATATAGTCGCCTGTGCAGATGTCCAATCCGGCATTGCGCGCCATTGACAGACCGGCGTTTTTCTGGTGGATGACGCGGATTCGCTTGTCCTTTTTGGCATATTCGTCGCAGATGGCGGGGCAGTTGTCCGGCGAACCGTCGTCTACCAGAATAACCTCTAAGTTCTGATATGTCTGATTCAGCACGCTGTCCACGCACATCGGCAGGTACTTTTCCACCTTGTAAACCGGGATAATGACGCTGACGAGTTTGTCTGGTTCACGCATATTGATTCCCATCCTCCTGAAAATGAAGGTATCAATACCAGTTCGCGTCAATAATCACCAGTTCCGGCGGATTATTGATGCGCGGCAGAATCTGCCCCACGTCGTCCCCCAGTCCGCGGCTGATGATGACCTTCGTGCCGGAAATCGTCTGCACGCCTTCGGTCAAATCCGGCAGGAAACCCTGATCCGGCGTGTAGAGCGCGCCGAGGAACGGAAGGCGAACCTGACCGCCGTGCGCGTGGCCGCAGAGCGCCATGTCGATGTCCTTGCCAATCAGCGCGCCCGTATCCTCCGCGTAGTATTCCGGATAGTGGACGAGCAGCATCTTGTAGCCCGGCTGGGCAGCGAAATCCTCCAGAAATCCGCTGGCGTACTTCTCATAGGACACCGGCGCTTCCGCAATGCCGCCGATGAGCAGCGTATTGCTGCCGATGGTCACAGTTTCGTACTTATCCGCCAGAAAGTGCACGCCCAGCGCCTCCAAATCCGACGCGAGTGTGCTGCCCTCGAACACGATTTTCGGCCACTCGTGGTTGCCCGGCACATAGTACACCGGGGCAATTTCCACCAGCTGCGCGCACAAGTCCGTCACGACGTGCGTGTCGTCGCTTTTCTTGTCGTTCATATCGCCCGTGATGGCGATGATGTCCGGCTTCAAGGCACGAATCCGCGCCACCAAATCGCAGTTGTTCTCGCCGAACTCCCGCAGGTGCAGGTCGGAGAGCTGCACAATCCGCAGATGGCTCGTCAGCTTATCCGACTGCACTTTGTAGTAGCTTTCCACAAAGTCCTGCTCATGCGGATACAGGAAGAGGAAGTATCCGCAAACGCCCGCCATCACCAGCAGCACAGTCAGCACATGCAGCAGCGCTTTTTTCCACTTTTTCATGGCTTAGTCCTCCTGCTTTCTGCGGTCCATCATTGCGCCGCGCAGCAGGGTACGCAGCGTATGGGCGTTGGCGGTGCGGCTTTCCGCCATGCCGAGGCTGTATTCCATCTTCGCGTCGCCGCTTTCCTCGTTGTAGGCGTGCACGAGGCGGTGCATGTAGTCCGCAAAGCTCTCCGCGTCCTCGCGGCGGCACTGCTCAAAGAAGCCGATGAACTGCCAGCCGCCGTTGTAATACACCGTGCCGCAGGTTGTGGACGCTTCCTTGATGAAGTCCGCGAACCGGCGCAGCACTTCGTTGCCCTTCACGCGCCCCAGCTCGTTGTTGATGTGGCTCAGGTTCGTCAGTTCCAGCACAACGCACACGTTGTCGTCGCCCAGCACGCGCTCGGTGTTGTTCTTGATGTACAGGTCGCACGCCGTACGGTTCGGCATTTCCAGCGACTGCTCGGTGAAGAACAGGTACTCCACGAAGTCCTGGATTCGCCCCAGCAGGATGGCGCCGCAGACGCCGAGGATGAAGAACACGACAACGCCCAACATCATGTACAGCTTGACGTTGACGCGCGCGCTCACCGCTGTGGTGGACAGCACGCCCACGTTCACCGCGCCCATGTACTCGTTGTACTCCTCCATCGTCACCAGCAGCACCTGATAGAGGTCATCCAGCCGGGTTTGCAGCGCGCTGATTTCCGCCTCCACCGACGCGCGGGCTTCGGCGGTGTTCTCCGTCGCGTCCGGCGCTTCGGAGAAGGTGTCGATGATGTACTGGCAGTACGCCGCGTCAATCAGGCTGTCCGACTTGCGGTTGAGCAGCGTCACATAGTCGCTGATGAGCGTATCGTAAACGGTGGTGCGGTCTTTAATCTTGCCGTCCTCATCATGCTCCTCATAGACGTCATTCAGCACAAGGCCGTTCTGCCCGTTCGTGTCTGTGCCGTTCGTTCCGGCATAGTACAGCGAGCCTTCCTTATTCTTATTGCCATAGCTTTCAATGACTTCCTTGACGCTTGCCACCTTGTCGCCATCGGTGCCGCTTGTCAGCATGTAATTCGCATACCGCGCCTGATACTTTTTCAGCAGAATTTCGCGGTTCTGCGTCAGCCTTTCGCCCAAAATCTCCGAAAACAGGTACGGAATCCGCACCGACTGGATATAGCTGTATTCATCAAACAGGTCGGAGACGGACAGACCCGTGCGCGACGAGGTGAAATCCGGCGCAGCGCTTTGGCGGCTGCCTAACTGCGCGATAATCTCATCCACCGAATTGCTGAGAATTTCCGCCTGCTCAATGTAATCATAACCGCCCGCCAGCACGTTTTCCGCGTTGTTGGGGATGGTGGAGTAATCCACATATTTCTCCCCGAAGCTGGCAAAATAGCAGCTCAAAATTTCATCCAGCATCAAGCGCGCGAACTCAGCGCTTCGGCTGCTGCCAACGGTCAGCTTGACAACGTATTCTGTCGGATAGTATTCCTCCACCTCTTCACCTTTTTCCGCCAGCGCATCCTGCCGCGTCTGCACATCGGCAGGGGTGATGCCCGTCACCGTGCCGCCGGAGCGGATGGTATCGACGTTGACGGAATAGCCGAGGCGCTCAATCGCTTCCTTGACGACGGTCGAAGAGAAGATTTCGGAAACGTCCAGCGGCTCGCCGTTCGGGGTCAAGCCCTCCGACACCGCGTCGTAGGTGTACTTAATGACAGCCTGCGCCGTGTACGCCTGATTGTTGCTGGCATAGCGCATGAAGAACGCGCCGGCCAAGATGGACATCAGCGCAATCAGCGGCCACCAGCGCTTTAAGTAGCGGATGATGTTAAACTTTCTCATGCTTTTTTCTGCCCTCAATCACCAGCAACAGCACGCAGCAGACGCAGAACGTCACGCCGCCCATCAAGATCGACCACTTGATGCTGTATTCATCCATCGCGCTCATCTGCTCATAGGACACGGTAAGGTAATTGCGCGTCTTATAGCGGACATACTCGCGGTTGATGACATTTGTGCGTTCAATCAAATCCGCCAATTTGGTCTTCATGGTATCAATCAGCATCTCCGCCGTGACGATGTTCTCCGCCGCATTGGCGTCTTCCGCGAGCATCTTCTCGATGGTGTACTCATTGTCCTTGATTTTCTCCTTTGTATCATGGGCATGGAAGTTTTCCGTCTCAGCGGAGCTTGCCTGATAGTCAATCGCCACCTTCGTGCGCGACATATAGAAACTTGCCTGCGTATCCAGCGTCGGAATCAGCACAACGCTTGTCAGTGCGGAATCGTACATATCAATCGTTGCAAGATGGTTCTGATAGTGGCTCATGAATTTCTGATACTCAATGTTGCGCAGCTGATTCTGATATTTCAGCTTGGACACATAGCGGTCGCGATTTTTGGATAACCCGCTCTGCCGCACATACGCGGTGTACTTTTCAAGGTCAATGTTAGAGAAATTCTGTGCCTTCTTCTGCAAAGAGATAAACGTCTCGTTGTTGGCCGAGGAACGGAACGTGCCGTTCTCGTTCGCGCGGCTCTTCAAAAAGCGGCTGACTTTGCCGATTTCTTTCTCGAAGAATGTGCCGATTTCCACATACTCCAGTTCATCCAGTTCATTCCAGTTCGGATTGAGCGCCGTATCGACGTAGGTGTAGTTCTCGTAGAACACTTCCTTGTACGCCTCGATAATCAGCTGGAGCATGTCGCCGGTGCTGATGCTTGCCGGCAGCTCCTCATTGCGCTTGTAGGAGACGGTGTAAGTGGTGGCAATCTTGTAGGCGCTGGCGCTGCCGGAATCAATCGACATGCCGCCGACGCTTGACGCGCTTACGCTGATGTGCTCCGCCAGTGCAAGGGACTCCATGTTCGTCACGCCCGCCTTTTCAAGCGCACGCGAAAGCACCTCATCAGACTTGAGCAGCGAAATGTTGAATCGCGTCTGATTCGGATAAAGTCCCCTTGTCGCTTCCTCATAGTTCAGGGCAATGAGGGCGGTTGCCGACTGCATCTTTCCCGGATGCATCAGGGCGCTGGTGGTCACCATCGCCGCGATGATCAGCAGCAGGCAAAGCAGGCGGTATCTCCACACACCCTGCAACATCCGCTCAAGAAGCGACCACACGCCGCTCCTTGCTCGTTTCCGGTTCTTTTCTTTCATGCTTGCCTTTCTCCTCGCCTTGTTCCTGCTCGCCAATCGCCATCGCAATCGGCAGCAGCATAAAGACCGTGTTGATATAGCAGTAGAACACCGTGTTGTCGGTGGCGTAGGTAATGAAGCCGTAAATCGTTTCGTACAGCAGCAGCAGGGCTGTCTGCATCCCGAACTCCTTCTGGCACCACACAATGCGCCCGTTCCAGCTGTACCAAATCCAGAACGCGAAGCCCCAGAAGCCTAACTCGATGTACATGGTAACAATATCGTTGTGCATTCCGCCGAAGTTGTGCGTGCCGAATACGCCAACGCCTGCTTCCGTCATGATGCTGATATAGCGTGTAACATAGCCAATGCCATACCCTCGGAAGGCGGGGGAAAAATCGTAGACCTCCTGAAACGCGGCATAGAGCCTGTCGCGCCCCATCGTGTCAATCTCCAGCGCGTGGACGATTTCGTTGAACAGCCCCGACTGAATCAGGTACACATACCCGAAGCAAATGACAATGGCGCCAATGGAAATGAGGAGAATCAGGACGCTTTGGACTTTCGGTTTTCTCCTGCGGATAAACTCGCCCATCAAAAACACGCCGACCAAGCCAATCAGCGCGATGCGTTTGAGGCCCAGAAAGAAGAACAGCCCCGATAAGCCGGCATAAATCAGGCGTTTTTTGCCTCGCTCGCAGCACAGGGCGAACAGCAGCATCAGCCCGAAGGCAAACGTCAGGTCATGCACTTCCAGCGCCTTGATGGCGGCGTTCGTGTCAATCCCGCCGGACTTTGCAAACGCAATCAGCCCGGTCACAAACGCCCCGATGCCGTTCTCCTTGATGGATCCCAGCACAATGCAGCAGTTCGCGCCGCACATGCCGTAGAGCGTATAATCAATGCTCCTGCGGCCGAAGAGGTACACCGCGCTGCACATTGCGCTGAGCGATATGACATGGTAGAGAATCGTCGAGCAGCCGCGCGACATGTAGTTAAGCTGCTGAAAATCCAATGCCCAGTACAGCATTGACAGCGACACCATCATCAGGAACGGCAAGCCGAACATGACCGCAAACTGCCCCACCGTTTTCAGCCGCCGAAAGTCGCCCGTCACCAGCATAAACAGCAGCGCCATGCCCAGCACGCCGACTTGCAGCACATATTTCGTGAACCACGGCAGCCCCAGCCCACCATTCCAGAAGGCGATGGTCATCATGCCGATATACACCCATTTCAGATACGCCGGGCGCGGTTGAATGTCCTTTTTCAGCATTTCTTTTCGTCCAGCTTCCGCCAGATCGACCCAATTCGCCGCGCCATGCTTGCCACAGAATAGCTTTCCAAGAATCGGCATCTGCCCTCCTTTGCCATGCCGCGGTACAGCGCTTCATCCTCGTAGAGCCGGCGAACCGCGTCCCGCAGCGCATCACGCTGTTTGGGAATGATCAGACCGTTTTTGCCCGATTCAATGTAGTCGCGCACGGTGTCCGATGCCGTGGTGATAATCGGCTTGGCGAACATCATCGCTTGCAGGAACACCAGCTGCCCCGCCGAAATGCGCGCATCGGCAAGCGGCACAATCACGCAGTGGCATTCTAACAGCATTTGATAGTACTTCTCGCCGAACACATCGTGATAAATGCGGATGTTGCTGCCGGGGTTCGGGTGGTTGTACGCGTCGGACAGAATGCGCACCTGATACGGCGTGTCCTTCAGCGCATCCACAAGGAAGTCATAGTCGCGGTTGCTCTTTCCCGCCGCAAGGATGAATCGCTCCTCCCCCTGCGGAATGCGCCCGCCGCGATTCAAATCGCCCAGCCCCAGCGGCACATAGGTGAACTTGTCCGTGCCGAAAATGGACTGGTAATACGCCGGTTCGCTGCTGGAAAAGCAGACGATTTTGTCCAGCGCGGGGCTGTTCACAGCCTTGCGCATGAACCATGCGTACAGTTTGCCCTTCCAGCCCTGCTTCGGGCGGTAGATGAACGTGGTGACAATGAGATGGCAGTGCTTTTTCAGGTGAAAAATGGCGCTGTAAAAGGCGAAAAACAGCCCGTAAAACTGCTGGTAGGACAGAATGGTGCCAAATTCCTTGCGGTGGCGCAGGACTTTGAGCGGAAAGAGGAAGAATTTCGCCTTCTTCTTCCATGCGCTGTCCGAAAAATGGCTGTCAATGTGCCAGATGTTCCACTTTTCCCCTGTCTCCGCTTCCATCAGCGCCGCAAAGTTCCATTCCGGCTGCGGCGCGCTGTCCAGCAGAATGAGGTTCACCCGCCCGTCGTTTGCTTTCATGACATCAGCTCCCTGATTGCCTGATGATTTCGCTCGCAGTTGTGGTCGTCGAGCGCGCCGAAAGTATCGCGGATGTGCTTCTGCATTTCCGGCGTGACGGCGCACTCCGACGCAAGCGCGGTTTCGATGGCTTGCAGCAGCGCCTCCTGCGTCGTCACGACCTCCCCGAAGCCGTCCACGCGATAGTCGAAATAGCCGCGGTCGTGGTGCGTGCCCCAGTACCGTGCCTCGTCAAACTGGTAGTAGATTTCGGGCTTGAGCATATACGCGAAGTCGAACTGGATGCTGGAGAAGTCCGTTACCAGCAGCGCGGACTCCATCAGCAGCGTCTGCACGTCCATCTGCCCCAGCGCGCCGATTTTGACGTGCGGATGCTCCGTGTGGAAGGCGGACAGGAAGCGCTGCACCTCGAAATGCGGGTAGAACACGGCGTCATAGCCGTATTTCGTCAGCAGCTTCTCCAGCTTCGGGTCAGAAATGACCGCCTGCCAGTGCTGGAAATAGTCCGTCTGCTCAAACTCCGCCTGTGTTTTGCCCTCCACGGCGTACGTCCGCCACGTCGGCATAAACAGCACCTGCCGCTTCGTCTCGTGCGGATGCAGAAGCGCGTCATATCGGCACAGCCCCAATCGGCGGACGACGCCTTTCGGATACCCGAACGCCGACTCGACGAAATCACGCTCCTTTTGCAGCGTCGTGACAAACAAATCCATGACGACGTTGGGGTAATGATACCACTTCATATCGTCAATCATGATGCCATGCTGCAAAAACACCTTTTTTCCGCGCACGATGTGGAGTTTATCGAGCATATAATAGCGTTCAATATCAGGCGTATAACCGGAAACATGGGTGGAAACCTTCATTTCCGACGCGGCGCAGAGCAGGTAGTGCCGCCAGCTGCGATACGGCACGACGCTGCCCAGCTGCGCGACGCGGTCATAGTCGGGCAGCTTGGGGTCTGCGACGTAGACGGCGTTGATTTCGGGGTGCGCCCGCCGAAGATACGCGAAATAGTGGTAGCCGTTGTCACGGGCTTCCCTGCCGCGCTCGGACACAAGCCAAACGTGGCGGTACCGCGGATTGGTGACTTTCAGCACGCCGGCGCAGAGGGCTGCCGCCTCGTACTTGATCAGTTCGCCCAGCAGGGTGACGCCGCGGCGGAATTTTCGCAGGATGTCGCTCATAACATGTTTTCCTTACTGGTCAAGAATCTCCTCATACGCCTTCAGCCTTTCTTCCATATAGAAGAACGGTGCGCGCTCGCGGACGCGCTGCTGGTAGTATTGGTAGACTTCCGGCTTGTCCAGCATCGTCCGCAAGCCCTCGAAGAGCGATTCTTCGGTGTTCTGCGTAATCAGGCCATACTCGCTGTCGCCCAGAATCTCGCGCATTCCGGAGCAGTCCGTCGTCACGACGGGCGTTTCCAGCACAACGGCTTCGCTTACCACCGTGCTGAACCCCTCGACGTAGGACGGGCAGACGTACAAATCCGCCGCCGCCATATACGGGTACGGGTTATCGCGGAAGCCCAGCAGCTGCACGCTATCCCGCAAATGCTCGTCAATCACCTGCTCCGCCAGATCTTCGTACAGCTCCCCCTTGCCCAGAATCAGCAGGTGGAAGTGGTAGCCACGGCTTTTGAGCCGCCCGCAGACATGAATCAGCCGCTCAAACCCCTTGCGCGGAATCAGGCTGCCGACGCTGACCATCAGGAACTCGCCCTTCGGGATGTCGTCCACCGGCTCGTCCTTCCGGCGGCGGATTGCCTGCTCATCCAGCATATTATAGGCGACATGGACGCGCTCCGTCAAGCCAAATTTCGCGGAAAACGCTTCCTGTACGTTCTCCGACACACAGTAGATGCCGTCAAACCGCTCATAGCACGCCTTTTGATGCCGCATGGAGCGGAACAGGCGATCCTGCTTGGTGTACGTCTGCACGTCGATATGCACCCACGCGTACTTTTTCGCGTGCTGATTGGTGGAGTACGCGAGGATTTTTGTCGGGAACGCCTCCATGAAGGCGACTTCCACATCCGCGTCACTCTTGAAGAACCAGCGGTACAGCCATTTCGGCGGGATGATGTACTGCATGATGCCGCTGAGGATTTTCTGCGCCCTGGCGTTCTTCACGCGCAGCGCCGGGCGGTAATGCACCTCCGGCGACAGCATCCCGGCGCGGGTATCGTCGTGGAAAAGCGTCATGAGCGTCACGTCGTAGCGGTCTTTGGGGAGGCGGTTGACTGTTTCCACCAGCACCCGCTCCGCACCGCCCCCGCACAGGCTGTATATCAGGAACATTACTTTGCGCTTTTTGCCATCCATCACGCGCGTTTTCCTCCGATTTCCTCCATGTAGATTTCCAGCAGCCGGTCGCAGTAGCGGTCGAGCGTCATCATGCTTTCCTTCTTCGCGCGGCAGTTGCGCGCCATTTCATCCAGCAGCGCCGAATCGCTATACAGCGCGCGAATCTTCTCCGCGTACGCTTCGGGCGTGAAGGTGTCGTTGAGGATGCCCGTTTTGCCCTCCTCCACCAGCTCCGGCATTCCGCCGATGCGGTTGCACAGCACCGGCGTACCCAGCGACTGCGATTCCAGCAGCGCCAGCGGACAGTTTTCGTACCACAGGGAGAGGTGGAGGGTGAAGCGCGCCGCCGCGACAAGCGCCTGCAGTTCCCGCCCGGTCTTGAATCCGACGAAGCGCACGTTGGGCAGCTCGCACGTTCGGCAGATTTCCTCCAGCGGCCCGCCGCCCGCAATGACGAACGGAATCTCCGGCAGCAGACGGCAGGCGGCAAGAATGCGGTCGATGCCCTTTTCCTCCGACAAGCGCCCGAAATACAGGACATAATCGCCCTTGGGCACGTCGATATCCGCCGTCTTGCTCAAGAAGTTATGAATCATGGTGGTTTTTCCGGCATAGCGCGGGACGGTCAGCAGTTTTTCCTCAATGAAGCGGCTTGGGCAGATATAGCGCGCCACGCGGTCATACACATGGCTGGCGGTATAAATCGTGCCTTCTATCGCGCCGATGAGGCTCTTCGCGCGCGACCCGTGGATGCACTTTTTGCGCACGCACGCCATTTTGCACTTCTTCCCGCTGCACTCCTCGCAGAGTTTCCATGTGCCGAATTCCATCATCATGTGGTTCGGGCAGAGCATCTGCAAATCGTGGACGGTCTGCACCATCGGGATGTTTCTCTCTGCGCCCGCCAGAATGACGGACGGGGTAAGCTGGAAATTGATGTTGTTGAAGTGGATGATGTCCGGGTGGAAGCGGTCGATAACCTGCCGCATTTTGCGCCGCGCCTCGCCGGAATAGATGATGCGGAAGGGGTAGAGCAGCTTTTCCGCGCCGGACGCGTGGAAGTCCATGTTGACAGTCGTCAGCCCTTCGGCGTTCCCGACGGTGTTTTTTTCGTCGTACATGCCGAAATATTCCACCTGATGACCGCGTCTCGTCAGTTCTTCCCCAATGCGGAGCATATACGTCTCTGCCCCGCCGCGCGGGTACAAGAACTTATTGACCATCAGGATTTTCATCGGTTTCCTTCCCTTCCACATTGATTGGAGGAGACGCCAGAGGCTCTGCCTCTGGACTCCGCAAGGGACTTCGTCCCTTGACCCTTTCGCGCGATTCAGCTGGTGACACTTTCATGCTGTGTCCGCGTGTTTATTGGGGGAACCCAAGGGGCGCTGCCCCTTGACCCCGCCAAAGGGTCTTCGACCCTCTGGACTCCCTTTTTCGCGATTCAGTTGGTGACACTTTCATACTGTGTCCGCGTGTTGATTGAGGGAACCCAAGGGGCGAATGAAACGGGACGAAGTTCCCCATATTGACCCCTTTTCGCGATTCCAAGCCGGCTTATTCCCCGCCCCGAAGTTTCTTTTTCAGCTTGCGGACGGTCATTTCCAGCAGGTACTGGAATTCCGGCGTTCTGCCGTATACCGTCAACACAACCGCGGCGAAAATCGCGGTGTAAATCAGCCCCTGGGCGATGAACCAGAGGAAATTCGTCTGCGGCATCAGCTGGAAAATCCAGTAGGACACGGCGCTGACCCCCGCGACCACCACCCAGCGGACGATGTAATCCATGAAGTAGCGGCGCAGTTTCTTCTGCCAGTCCTCCTCAATGCCGTAGCGCATCAGCACATACGGCTCGAACCAGACGCACGTCAGCAGGCTGGAGATAATCGTGCCGCCGATGATGCCCGCCACGCCAAAGCGCCGCACCAGAATCAGCGATACAACAAGGTTGATGATGGCCTCCGCCAGCGCCTTGTAGCGGTCATGCCAGAACAGCCCCAGCGCCTCGCGGAACTGCAGCCCCATCTGACGGAGGCCGCTGATGAAAAACTCCGCTATGATAATGACGACGACCGTCATCGAGAAAAGGTACTCTTCGCCGAAAATCATGCGGATGAAGAAGTTAATCAGCGTCACCAGTCCGCCGGAGAGGTAGCCGTAGAGCAGGAAGGCGGCGAAATCGAGGATGCGGAAGATTTCGTAGACGCGCTTTCTGCCCTCCAGCGCGTTCAGGTTGCCGATGCTGGCGGTGAATGCGCCCGTCACATGCCCCAGCAAGTTGTTGACGTTCATCAAAACGAGCTTGTAATTGGAGTATATGCCGACCGTAGCCAGCCCGTCAAACGCGGACATAATCAGGTTATCCGTGCTGCGGACGATAACCGTCGCCAGCTTATGCAGGCTCAGCGCGCCGACGTTCTTGAAAATCGCCTTGCGCTCCTGCGGTTCGGGCAGCTCCTTGTACTGCTTGAGGTACGGGAACTCCCTGTCCGCGCGCGCCCAGATGATAGCGCTGGTGAGCATCGGCATAAAAAGCTGGATAATCAGGTAGAGGATGAAATTCCGCGTCGTTACCAGCACAACGATTTGCAGAATCAGGCGCACGATGCCGATGATTTGGTCAACCGCCTTGCGGATATATGCCTTCTGGTACGCCTGATAGATGGCGTTCTTGTAGGACAGCAGGTATGACGTGACAGCTTGCAGGAGGTACAGCAGATAAATCAGCTGCAGGTTCTCCACGCCCTCGCCGCCCTTCATCAGCCGCGGCAGGAACGGCATGAGCGCCAGCCCGATGCCCAGCACCGCCAGCGCAACAATGCGGTACAGCGTGCGATAGAGGTTCATCAGGCGCGCCAGCTGCTTCTCGTCGTTCTGCGCCGCCGGGCGGTACATGCTGAAAATCATCGCCGAGCCGATGCCCAATTCTGCCAGATTCAGCATTCCCAGCACATCGCCGAAGAGGCCGTTCACGCCGAGATATTCCTGCGACAGGTAGTGGACGAACACCATGCGTCCGCCGAAGGAAAGCAGCATGTTCAGCAGCTGCCCCACCAGCCCGACAATCATATTGATGATGGAGTTTTTCTTTCTCATCCGTGCT
>ULXX01037905.1_pt1 | contig 13851 bp, 9 predicted proteins | sample 1961621 | NCBI WGS metagenome assembly ULXX01 (sample SAMEA4835848, study PRJEB28245) | human gut metagenome | biome: gut microbiome; material: fecal sample | place: Denmark | collected 2008
CGTCTCTCCCATTGCAGGAATGAACGTCGTCTCCTCGTCAAAGGCAAAAGAGATCCCGTTTGAAAGCTCCAGTGCAAGCTCGGACGGTCTGCGTTCCTGAAGCAGCTTTTGCAGCTGCTCCTCCGTTTCCAAGGAGACGACCGCCGTTTCCGCAGCAGGTGCTGTCTCCTGCTGCGCTGCATCGTCGCCTTGCGGCAGCCGGGACGCAATGCTTCGCAAATCGAGAGCACGCAGTTTCTGCGCCGCGCGCGCCATATGCTCGGGCGCGAACCCGCAGTCCTCCGGCTGACGTTCTACCGGCGCGTTCGTCTCGATCGTCCCGAGCCAGAAACTCAACTCTGCGGAATCCGCGTTTTCCCGGATACGCTCTCCCAATTTCCCCTTGATCTCTCCTGCGTGTTGCAGCACTGCGTTCAAAGTGCCGTACTCGCCGAGCAGTCTCAGCGCCGTTTTTTCACCAACGCCGGGGATTCCGGGGATATGGTCGGAAGTGTCGCCCATGAGTCCCTTGAGGTCGCGCATACGATCCGGCGTAAGCCCATATGTTTCCATCAATTTTTCCGGCGTATACTCGACCGTTTCCGTAATGCCCTTTTTCGTCATGAGCACATGCGTACTTTCCGATACGAGCTGCAGCGCGTCACGGTCTCCCGTTACAAGGAGGGCGTCGATCCCTTTTCTGCCGCAGCGTATCGCCATGGTTCCAAGAATATCGTCCGCTTCAAAGCCCGGGCATTCAATCACCGCGATTCCCATATCCGTGAGCAATTCCTTCAAAAGCGGGAACTGCTTTCTGAGGTCGTCCGGCGTTTCTCTGCGCCCGGCTTTATAGTCCTCATACTTCAGATGCCGAAAAGTTTTTCCGTGCACATCGAACGCCACGAGCAGGTAGTCCGGCTGCCGCTGCGTGAGCGGCAAGAGCATGCTGAAAAAACCGTGCAGCGCTCCCGTCGGTGTGCCATCGCGCGCCGTCATCCCCGGCAACGCATAGTAGGCCCGGTGCAGCAGACTGTTTCCATCGATCGCTATCAGCGTTTTATTCTGACTTCTGACGCCGTCATGCTCCATGATCAGCGCACCACGTCATAGACCATGGGTTGTGCTTCCGCATGGCGTTCGGAAACCGTGATCGCGGAAAGGAAACAATCCGTCGCCTCCGCAAGACGTGCATCGTCGTTGACATACATCGTGCAGAGCGGCTCGTCCGTGCGCACGGCATCACCGAGCCGTTTGTGCATGACAAGGCCGACCGCGTGATCGATGCTGTCCTCTTTCTTTGCCCGTCCCGCGCCAAGCATCTGCGCCGCGGTGCCGATATACTCCGCATTCATTGCGGTGATATATCCGTTCTGCCTCGGATAGATCGGGATCCTGCGCTTCACTTCGCAAAGCTTCTCGATGCCGTCCAGCGTGATATAGCTTGCATCACCGTCCTGCGCAGCAACCATTTTCTGCAGCTTCTCAAGACCGCGCCCGCTATTGATCGCTTCTTTGAGCTTTGCCCGCGCCTCTGCTTCGTTCTCGGCAAGGTTGGAGAGCATCAGCATATGCGAACCGAGCAGCATACATACTTCGTAAAGGGGATCGGTTTCCGGTATCTCACCGGAAAGAAGCTGGATCGCCTCCCGAACCTCGAGTGCATTGCCCACGGCAAGACCGAGCGGCTGGTTCATATCGGTGATAACGGCAACGACGCGGCGATTCAGCAGCGCGCCAATATCGACCATAAGACGTGCAAGCTGCTTTCCTTCTTCGACCGTGCGCATAAATGCGCCGGAACCGACCTTGACGTCCAATACGATCGCATCCGCGCCTGCTGCCAGTTTTTTGCTCATCACGCTGCCTGCGATGAGTGGAATGCTTCGAACCGTCGCCGTCACATCGCGCAGGGCATACATTTTCTTGTCAGCAGGGACCAGGTTGCCGCTTTGCCCGATGACCGCTACGCCGACCTCGGATACGACTTCGAAAAAGCGCTCCATGCTCTGTTCGATCCGCAGGCCGGGAATGGACTCCAGCTTGTCCAGCGTACCGCCGGTATGGCCCAACCCACGTCCCGACATTTTGGCGACCGTCCCGCCGCAGGCCGCAACGAGCGGTCCAACGACCAGCGTCGTTGTATCGCCGACGCCGCCGGTGGAGTGCTTATCGACCTTGATCCCCGGCAGCGGGGAAAGATCGACAAGATCGCCGGAACGCATCATGGCGAGCGTCAGGTCTGCGGATTCACGGGCGTCCATGCCGGCGAACACGACCGCCATCATAAACGCGGCCATCTGATAATCCGGGATCTCTCCGTCAACATACCCTTTGATCATCGTTTCGATCTCGTCGTGAGAAAGCGCGCCGCCGTCAACTTTCTTTTCAATCAGGTCTACCATTCTCATTTTTTTCAAATCTCCTTCTATTGTCTCGCTTGATCGCTTATTTTCGCTGAAGTCGGTTTCCCATCCTGAGCAGTCTGAACAGATAGTTTGCAGAGTTCCGCAGGATCATCAGCGCGACCTCCGGCGTCTGCGGTTTTGGGTCAATGCTGTCTAGGACGGCGACCTGCGTATTATACTGCTTGCACCGGCGCTCGATCTCTTCGACAGTATCCCGCGGATGTACCGTCTCTCCGTCGCCCGTGATCACAAGACTCGCCTGCTGCACATACTGGTCGAATGCAGCATAATCCAAAAACTTGGAAATGCCAACGATATTATCGAACAAATGGATCTGCGCATTGGCCAGGCGCCCGTCCAATTCCGGAGAAAACAGCCGCAGACGTTCCTCGGTCAACGGTTCGCCGATGCCGACAACAAACGCAGCGTAACCGTCCGCTTTTGCCTCGAGCAGGATCTGCTTTGCCCGTTCTGCGGTTTCCCCTTCAATAACGGCTGTATGATCCGGCAAAATCCCATAATGCGCTAACGTTGTCTCGCCGTCTTCCCCCGGGATTTTGCAGCAGACATAGCGGCCGCCGAGTGCGTGGATCAGTGCTTTGATCATACCGGTGGCGCCGCAGGCGATCGGATACGGAACAATCTCCGCATAAGGGAAATAGCTGTATGCGATACGCATCAGTTCGCGAATGACCTGCTCTGACGTCAGCTGCCCGCAATACATATCCGGTGCAAGCAGAAACACGGGGGCTTCAACGGCGAGCGGATCGATCTCGGATTCCTTGCCGACAAACCGCATATTACCATAGACCGACGTGCCGCCGACGGCAAAGCCCGCCTCATCCACTCTGCCAAGTGACTCATACCCATCAAACACAGACAGTCTGTTGTTCTGTAAAAACGGCCGGTACAGCGTCAGATAAGAACGAATCATCGGATTTGCCGCCAACCGTGCATAGACCTGCTTGCATCGGCGCAGTGAAGCCCTCGACAAAACGCAGATATACGCCGGTTCACGCTCGATTTCGTTCGGTTCCTGATACACGCCGTACAGTTGCAGCCCCGCAACCTCCTTCGGCGAAAGAAAATCGAACAACAGCGACCATGCCCTCGCAGCCGTGTCCTGTACGCTCCCGGAGATCACAAATCTCGCACCGATCGAAAATCTCTGAAACTCCATCGTCATTCCTCCGTAAAGGCGGCAAGCGTCTCCTCCGCCTTCTCCCATTGTTGATAAAGCGTGTCCAGTTCCGCTTTCCGTTCTGCAAGCGTCTCCGCAAGCGCGGCGATCTGCTGATAATCGCTTTGGAGCTCCGGTCTCGCCAGTTCTCGTTCAGCGTTTTCGATCTGTTTCTCCGTTTCCGCGATCTGTGCTTCGATCCTCGTCAGCTCGCCTTTTGCACGGTTTCTTGCGCTTCTGCGCTCGCGTGCCAGCACATAGGCGTTTTGTGTCTGCTGCACAGGCGGCTGTTCCTCGCAGGAAGTATCCGGCTGCATGGAAAGAAGCTCGCGGTATGCATCCCAATCGCCCGAAAACTCCGCAACGCCGCTTTCCGAAAGGACAAGAATCCTATCGGCAATCCGATTGATAAAATAACGGTCATGCGTGACGATCAACAGCGTTCCGTTATAATTGCAGAGTGCGTCCTCCAGCTGCTCACGCGACGGAATATCCAAATGGTTCGTCGGCTCGTCCAGCAGCAGCAAATTGCTCTGTCCCAGCATCAGCTTTAACAGCTGAACGCGTGCGAGTTCGCCGCCCGAAAGCGTGCCGACCGTTTTGAACACATCGTCTCCTCGAAAAAGGAACGTACCGAGTGCATTGCGGATCTGCTGCGGTTCCATGCGGGGAAAGCTGTTCCAAACCTCATCGTATATGGTCTTTGACGCATCCAGTCCGCGCGACGTCTGCTCAAAGTATCCGATCTGCACATTTGCCCCGATCCTGTAAGCGCCCCCGTCCACCGGTTCTCTGCCGAGCAGCATTCTGAGAAGCGTTGTTTTTCCGCAGCCGTTTGCTCCGAGCAAGCACACATGCTCCCCTTTTTTGATCAGAAACGATACGTTCTGAAACAACCGCTGATTTCCGAAGGACTTTTCCAAGTCCTTTACGGCAATGACCTCGTTCCCGGAAGGCTCCGGCGCGGAAAATTGAAACCGAATCTGCGCGGGTGGGGCTTCCGGCTTTACGAGATCTTTTTTTAATCGATCGATCTGCTTCTGTTTGGAGGCGATCGTCACATAATTCCGCGCCTGATTCCAGCGTCGCTGCTGCTCAATGATTCCCTCAATCCGTCGGATCTCCCGCAGCGTTCGTTGATACTGACGCTCCGCAGTCTGGTTCGCGTCAAGCTTCAGCTCCTGATGTCGGGAATAGTTCCCGTTTGTGAGGCGCAGCGTCCCGTGTTCCATCTCGATTGTCCGCGTCGTAACACGGTCAAGAAAGTAACGGTCATGCGAAACGACCAGGTAAGTGCCCCGAAAAGAAAGCAGGAACTCCTCCAGCCACTCGACCGCCTGCAGATCCAAATGGTTTGTCGGCTCGTCCAAGAGCAGCAGATTGGCGTCGGACAGCAAGAGACGCGCAAGCAATGCCTTTCTTGTCTCGCCGCCGCTCAGCTCTGAGACTTTTTTTCGCAGCTCCTCCGCCGCAAATCCAAGGCCCAGCAGCGTTGCGTGCGTTCTGCTTCGATATGTCAGGCCGCCCTTGCGTTCGAACGCCTCCTGCAGACGGAACTGACGCTGCACCAAACGTTCTGTCTCGGGGTCTCCTGCAGCGATTCGGTCGGCAATGTTCTCAAGCTCACGTTCCAAATCCCGCAGGCCGTCAAACACCATCAGCGTGATGTCATAGAGCGTCGCATCAAGCTGCTCCGGCAGCGCTTGCTCCAGAGCGCCGATCCGGCATTCGCGAGAAAGGGAGATGCGTCCCGCATCCCATTCCTCTTTGTGCATCAACAGCGCCAAAAGCGTTGATTTTCCGCAGCCGTTGACGCCAATCAACCCAATGTGGTCATTTTCATAGATTTCAAACGAAATATCACGGAACAGCTCGCGCGTCCCGAAATATTTCGATACATTTTGTACCTGTATGAGCGCCATACGGTTCGCTCCTGTCTTAGAGTTTACTACATTCTAACATATTGCGGGCAACAAAGCAAAACACAGTCGGCACAAGACGGGAAAAGACTGCAAATTCGCAAAATGTTCAAACTCAATCCGTGCTCCGGCATGTATACTGTTAAGAGAATCCTGATAAATGTACTGAGGTGTTTGATTTGCGGAACAAAAACAAACAGTTGGCAAAACGCCCGTCAACCAGCGTTTCCCCTGTCGGGCTGTTCTCAAAACGTGCGCGAACCGCGATCCTTTCGATCTGCGCCGTTGCGCTTGTCTGCTTTGTCCTGCTGCCGTTCGGTCTGGACCGCATCGGCACCGCTAACACACACGCTGCGTATGCTTTGACAGAACCGACTGCCGGATCTCCCACGCCAACGCCTGCCGCGCGGATCGCTGTGGTCGGGCAGGAAGGCCAGGAAGACGGCGAATCCGCCGCTCCCTCCCCTTCGGATGAGATCCAGGTTTCCAATTATTCCCTTCTTCAGCTGAACGATGATTATCCCGCCGTCGAATCGCTGCAGCTCCGCCTCATGGAGCTTGGGTATCTTGACTCGGACGAGCCCGGCACAAAGTACAATGAGGCGACGGCTGCCGCTGTGGCCATGTTTCAGCGTACGCTTGATACGCCCATCACGGGCATTGCCGACAGTGAACTGCAGACAAAGCTTTACAGCAGCGACGCTGCAAATTATGAAGTTCGTCTCGGAGACGATGGGACAGATGTACGCGCCATCCAAAAGCTTCTGCACGGCTTGGGCTACTACGACGGAAAAATCAACGGCTATTTCGGCATTGCGACCGAAGAGGCTCTGAAATCCTTCCAGCAGCGAAACGGTCTGGACGAGGACGGCATCTACAATTTAGACGACCGTGACATTCTGTATTCCGGGGATGCGCGGCCTTATCACGATCCGACTCCCACGCCAAAGCCGACAAGCACGCCGAAGCCTGCGAAAACACCAAAGCCTACGAAAACGCCGAAGCCTGCAAAAACTGCTTCCCCCGGAAAGACCTCAGCTCCCGTCGAAAAAACGCCAAAGCCAACTCCGATCGACGGCGGTTTGATCGTCGACCCGGCAGTCCCGGAGCTTACGCCGGAGCCGGAAGTCGTTGTGACGCCAGCGCCAACCGATCCCCCGTCCGACGGCGGAAAGGAGTATCCGACGGGCGGCGATTTTAATGCAAGCGGTGATGTTGCAGGCGTGATCTCCGTTGCGCAGGCGCAGATCGGTAAGCGTTATGTGCGCGGCGACGAAGGGCCGAATACGTTTGACTGCTCCGGACTGATCTACTACTGCCTAACGAAGAACGGCGTCAGCGTTGGCCGCAGAAGCGCTGCAAGCTACAGTCAAAATGAGAGCTGGACGCTGATCACGAGCATGTCGGATCTGGAAAAAGGCGATCTGTTGTTCTTCCGTGACGACAAATCCAGCCGTGTTTCACACGTTGGACTATATATCGGCGGAGGAAAGATGATCGACGCCTCGTCGAGTTTAGGCGAAGTGGTGAAACGTTCCTGCAAAACCGACTATTGGACGCGCAATTTTGTCTGCGCACGGAGAGTATTCTAAGATGCTTTGTACTGCCTGTCCGAGAAAATGCGGCATTGACCGTTCAAAACGTCAGGGGCTCTGCGGCGGCGGAATGCTGCCTCGCGTCGCCCGTGCAGCTCTGCATTTCTGGGAGGAGCCCTGCATCAGCGGTTCGCGAGGATCGGGCGCCGTATTTTTCTCCGGCTGCAATCTTTCCTGCGTTTTTTGCCAAAACTATTTGCTGCACGACGGTACGCTCGGCCAGGCAATGGACGCAGAAAAACTTGCCGATCAGTTCTTGCTTCTCGAATCAGCCGGGGCGCACAACATTAATCTTGTCACCCCGACTCCCCATACGGCCGTTCTGCGAGATGCGCTGCTGTCTGCTAAGCAGCGGGGGCTTTCCATCCCCATCGTTTACAACACCAACGCCTACGAACGTGCGGACACGCTGGCGTCGTTTGACGGGCTTGTTGACGTCTATCTGCCGGACCTCAAGTATGTTTCATCGGTACTGAGCAAGCGCTTCTCCGGCGCTGAGGATTACTTCCCCGTCGCGCGCGACGCCATTCTCGAAATGTATCGGCAGGTTGGCCAACTGACGCTGAATGACGCGGGATTGGCAACGCGCGGTTTATTGGTGCGGCATTTGGTCCTTCCCGGGTGTGTGGACGATACGCGGCGTGTTCTGGATGCCATCGCCGACATGCTTCCCAGAATCACATATCTGTCGCTGATGCGCCAGTATGCGCCGACGCCTGCTATCACGGAACCGCCGCTCAACCGCAAGCTGACGGACCGCGAATACGACCGCGCCTGCACATATTGCTGTGATCTCGGATTCGAAAACGTGTATATTCAGGACAGGGACTCCGCCGACTTGGCCTTCACCCCGATCTTTACAGAACAGCAATAGAATTGACACAATTTTGCCTCAGATTCCGCTTGCATTTGACAAGATGCAATGATATACTATGCTCAGGATAGAAAAAGGTTTCGCTGTATTGTAAATAGTTTTTTCATTACCGATTTCCTCCTTAAATACGCGTAACGAACTATTCTGTACTTTATATCCTGCTTTCGATGTGGGTAGGGCACCACGTGGAAAGGCAATACAGCGAAGATGAAAGGAAGCCGTTTGGCTTCCTTTTTTCATGTCTTTGCGCCAGAGGCTCAAGAATAGAAAACAAGCGACGCGCTCCGCACCACCGAAACGCGTCGTCCGTTCCTCTCAAAATGTATTGTCAGGACAGTCGTTAGGCTCAGTCTGCATGGGCGGTCGGTGTCGTCGTTGTCGTACGAAGCGCGGCGAGGCTCAGTACGCCCGCCAGCACGGCGAACACTGCGGGAACCAGCATTCCTGCTGTTGCAGACACTGCGCTCGTAACGGACGCCGTCAACAGCGGCACTGCCAAGCGCGCGACGCCGCCAACGATCATCATCAGCGAAGTCGTAAGCGTGGTTTTTCCCTGATACCCGGTGGCGCATTCCGCGATGAGCATCGGCATAAACGGTCCTGTCACAAATCCGCACAGGCACACGGCAACGCACATCACCGTAGCGCTACCGCTCAAAATGCCTCCGCTCAGCAGCACGGTCGCGCAAAACGCACCGACCATGACGATCGTAAGCGGGCGGAGTTTCAGTCTTGGCATCACAAAACGGCTCGCCGTTGCCGCGATCCAAAACAGGGTCAGGCAGGTCGCGCCGAGCGCGACTTCACCATATGCAAGAAACATGTAGCGCGCGATCCAGCAGGTCAGTCCTGTCTGTACCATGTTGGTCATCACGGTCGTCAACAGAAGCAAAACGTTCCGCTTCACCGTGAGATACGCGCCGACCTCTTTAAACGTCAGGCGAGACTCCTGTGTGTTTGATAGAGCGCCTGTGTTTTCAACCTTTCGGCTCGTGAACGCGATGCAACCTACGGAGAGCAGCATTACGCCCGCAAAAGCGAAATACACGCCGCGCCAACTGCTCCAGCCGAGGATCCAGCGAATGGCAAGCGGTGCAATGAGGCTCCCAACGCCGAAGAGGCCATGAAGCCAGCCTAAATAGCGCGTACTGTTTTGCGGGTGCAGATCGACAATACAAGAATTGGCATAAGTATCCAGCCAGCCGCAGCCGATTCCTGTGACCGCATTGGCAGTAGCGAACAGAATAAAGCCGGCCGCACTGCCTGCGACGCAAAGTGCAGCGACCTGAAGCAAACCGGACAGAACTATCATCTTCGTCTTTCTGATGCGTCCCTGAAGCAAAGGCGTCACGAACAGCGCGATCAGCGAACCCATATTCATGAGGCTTGCGCTGAGGCCCTGTGCGGTGCCTGTCAGAGAAAACGCATCGATGATCTCATTGACAAGCACGTTGCTGATCGATCCGACAAATCCATAGGCAAACAACGCCGACAGAATCGCGATCGTAATGATTCTTATCACTCGACTATTTGAACGAGATTCCATAGTACCCACTTTCTAACGTTCCGAAAAAGGAACCGATACAGTTATGCACCGTATCGGTTCGTCAAAGGCCTAAATTTGTTTACTGGCGCACGTTCTTCTCGCGGTTGTAAAGAGCGAGGAGCAGAATCAACACTGCGCCCATGCAAATATTGCGAACCGGCTGCGCCATGCCAACGGTCGTAAGCATGTTGCTAAGCAGGATCATAACAAGCGAGCCTGCGATGCTGCCCGTATATGTGCCGACGCCGCCGCTCAGGGTCGTGCCACCGATGATAACGGCGATCAGCGAATTGTAGGCATATTCGTCGAACATCTGGCAGCGCGCAGAGGTCATATACGCCGCGCCGAGCATTCCCGCAAATGCAGAGAACAGGCCGGAGATCACATAAGTGAGAATCTGCACTTTATGCACATTGACGCCGTTCAGTCTCGCAGCAACAGGGTTATTGCCGACAAGATATACCTGTTTGCCGAAGCGCGAGCGGTTTAAAATGAAATACACGAGCGGGAAGATCACAAGCGCATACAACACGATGGTCGGCAGAAATTGCAGACCGAACAGGCGCTTCGACACGGATGCAACAAACGAAGGGGAAGCATACCCGAGCGGGCTGCCCTGCGTAAGAACATATTGCAGTCGAGAAACGACGTTGGATACCGCCATGGTAACGATCATAGCAGGCAGACCGATCTTGACGGCGCATACGCCGTTCAGCAAGCCGACCGCGGCGCCCATCAGCATCGCAATGACGAACACCTCGATGAAATGGCCATCCTGCTGTTTCATAATCGACGTTGTGAGGATCGCCGCTGAGGACATGACCGCGCCGACGCCGAAGTCCATGCCGCCGCCGATCAGCACGATGGTCTGGCCTGCGGAAGCAAAGCTGAGAAGCAGCGTCAGCATGATGATCGAGCCGATGGCGTTCAGGTTCAGAGCTGTCGGCGTCACGATGATCGTAACAAGGTAGAGCACCGCCGCAATGATAAACGCCATGCGCGCGGGATTGCTCTGGATAAACGACTTCATACCGGAGCCGAGCGAAAGCTGTTTGGTTTTCATTGCGCATTTCCTCCTTTCGCCGCGTCTTCCGCCGGCTTATCGCAACGCTCCCCGCGCTTGACCTGGCGAACAATGCCGGCACGGAGCGCTTCGCGCTGTCCCTTCGCCGTAACGATCGTCATCAGCAATCCCAGGAAGATGATAACGTCGGAAACGAAGTTCTGCCAATAGGAAGAAACCGCAAAACCGGGGATCAATTTTGAAAGCAGCGTGAAGATATAATACACCGTGTTAGAAATCAGCACAAAGAAGCCCGAGCCGAATACGGCGCACGCCACGGAGCCCCAACCGCCGAACGTCAGACCGCCGAGAATACAAGCGGACAGCGAGCGGATGCCGTAATCCTCCGCCTGGAGGGGGTTGCCGGCCGCGATCATGAGTGTCAGGCAAAGTCCCGCAATGCCGACGATAACGCCCTTGAGCAGAAACGCCTGGAATTGAACCTTCATCGGGTCGATACCGGCCGCATATGCATTGCGCGGATTTCCGCCGACCGCATAGATATTCGTTGCGAACTTGGTTCTGCGCAGATACATCCAAATGAGTGCGACAAGGACAAGTGCGATGATGGAAGCGGGAATAAACCCGAGAAGCTGCGCGTCATAGGCTTTGTAGAACGCTTTCGGTACTTTTCCCTGCGGAACGTCCATAATCAAAACGTTCACGCCCTTGATCACATAGGTCAGCGCATAGCTTGCAAGCAGTGCAGGCAAACGAATCACCGAGCAGCAGAACCAGCACACAAGAGAGGCCACGACAGCGGAAAGCAGGCCGAGAACGCAGCTGACCGTGAACGGAATTCCCCACTCCTGATAGCTCATGATCGTAACGACATTGACCAGCGCAAGCTGAATGCCGCAGGAAATATCCATCGTGCCGGAGATCAGCAGGAAGCTCTGCGAGATACACACGAGGATAAACGGAATATTCTTAGCAAAGAGCGTGTTGATGCTCTTTACGCTAAAGAAGGACGCTGGGCCCTGAATGACAATATTAAGCAGCAGAGCGATCGCAAACAGGATGAAACCTGCAAATGCGGAGCTCTTGCGGAAACGCTGAAATAGCTTTTTCATTGCTGCACCGTCTCCTTTCCATCAGTTTCGTTGGAAGCTGCTCCCGTCATACCCATCATTGCCGCAACAAGTCTCTCGGGGGTCTTATTCCCGCCGGAAAGCATGGCGCTCACGCAGCCCTCGTAGAATACATAGATCCGATCGGAGATCGCAAGCAACTCTTCCGTCTCACTCGAGGAGATAATAACGGTCATGCCCTCCTCCGCACACTTGCGCAGGATTTTGTGGATCTCCTGGCGTGAATGAATATCAACGCCCTTGGTCGGGTCGTCCAGCAGCAGCAGCGTCGGATTCATGGCGATCCAACGAGCAACGACCAGCTTCTGCTGATTGCCGCCGGAAAGCGAGCTTGCAGGATGATGCAGCTCACCGATCTTGATGGCATACTTTTCGACAGCCTCATTGGCAAACCTGTGGTTCGCCTTTGGAGACATATAAGCAAACAGCGGTCCTTTGGCGACTTTTCCTGCAAGAATGTTCTCTTCAATCGAACGCAGCGGGAACATGGCTTCGCGATTTCTTTCGCCGGAAATGAAGCCCAATCCGTTCTTGACGGCTTCTGCGGGCGACTTGAACTTGGCGGTCTTGCCACAGTATTGAATCGAACCTGCCTCGATCGTCTCGGCACCAAGAATCGCGCGGATAAACTCAGACTGACCCTGCCCCTGCAGGCCGCCGATTCCGATAATCTCACCCTGGTATGCGCGCAGAGAAATATCGCGCACACGCGGGAACACCTCAAGCCCACGGACGTCAAGCACCGGGACGTTGTCCTCGCGCTCAGCGACATGGAAATGGTTCTCCTCCTGCGCATCGGGGCGTTGACCCGTCATGTAGTAGACGATTTCGTCCAAACTCAGGTTTGCAATATCGCCTTCCGTGACTGTCTCGCCGCCGCGCATGATCGTAGCGGTATCGCAAATCTCAAAAATCTCATTCATGCGGTGCGTGACGTAAATCATCGCAACGCCTTCCTGCTTGAGTTCACGCATGACATCAAACAAGACAGCAATCTCATCGTAATGCAGCGACGCAGTGACCTCGTCCAGCAGCAGCAGACGCGGATTCAGCGAAACCGCCTTTGCGACTTCCAGCATGGTCTGGGTGGACGGCGTCAACGTCTGCACGAATGCATTCGGATCGCAATCGATCTTAAATCTCTTCAAAAGCCCGGCAATGCGCTTCTCGGCAGATTTCTTGTCAACGACGCCAAACTTTTTCATCGGCTCGTTGCCGAGTAGGATATTATCCTTCACGGTCATCGTCGGCACAAGGCTCAGATCCTGAAACGCTGTTGCGATCCCAAGATTTCGTGAATCAATACCGCTGTTGATCGCGACCTGCTTGCCATCAAAAACGATCTCACCCGCATTGGGGTTGACGAGTCCCGCAAGCACCTTGATCATGGTCGACTTGCCGGAGCCGTTGGAACCTAAAAGCGCACGGATCTCGCCCGGCTCGACATGCAGCGATGCGCCGTTGAGCGCCCGTACCGCATCGAACCGCTTTTCGATCCCGCGTAACTCAAACATGGGTCTCTCCTCCTGCTGTACTATAATATCATCCATCCCGCATCCCCTGGATTGACGTATAAAAAGCGCCTCAAGCGCGAATCTTCAAAACTCGGCAGCGGCCTCTGCCGCTGTATACCAGCATAATGATACTGAATGATTCTATTTTTTCGTGCGGAGAACTCTCCGCTCTGCACTTTGAAAGCAGCTTGACCGGCGGAATCACTTCCGCCGGTCAAGCGGCAAATGTTCAGCTTTGCGTTCTAAGAACGCAATCGTTTTTAGTTGAAGTACTGCTCAGCAACTTCGTCAATGGTGAGCCAGTAGGTCAGGGCATCGCCGGGCTCCATGGTCTGGGCCTTCTCGATGAACTCAGCGTTGTTGATATCATCATAGGTCCAGCAAACCTTGGACTTCAGGTAGATGCTGTGGATTTCCGGCACGTTGTAAACGTCATCCTTCAGGGTCTTGCCGAGGATCATGTTGAGGCCGAAGTTCAGAGCGCTCGCGCCGACTCCCGGAGGGTTGGAGAGGACCATGAAGTCCATCTTCTTCTCATCCTTATTCAGGTTGTACATTCTCTGGATCCATTCGCCGGTGTCGCCAAAGCCGAAGAATTTCGGATACGTTTTGCCTGCTGCGTCGAACGCTGCAAGAGCATTCTCGGCGCACTGAGAAATGAGGACGCCGTCAAACTCGATACCGG
>ULXX01016645.1_pt1 | contig 13800 bp, 9 predicted proteins | sample 1961621 | NCBI WGS metagenome assembly ULXX01 (sample SAMEA4835848, study PRJEB28245) | human gut metagenome | biome: gut microbiome; material: fecal sample | place: Denmark | collected 2008
GAGAAGAGGGATCCATCAGGGAGGTGCATTGGGTAATGATCTTACGGGCTGAAGGGTCCGACATAAACAGCCCCTTTGCGGCCTTTTCTTTTTCATAAGCGGCAAGACTTCCAAAGTACTCGTCCGTCTGATCCAGCAAGGCCAGATAGTCCTCCACATCCTGAGCGGAGCGGAAGGTATAGTCGGAAAGAAGGATGGGAAGGCCGGACTGCATGCCGGAGGAAGGAGAAAGGGGTTCCGGGTAATAGGCAAAGCGGCTCCCTTTCTCCTGCAGGGCAAGGTAGCGGGTCAAAAGGTCATAGGTATAAGCGTCCTCCGCAGATAAATGATCCGGGGAAATACCGGAAAGGAGGTCTGCTAAAGAGCTTGTTTCATCAGAAGAGGAGGCTTCGTCTGCCTGGTAGCAGGGAAGGCAGGGATCACAGGAAATGCCATAGTCCTCCGGATAAGCAAGGGTATAATGGAGACTTAAGGTATCGCCTGAAAGCTCTGAAAGGCAAAGGTCGCTGCATAGCTTATGAAAGGCCCGGCTGTCTTTGCCTAAAAGGAAAAACACAACGAAAACCACCGAAAGAAGGAAAACCGGCAAAAGGATATAAATCAAATGTTTAAAATGTTTGGAAGCAAAGGAAAACAAGGAAAAACCTCACCAGCATACTTTGCGTAATTATATGACCTGCGGAAAAGAAAAAGTACCGGGAAAAATAGCAATATATGAAAAGGATTTAGCAGGATTACTGTATAGACGCTCACTTTTAAGTATGATAAAATATGAAGCGGTAGAAGGAAAGCGCCGGAGGCGCTTTTCATAAACGGGAAAAAATGCAAATGGAGGTAACTATGAACAATCTGGAGCTTAAAAAAACTGCCAATCAGGTGCGAAAGGGCATCGTATCGGCAGTTCACAGTGCAAAGGCAGGACATCCGGGCGGTTCCCTGTCAGCAGCAGACATTTTTACATATCTTTATTTTGAAGAGATGAACATTGATCCTAAAAACCCCAAGATGGAAAACAGGGATCGTTTTGTACTTTCCAAGGGGCATACTGCACCGGGACTTTATTCCGCCCTGGCAAACAGAGGATATTTTCCGGTAGAAGACCTGCTGACGTTAAGAAAGCTCGGCTCTTACCTTCAGGGACATCCCTGCATGCAGCATATTCCCGGAGTGGACATGTCCAGCGGTTCCCTGGGTCAGGGAATTTCTGCAGCAGTGGGCATGGCCTTAGCCGGCAAAATGGATCAGAAGGATTACCGGGTATATACCCTTTTAGGCGACGGCGAGATCCAGGAGGGACAGGTATGGGAGGCTTCCATGTTTGCGGGACACAGAAAGCTGGACAACCTGGTAGTCATTGTGGACAATAACGGTCTGCAGATCGACGGACCAGTAGCAGATGTCTGCTCTCCTTATCCCATTGATAAGAAATTTGAAGCATTTAACTTCCATGTAATCAACGTAGATGCACATGATTTTGATGCACTCCGCGCTGCTTTTCAGGAAGCAAGACAGACCAAGGGCATGCCTACGGCAATCATTGCGCACAGCGTAAAGGGAAAGGGTGTTTCCTTTATGGAGAACAATGTAAGCTGGCATGGAACTGCACCGAATGATGAGCAGTATGCAGTAGCAATGGCTGATCTTGAAAAAATCGATGAAGAGCTGTTAAAGGAGGAAGCATAATGGCAGATAATACAGTGAAAAAGATCGCGACCAGGGAAAGTTACGGAAACGCTTTGGTAGAACTGGGAGCAGAAAATCCGAATGTAGTCGTTTTGGATGCAGATCTTGCTGCTGCTACCAAAACAGGTATTTTTAAGAAAGCATATCCCGACAGACATATCGACTGCGGTATTGCAGAATGTAATATGGTTGGCATTGCTGCCGGTATGGCAACCACCGGTAAGATCCCATTTGTGAGCAGCTTTGCCATGTTTGCTGCAGGAAGAGCCTTTGAACAGGTCAGGAATTCCGTAGGATATCCTCATCTGAATGTTAAGATCGGCGCTACCCATGCAGGAATTACGGTAGGAGAGGATGGAGCTTCCCATCAGTGTAACGAGGATATTGCGCTGATGCGCACGATCCCAGGCATGGTAGTAATGTGTCCGGCAGACGATATTGAGGCAAAGGCTGCAGTAAAGGCAGCAGCAGAGCATGAAGGCCCCGTTTATATGAGATTTGGCCGTGCTGCCTGCCCAGTGATCAATGACAGACCGGATTATAAATTTGAAATCGGCAAGGGAACCGTGCTGCGGGAAGGAAGCGACCTGACCATTGTAGCAACGGGGATCTGTGTGGGAAATGCCTTAGAAGCGGCAAAGATGCTTGAGCAGGATGGAATTCAGGCAGAGGTGATCAATATCTGCACCATCAAGCCCTTAGATGAAGAATTGATCGTTGCATCTGCAAAGAAAACCGGAAAGGTGGTAACCGCAGAGGAGCATTCCGTGATCGGAGGACTTGGAAGCGCAGTCTGCGACGCTCTGTGCAAGGCTTATCCGGTTCCTGTAAAGAAGATCGGAATGCAGGATGTGTTTGGAGAGTCCGGCAGTGCGGCAGCGCTGCTTGAGAAGTATAAGCTGGACGGCAAGGGAATTTACGAGCAGATAAAGGATTTCCTGAAATAGAAAATGCAGAGGATAGAGAGGTAGGCCATGTATATTTTAGCGCCATCCCTTTTGGCGGCAGATTTTACCGTTTTGGGTGAGCAGATCAGGGAAACAGAACAGGCGGGAGCAGAGTATCTTCACATAGATGTGATGGACGGGATTTTTGTACCCAGTATTTCCTTCGGTATGCCCCTTATTGCCTCTATCAGGTCTGCCAGTAAGCAGTTTTTTGATGTACATTTAATGATCATAGATCCGGAACGTTATGTAGAGGAATTTGTGAAATGTGGTGCTGACGGCATCACATTTCATTTGGAGGCGGCAAAAGACCCGGCGCAGGTGATCGATCAGATCCATGCCTGCGGAGCAAAGGCCGGCATTTCCATTAAACCGGGAACGGAGCTTGAAAAGGTATATCCATATCTTTCCAAGGTGGACATGGTGCTTCTCATGAGTGTGGAGCCGGGCTTTGGGGGTCAGGAATTTATGCCGGAGGCCTTTGATAGAATAAGGCAGCTGCGTCAATATATTGATAAACAGAAGTTAAGGACTATGATAGAAGTGGACGGCGGCGTTGGAAAGAAAAATGTCCGGGAAATTATAGAAGCAGGAGCAGATGTCTTTGTAGCTGGGTCGGCAGTGTTTAAAAAGCGCAGTATTACGGAGAATATCAGCAGATTCCTGGAGGTCTTTTCAGAGGAAAGCAGCCGGAAACGGTAAATGGAAAAGAGCGATGTAGATGCAGAAAATTGGAAGAAATGATCCCTGTTGGTGTGGAAGCGGCAAAAAATATAAGACCTGTCATATGGCTTTTGATGAGAAAATTCATCATTATGAACTGGAAGGACATATTGTACCGAGCAGGAGTATCCTGAAAACAAAGGAGCAGATCCAGGGAATTAAGGACAGCAGCGTAATCAATGTGGCAGTTCTGGATGCAGTGGCAAAAATGATCGGTCCGGGCGTGAGTACCCAGCAGATTGATGATGTAGTCCATGAAGTGACGGTGAAAATGGGAGGAATTCCTGCACCTTTGAACTATGAAGGATACCCTAAGAGTGTGTGCACCTCCATTAACGAAGTGGTATGCCACGGGATCCCCTCTAAGGATGTGATCCTGAAGGAGGGGGACATTGTCAATGTAGATGTGTCCACCCTGTATAAGGGATATTTTTCAGACTCCTCCAGAATGTTCTGTATCGGAGAAGTAAGCGAGGAAAAAAAGAAGCTGGTGGATGTCACAAAGGAATGTATGCTTAAGGGCCTTGAAATGGTAAAGCCCTGGAACTTCCTTGGAGATATGGCACAGGTGATCAATGACCATGCGAAAGCAAACGGCTACAGTGTTGTAGTGGAGATCGGAGGCCATGGGATCGGACTTGAGTTTCATGAGGAGCCTTTTGTAAGCTATGTGACAAAGGCGGGAACAGAAATGCTTATGGTTCCCGGAATGGTATTTACCATTGAGCCTATGGTCAATATGGGCACCAGTGAAGTCTATGTGGATGATGAAGATGGGTGGACGGTATACACGGAAGATGGGAAACCGTCTGCACAGTGGGAGATCACCGTGGCGGTAACGGAAGACGGCCATGAAGTATTGACCTGGTAAGATAAATGAGATGTGATTTGAAAGGCTTTGGCGGAAATTTGCCAAAGCCTTATTTTTGTGCCTGGAAATTGTCAGGTTTCATAAACTTTTATGGTTTCGTAAAACAAGTATTTTTGTTATAATAGAAATATTAGGAGGATCGGAACCAATGTATGATGTAATCATTGTGGGGGCGGGCGTCAGCGGATGTGCCATCGCCAGGGAGCTGTCCCGGTATCGGCTGGATGTACTGGTATTAGAAAAGGCCCTTGATGTGTGTGAGGGAACTTCCAAGGCAAACAGCGGAATCGTGCATGCCGGATATGATGCAAAGCCCGGAACATTAAAGGCAAAATTAAATGTAGAAGGCAGCAGACGTATGAAAGCTCTCTCAGGAGAGCTTGATTTTCCGTATAAGCAAAACGGATCCATGGTGCTTTGTTTTGAAGAACAGGGCATAGATACCTTAAAGGAGCTGGAAGAAAGAGGACGTCAGAATGGTGTTCCGGATATCAGGATCCTGACCGGAGAACAGGCAAGGGAACTGGAGCCGGAGATCAGCGATCGGGTGGCAGCCGCTTTGTATGCACCTTCAGGAGCCATTGTCTGTCCCTTTGGCCTGACCATTGCACTTGCAGAAAATGCAGCCGATAACGGCGTTCATTTTAAACTGGGCATGGAAGTGACAGAGATCTGTGCCGTGCAGGGTGGATATCAGATAACAGCAGGAAATGAGATCTTTACGGCAAGGATGGTGGTCAATGCGGCAGGAGTGTATGCAGACCGGATCCATAATATGATCAGCCGGGAGAAAATGAAGATAACGCCCAGAAGGGGAGAATATCTTCTGTGTGATAAGAAAGCCGGAAATATGGTCAGCCATACTTTGTTTCAGCTTCCTACCGCGCTGGGAAAGGGCGTGCTGGTAACTCCTACTGTGCACGGGAATCTTCTGATCGGCCCGACTGCCCAGGATATTGACGATAAGGAAGGAACAGAAACCTCAAGGGAGGGACTTGCAGCGATTACAGAGAGAGGGGCCCTTAGTGTCAGGGAGCTTCCCACAAGACAGGTGATCACATCCTTTGCAGGACTGAGAGCCCATGGATCGGGAGACGATTTCTGTATTGAAGAGGTCAGGGATGCGGAAGGCTTTATTGACGTTGCAGGCATAGAATCACCGGGACTTTCCTGCGCACCGGCGCTGGGAGAGTATGTGGCCCGGATGGTAATAGAAAAGTTAAAGCCCGAGGAAAAAACCGACTTTATTTCAAGGAGAAAAGGGATCGTCAGCATGGCTCTTGCAGGGGAAGAAGAAAGACAGGAGCTGATCCGCAGCAATCCGGCATATGGAAATGTGATATGCAGATGTGAGATGGTGACAGAGGGTGAAATCCTGGACGCCATTCACAGACAGCTTGGGGCAACGACCACAGACGGGATCAAAAGACGTACCCGTGCGGGAATGGGAAGATGCCAGTCCGGCTTTTGTAATCCCAAGGTGGTGGAAATCCTTGCCAGAGAGCTTTCCATAGATGAAAGTGAAGTCCTGAAGGCAGATAAAGGATCCTGGTATCTGACGAAACAGGAAGGAGGGGAGGCTCTTTGAAAAGAGATCTTGTGGTCATAGGAGGAGGGCCCGCCGGGATGGCGGCAGCCCTATCGGCTTATCAAAATGGAATTACAGATATTTTGATCCTGGAAAGAGACAGGGAACTTGGAGGAATCTTAAACCAGTGCATCCATAACGGTTTCGGACTGCATACCTTCAAGGAGGAGCTTACCGGGCCTGAATATGCAGCCAGATATATCGAGATGGTGGAAGAGAAGAAAATAGACTGTCTCTTACAGACAATGGTGGTGGAGATAAAAGGCGGCAGTCCCTGTTATGTGACAGCTATGAACAAAGAGCAGGGAATGCTGAGGATCGAAGCAAAGGCGGTCATCCTGGCTATGGGCTGTAGAGAGAGAGCCAGAGGCGCCATGAACATTCCGGGGTTCCGTCCTGCAGGCATTTACTCTGCGGGAACGGCACAAAGATATGTGAACATAGAAGGAAGAATGCCGGGAAGAGAAGTGGTGATCTTAGGATCGGGAGATATTGGCCTGATCATGGCAAGGCGTATGACCCTTCAGGGTGCAAAGGTGAAAGTGGTGGCAGAGATCATGCCCTATTCGGGAGGCCTTAGGCGGAATATCGTCCAGTGTCTGGACGACTATGGAATTCCGTTAAAGCTCAGCCATACGGTAACGGAAATCCATGGGAAAAACAGAGTGGAGGGCGTTACAGTTTCGAGAGTGGATGAAAACCTAAAGCCTGTTCCCGGAAGTGAAGAATATGTTTCCTGCGATACAGTGCTTTTGTCATGCGGTCTGATCCCGGAAAATGAATTAAGTGAGGGAGCAGGGGCCAGAATGGATGCGGCAACCCAGGGGCCTGTGGTAAATGCCAAGCTGGAAACCACCGCAGAGGGTATATTTGCATGTGGAAACGTGCTGCATGTGCATGACCTGGTGGATAACGTTTCGAAGGAAGCCCATCTGGCCGGAGCCTATGCAGCGGAATATATTAAAGAGGGCTTTGAAGGCTGGGGAGAACCGGTCAGACCTAAGATCCCGGAGAAGAGTAAATGCGTTCTTCCGGAGGGAAGAGACAGCTCCAGGCAGCTGATCTGTATCGGCTGTCCGGTAGGGTGTCTGATCACCGCAGAAAAACAGCAGGACGGAACCCTTAAGATCACCGGCAACCGGTGTCCCAAGGGAGAAGCCTATGCCCGCAGCGAGATGACAGCGCCGGTGCGGACGATCACCTCCTTTATCAGGATAGAGGGCAGTGAAAACAAGGTGGTGCCTGTAAAGACAAAGGAAGGGATCCCTAAGGGAAAAATCTGGCAGTGCATGAAGGAAATAAAGCAGGCCAGGGTAAAAGCGCCTGTTAATGTGGGGGATATCTTAATTGAAAATGCAGCCGGAAGCGGGGTCCCGGTAGTTGCCACAGGACAGGTCAAAGGATAAAGGGGGAGAAGGTACTTGATGGGAAACTATATTATGGCACTGGATCAGGGCACAACAAGCTCCCGGTGCATTCTGTTTAACAAACAGGGGGAAATCCAAAGCATGGCGCAAAAGGAGTTTTCCCAGATTTATCCAAATCCTGGCTGGGTAGAGCATGATCCCATGGAAATCTGGTCCTCTCAGCTTTCGGTAACCATGGAAGCAATGGCCAGAGTGGGAGCGACTCCATCAGATATTGCGGCCATTGGAATTACAAACCAGAGAGAGACAACGATCGTATGGGATAAGCTTACAGGAGAACCTGTGTATAATGCCATTGTCTGGCAGTGCCGGAGGACGGCGCCCAGAATAGATGCTCTGCTGGAAGCGGGATATGGGGAAATGATCCGGCAGAAAACAGGTCTGGTACCGGATGCTTATTTCAGCGCCACCAAGATCGCCTGGATTTTGGATCAGGTGCCAGGAGCAAGGCAGCGTGCAGAAAAGGGAGAGCTTTTGTTCGGAACGGTAGACAGCTGGCTGATCTACAACCTGACCAAGGGAGAGCTTCACGTTACGGATTACACAAATGCTTCCAGAACCATGCTGTTTGATATCCACAGACTATGCTGGGATGAAGAGCTGCTCAGGATCCTGAGAATACCGGCATCCATGCTGCCGGAAGTAAAGCCCTCCAGTTATATGTACGGCTATACGGAAAGCTCAGTGCTGGGCGGACGGATCAAAATAGGAGGCATTGCAGGAGACCAGCAGGCGGCTTTATTCGGACAATGCTGTTTTGAAAAGGGGCAGGTAAAAAACACCTACGGCACAGGCTGCTTTCTTTTGATGAACACAGGATCGGAAGCGATCACGTCAAGAAACGGGCTTTTAACCACGATTGCGGCAAGCAGTGAAGGAAAGGTTGAATATGCCCTTGAGGGAAGCGTATTTGTGGCCGGAGCGGCTGTGCAGTGGCTCCGGGATGAAATGCGCATGGTAAAGAAAGCATCGCAGACAGAAGAATATGCCCAGAAGGTGGAGGATGCCGGAGGCGTTTACATGGTTCCTGCCTTTGCGGGTATGGGCGCTCCCTATTGGAATCCTTATGCAAGAGGAACCGTGGTAGGGATCACCAGGGGATGTAAAAAAGAGCATTTTATCCGGGCAGCGCTGGAATCCATTGCATATCAGACCTATGATGTGCTGCGGGCCATGGAGGAGGATGCAGAGGTGTCCATTGCCGGCCTTAAGGTAGACGGAGGCGCAAGCGCCAATGATTTCCTGATGCAGTTTCAGGCTGATATTCTGGGGAATAGAGTATACCGACCGGAATGCATTGAAACCACGGCGCTGGGGGCAGCTTATCTGGCGGGACTTTCTTCGGGATATTACGAGAGCAGGCAGCAGATCAGGGAAAACTGGCAGCTTGGACGGGAATTTGTTCATGAGATGAGCGAAAGTAAAAGGGAATTGTTACTAAAGGGTTGGAAAAGAGCCGTGAAATGTGCTCTTGTTTATGCGGAGGAGTAAAAGGGATATGATGACGAAGGAAATACCACAGGGAGAACTGATCTATACAGGGGACAAAAAACTTTTAAATTTATACTTGATTATGCGGGGAACTGCAAGCGCTTCCTATCCGGGCGGGGAATTTACCCTAAGAAGCGGCGATGTGATAGGACTCTGCGACGCGGATTTTGATACCGCATATATCGAATATCAGGCAAAGGAGAAGCTTTCCGTTCTGGCGTATCCTTACCAGACGGGGGAGCTTTCCCAGCTTTTTGCAAGCAGCAATGACGCGATCAGGTATTTCTTTTCTTCCTTTTTCAGACAGTTTAACACGATTTACGGTCAGTATAAAGGGGGAAAGACAGAGTGCAAGGATCTGCATGATTACATCCAAAAGGTATACGCAGATTATGAAGCGTTATGTGAGAAATATCATATTTCTCCGGCACAGCCGGCAGGCTATGAGGAGCTTTCCACTCTCAGTCTGGAAGAGGATGCGGAGAACTGGCTGGAAGGCTATTATGCAACCTTAGAGCAGATGATGACCGTCTGGGATCACAACAAAACAGACCGGGATTTTGGCTGCGGCTTTCTTCTGCGTGCAAGCAGGGACATTCATAAGCTGGTTACCCTGTGTGAGCAGATCGGGGTTTATAAGGAAGATACCAGCAAATATCTGCTGGGAGAAAACCAGTTAGATCTTTTGGAGCTGATGCTTTCCCTTTATGGAAAGGTAACAAGGATCAAGGGCGGACAGTCAGAGGACGCACAGCTGATCAAAACATACATCCATGATATCCTGCAGCAGGTGGAACGCCTCGGCTATGGAAATACCAAGCTGTTTGAGGAAAGAAAGGAGCAGATCGATCAGAAGATCGAGGAACTCAATCAAAAATATATGGGCCAGAAGGAGACCGGGGACAGCGATAATCTTCCGCTGTCGGAGGTAAAGGGATCCTTGGAAAAAATCCTGACATATGCTGCCTGTGACACAGCCATTACCGACAGCTTCCGCGATCATGTGCACCAGTATAAGGAAACCGTCAACAAAAACAGTACAGATGATGCGGAGAGAACCCTGCGGCTGAAGCTGACTAAGGAATTTTATCAGATCTATATGGCAGCTTTCCTAAAGAGCTTAAGAGATACGGAAGTGCCTACCCTGATCAAAATGCTCTTTCAGTTCGGTTATGTGGACGAGGAACTTGCAGGAACAGAAAATGCGGCATATCTGTATAAGATCGCAGATCACCTTCCTACGGATCCGGAGCACGGAGTTTATTCCTACTATGAATGGCTGAAAGCCATTTATGAGGAGAAAAAGGAGCCGAGCAGAAACGAATTTGATCTGGACTACGGCGCTTATCTCCACGAACAGAAGCGTATGGGAAAGATTACCGCCGATCAGGAGGCAAAGCTTTTACAGAGCAATGTATCCAAGGTGATCTATGAGCTGGAAAATGTATTTCCTATGGTAAATAAGGTGACCTATGGCAGGATCAGTACCTTCTGTCCGCTGTTTTCAGAGCACAATATTATGAGGGATCTGGAAACCTCGCTGGTAACCGGCGCAAAGGTACGGGATATCCTGGAGGGGATCAGGAAGAAGGATTACAGCGCTTATTACCGTGAGACCCTTTATTCTGAACCGGATAAGGGTGTTCCCAAGGAGTTTATCCATGTGGAGGTAATGCCGGATGTGATCCTGGCGCCCAATGCAGGCGTAAGAGGCGTTATGTGGCAGGAGATCGAGGGAAAGAGAAGAACCACACCTGCAAGAATGCTCTGCTCCATTTTTGAGATGGAGGATCTTACGCTGCTTATGATCCGGCTCACAGGAGAGTTCAGATGGGAGATGTGCAAGCGTATTCAGGGTGCAAGATGGAATGATATTTCGGAAAGATCCCTGACCAGCGAATACTTTGATTACATACAGTTCTATAAGAAAAATCAGGATCTTTCATCTGATGCAAAGGATAAGATCAAAACAGATCTCGGAAGGGCAAAGAACAGCTTTAAGGAAATGTTCGTGATGGATTACATCGTGTGGATCCTGTATGAAAGCAATGGAGCCCCCAGACTGAACAAGGTGGCAAGAGGTATTTTCTTCAACTACTGTCCTCTTTCAAAGGAGATCCGGGAAAAGCTTAAGATCAATCCTCTTTACCGCGAAATGGCCGAAAGATACGATATCCGCATGAAGCAGAAGCACCATAAGTTCGAAAATATCGTGCAGAAGCTGAGGAGTCTCGGAAAGGCTGTTCCGGAAGAGATCCAGAAAGAATTGGAATTTATGGAAATGTAAAAAAGGGTGAAAGATGGGATTGACTTTCAAATTGTTTAATTTATAATTTAACTAAAATAGAAATTTTTTTAGCCAAAATGAAGCTATTATATGTTAAAAACGGAGGGCTGACATGGCGATTCAATGTTATGAAAATCTTTCTGAGGACGTCAGAAAATTATTTAAGCTGGACACCAGATGCACCAGCTATGTGATGGGAGTAGTGGACGAGGAACAGTTTCTTGGCCATGTTTATTACGGGGAAAGATTGAATGATTATCATCTTGCCCATGAGCTCCGTATCCAGGAGGGCCCTTTTGTACCTTCCAGAAACAACAGGGACAGAGGCTCCTTCCTTGACAGCTTTCCCATGGAATACCCGGCACATGGACTTGGGGATTACAGGGAGGATGCGGTCAGCATTGAAACGCTTTCAGGAAATACAGGATTATCTTTAAATTATGTTTCCCACAGGATCCTAAAAGGAAAACCGGCGCTGGCAGGACTGCCGGCTTCCTTTGGCGGGGAAGAGGACTGTGAAAGCATTGAGATCCTTTGTGAAGATGCGTTTACAGGACTTCAGGCCGCCCTGCTTTATACCGTTTTTGAACAGGCAGATGTGATCACCAGAAGCGTAAGGATCATCAATAAGGGGAAGGAAGCATTTTACCTGACCAAGGTGATCAGTGCCAGCATTGATATGGACAACAGGGAATTTGAGGCGATTTCCCTTCATGGTTCCTGGGCGAGAGAGCGTCAGATCCAGACAGTTCCCGTAAGCCATGCAAAGCTTTCCGTGGAGTCAACAAGAGGAGAGTCAAGTCATCAGGATCATCCTTTCCTTGCCTTAAAAACAAAGGGAACAGACCAGGAGCATGGAGAGGTTTATGCTATGCACTTTGTTTATTCCGGGAATTTCAAGGCGCTTGTGCAAAATGATCAATTTGACCAGGTGCGTATGATGATGGGGATTCATCCAGAGGACTTCAAGTGGAAGCTTATGCCGGGAGAGGAGTTTCAGGCGCCGGAGGTTGTGATGGTCTACTCTCATGAAGGACTTGGAAGAATGTCGAGGATTTTCCATGACTTTTACAGAGAGCATCTGATCAGAAGCCCTTATAAGAATAAAAAGCGTCCTATCCTGATCAACAACTGGGAAGCAACTTATTTTGAATTTAATACAGAAAAGCTCATTGCCATTGCAAAGCAGGCATCCAAGCTTGGAATTGAAATGCTGGTTATGGATGACGGCTGGTTTGGAAACCGCTTTGATGATAACAGAGCGTTAGGAGACTGGATCGTTAATGAAGAAAAGCTGCCGGGAGGATTAAAGTACCTGGTAGATGAGGTCAATAAGCTGGGGATGAAATTCGGTATCTGGTTTGAGCCGGAAATGATCTCTCCGGAATCAGAACTTTACAAGGAACACCCGGATTGGGCCATTGCCATAAAGGGGCGTACCGCCACCAGATCCAGAAATCAGTATGTGCTTGACTTAAGCCGCAGGGATGTTTTGGAGCACACCTATGAGAGTGTTGCAAAGATCCTGAGGAGCGCAAATATTGAATATGTAAAATGGGATATGAACAGACAGCTTACAGATCTTGGATCTGCCTGCCTGCCGGTAGATCAGATGGGAGAGTTGTATCACAGATACGTTCTTGCCGTATATGAGCTTCAGGAAAGACTAATGAAGGAATTCCCTTATCTGCTTTTAGAGAACTGCTCCGGCGGCGGAGCAAGATTCGATCCCGGAATGCTTTATTACAGTCCTCAGATCTGGTGCTCAGACGATACGGACGCTATAGAAAGACTGAAGATCCAGGAAGGGACGGCGCTTATTTATCCCTTATCTGCCATGGGTGCGCATGTGTCAGACTGCCCCAACCATACCGTGGGCAGAGTTACTCCCTTTGAAACAAGGGGCTATGTTGCTTTGGCAGGAACCTTTGGCTATGAGCTGGATGTGACAAAGATCCCTGAGGAAGACCGGAAGATGATCCCGGAGCAGGTTGCCATGTATCATAAGTACAATGATCTGGTAAGAGAAGGGGATTATTATCGGATCGCCTCTTACCGTGAAAATCATTATTTTGACTGCTATGGCGTGGTAAAGAAGGATAAAACGGAAGCGTTGTTTACCTTTGTGCAGGTTCTGAACAGGCCTAACTATCACAGCAGAAGGATCCTGCTTCAGGGACTTGATCCTGAGAAGAATTACCGGATCGAAGGAGAAGAAGGCGTTTATACAGGAGATGTGCTGATGAAGGCAGGATATCTTGTGCAGAACCTGTGGGGAGATTTTAAAGCCCGTCTGATTCATTTAATGGAGGCATAGAGCGTGGATTACATCAAGGAATATATTCGCATAGAAGAAGATGGTATTTATCTTGTGTTTGCTGTTACCCGGGAGGAACAGCTGAAGCTTCTCCATTTTTCCGCCAAACCCTATGAGGAGAAGGAAGAAAGCGAGCTCTTTTTGAAGGAAGGCTTTCAGCTTGTCCAGGTCAGCTTTTCCGGTTATAACAGACCTTATGAAAAGCACGGGAACAAGCATATTGTGACGGCACCCGGGTATATGCTGAAGTATGTGGGCATGGAGGATACTCAAAATGAGACCGGCCGTCTGCTTGTGATCACACAAAAGGATTCCGTAACCGGCGCAAAGGTGGTATCCTACCTGCAGTTTTATAAGGGAACCTCAACTATACAGATGCATCACACGGTGACCAATGAAGGGACAAAAACCCAGACCCTGGAATATCTTTCTTCCTTTTATTATCTGGGCATTGAAAAAGAGGGAG
>ULXX01035594.1_pt1 | contig 13551 bp, 6 predicted proteins | sample 1961621 | NCBI WGS metagenome assembly ULXX01 (sample SAMEA4835848, study PRJEB28245) | human gut metagenome | biome: gut microbiome; material: fecal sample | place: Denmark | collected 2008
TGAGAAGTCGGCTCTACCGCCAGCTCTCCATATATCTTGTAGATATGGTACTGTTCGGAAAGTGCCAGTTTCCCGTACCCTTCCACTTCGACACCATCATCATAAACCGCCAAAACCTTAGCAGAAATCGTATCGGATTTCAGTACAATATCTGTCACGCCCTGCGGTCCTAAAACTACATCCGCCAGTGAATTACCGATTGAGGACGCTCCGTTTTCAGAATCCAGATGGCAGGCATAGCTTTTATGATATCCTTTCAGGAAGATCCGGACCTGTGATTCGTCTGTCTGCTCGAGCCAGACATTTGCCAATGTCACGCCCTCTTTTCCCTCCCCGGTATATTCTATGATTCTATCCTCTGTTACATATACACGGATGATCTTATCTTCACATGCCTGTAACTGACGGCATAAATTTTCTTGTTCTGATTCCTGATATGACCGAACAATATAATTCTGCTCCGGGGTCACCAGTGTAAAAGTTCCGTTCTCTTCATCTGAAATGGAATCCAGAACCAGAAGTTCTTCTACTGCTACCTGTTCCGGCTTTAATTCTGCGACCAAATACTCATAAAATGTCTGGAATTCCGATCTGGTTAAAATCTGCTCCGGCTTCTGCTCTTCCAGAAAAGAAAGCTCTGTTTCCTGAAAATACTCCGGTTCTTCTTCCAGATCAATATCCATTAACTGCAATACTGCCATCTGTGCATCCGCCTGTGTAAACCCGGATAAATCTCCTTCCTCTGCTCCCAATACCGTCTTTCCCTGATTTAGAAGTTCCAATAAATTCTCAGCCTCATATCTGCTATAATAAGACTCCGGCTGTATGAGCCTTGTCAGCTTAGATCGAAGCAGAATCACTCCGGCCACACAACCGCCAAGTATGCACAATAGTCCGATTACCAGTCCGATCCGTCTGCCCGGTGCTGAATTTCTTTTTATTGAATTATTGATCTGTTTTGATTGATATTTCATAAATATACGCACCTTATTATGTATTGTAAATATTCTGCGGAAAATACAGAAATCTTACCTGATTCTTTGAAAGCTCCAACCAAGAAAAAAGCAGCATTTCTGCTGCTTTCTTCCTAAGTAATACCCAAAATGCCGGTTTCCTCTTTTGACTCCTAGCATAGCTAGGTGGGTGTCCGCATATAACATTCCTGTCTTCCACTGCAAACGGAGGCCTGACATCCTGTTATGAATATAAAACTCCCGTATCAAAAAATGTAGGTTCAAAATTAAGGAAATTGTCGTACATTTCAGGCATTAATAACTCATGGAACAGCCAGCTTCTATCTGGCCTGCATTCGTTCTTCATGAGATTATTATATCTTATTCATATGCAAAATACAAGCATATTATTCCGGACTGTGAATTAAAATCTCCGGATCCTTATGTCCATAGACCATAATCTTATTCCGGATATGATTCTTCATTTCCTCATTACAATTAACACAGACCATGTCATATAACTGCATGACATATCCTGTCCAACAGTCATAAATCTCGGCCCGTATCTCACTGTCATCTGCCTCTTCCGCTGCAGCAGCGACCTCCTCATCATCCTGATTCATCAGTTCTTCAACCGCCTCATCAAAATCATAATCAAAATCATCATATTCATCATCTACTTCATATGAGCTGCTGAAATTAAGCTCTACCGGCTTGACCTCTCCAAACGCAATTCTCTCAATCTCTTCCGTCCGGACCAATGCACAATCATACATCTCCATGATCAATGCCTTGATACACTCCTGCTCTGTCTCGAAATAATGATAATATCGTTCTACCGGTACATCCTCCGGACAATCTTCTACTTCCCGGTTATTATACCAGTAATTTTTAGAACATGCGATTGTCCTCTGCCGGATTGAATTCTGTTTGGCACGAACTTCTATGCTCTGCCTTGCTCGTTTTTTATCCAACTGTGTTCCCGAAAACTTTACTGTCCAGATAATTAAATATATCAGAATCACTACAAGAAAGACAGTAAAAATTGTATTTCCAACTGAATTAAACATCTCCGTATTGTATAATCCTTTCTCTTCTCTTACCACCGGTTCCTGCACGATATGAACGCAGCTACCGGCTACCTGGTTATTATACACCATATCTTCCATGGATTTCAACCTATTCACACAAAAACTGCTGTATCCGTTTTTCGAATACAGCAGTCTGTTTTTAATTCATTACCAAGGTCTGCTCATTAGGTCAGATTTAACATCTCCCTAGTCAGCTTGATCTTGATTCGTTTTGTAATAATATGCTCGGTTCCCATATTATCCTTTACAGTCGCCTGAACGACCAGGTATGTATAGGTTCCGTCATATTCATCAAAGTAGCTATGCTTTGTTACCAATGCCGGTGCACTGACTTTATTTACCTTATATACTTCTCCAGCGTTTAACTTCTTGATCGTATCCTCGGTCGTTGGAACCAGAATATGACTATCCGACTCCGTATAAACATCATTTGCTTCACCGTTTGCTGCATTGTAGTCCAAATCATAGAAAATCTTAACATCGGTTACAGTATCACTTGGTGACATATCCATGCCAAATGCAAATTCCGGATAAGTTACACCTGAACTTGCCTCCATATAATAACCGCTTTCTGCATCTCGTTTTACTACATTACCAGGTGCTTTTGTGGTTCCGTCCGGATCGTAAAGGATAATATCCTTTTCTCTCTCGATCGTCTTACCGCTCTTCTTTGCCATATTAACCAATACGTTTAAGAACAGCTTTCTTTCATCATTGTTATCACGCTTATCACCGGTTACCATTGCATGTCCGGCGCCACAGTATGTAATGTTACCAATCGAATAAATGAAGTAACTATCCATACCATCCTTCGGTGATGCTGCATACAGAGAAGAATTCTCCTTCAGTGTCTTGTAATCATCATTACTTGAAGCACCTGCCGTACCGGTTCCTGACTGGCTGTCAGCTGCGAATGTATACCATACTGTCACCTGATCATCTTCCAGATTCAGTGAATATGCCTGGTTATGTGTCGGCGATATACGCAGATCGGAAACAACATAAAATGGATAAGTTGTAACAACACCACGGTTTACCTGAGTTGCTTTCGTCGTACCTGTAATGTTCAATGGGCCATAAGATAAGTTGTACTTGATCTGATTCTGAATCTGAAACTCAGCGAATGTATAATTCATTGCCAATGCTGTATTGGTTTCATAAATTACAAACGCATCCGTATATCCGGGATATCCGATCTTTCCTAAATTACCACTTCTCTGACCTAACCACTTTTTAACGGTTGCATTCCATGCTGAACCGGTCTCTGTATTGTTCTTACTTAAATCAACGCCATCCTTACCGCTACTCAAACTACTGAAGAAATACTTATCAGAATCTGTTGTAACGTATTTCGGCAGGCTTGAAGAATCTGTTCCACCTGCTACGGTAATTTCGCCAAATCGCTCCATTCCGGCATATGACTTTAAGGTACTGGTAAGATTCATAGAATAACTTGGATCATTACCATACTTGGTCATATTATCATGAGTCATCAGTAAACTTCCGTTCTTATCCAGGAAGTTCTTTAAGTCCTCACATGCAGATGTACTGAAATCTGTAAACTTATTACCAAAATCATCATAGAAACCAATTACAACTACGTCATAATTATTTCTCAGATATTCTTCCGGTCCGTATGCCAGCATACTGAAATGACGGTACTTCCGATATGCATCTATCTTCTTATCATTCTCTGTGATATATGGCTTATAGAACTCATTATAGAATCCATATGCAGGTGGGAAGCTCCACTGTCCTGCTCCGCCAAGGGTTGAGTTGATGTAGAAGAATCGGAAATATTCTCCGGAATCCAGAATACCGTCCAGATCATATAAGTTAAACTTATCTGCTGTATACGTAAACGTATCCGGTGCATTCGGATCACTCTTCATGGTATTGGTAACCGTCAGACTGCCACCCTGCTGTAATGTCAGCAACGCATTCCGTAAAGCAGTTTCTGCATCATTTAATGCTTTATACTCTACAGTACCACCGGTATTATATGCATCGTAAACTGCCTTTGCATCTTCTGCATACTGCGCATATCTTGCACGATCCTCATCGGATGCTTTTCTGACAGCCTCTGCATAATACTCGATATCATCCATATACATAATATCTAATGAAAGGTCAAAATCATCTGCAATCGTATCAACATAATTATATGTCCAGTCTTCATGCTCAACATCGCTGTCATAACGATTCAGACCTAAGGTTGTCTGATATTTTCCAAGATATACTGCCGCACTATATGCATTACCATTTTCTGTAAAGTTAATATCCTTGGTATCATAATAATTCTTCTCGCTACCACCGGACTTCGGTGTTGGTACATATCCATAGGTAGCATTTTTATTTACGGTTCCATTATCATTAAACGCCTTTGAATACAGGAATTTACTACCTCTTGCCTGCTGATAATTGCTATCCAGATACAGAGTATGTCCATCCTGACCATCCTGTGCTCCTACCTGAGAAGCCTTCATAGGCATAATCTCCAGAATGGAAGCTTCTTTCTTTGACTGATCCTCTGATCTTGCAATTGCACTGATCGCAGAATATCCTCTGGACGGACAAGGATTCAGAATACTCTTGCCTTCTGCATTCGTTACATCCGCCACTAAAATCTTCCAACTGAATGCTCCAAACTCACTGCTAGGATATGAATATGCAAAATCTGCCTTACCGCCTGCAAATGTAACCGGATCTCCGACCACCTCTGACGAGAGATCATATTCAGCATTATCATCCTTATCCCTTAACAGGACGCCCTGATATGTATGCCCTTCAATTGGATTTACCAGTTCCACTGTCCAGGTCAGATTCCGATCTGTCAGCTTTGTAGCTGCATCTTTATCCGAATACTCGATTGCATTTGTTGTAATTGTATACTTCGGTCTTGATGCCACATCAGCACTATAAACCAAACTATACAGATCATTACTTAAGGTATCCGTAAATACAGTTACCTTTGCTGCTGTTCCAAACGCTCCATCCGGATTTTCAATTCTCTGAATCTGTCCATCCGTTCCATCCGTTGTCTGATTCATAACCCAGTATTCTTTCAACTCGGAATTAGAACTCTGCACCTTATTATTCCAATTTTCCAGAATATTAGCTGCTCCCGCTTTCTTCTGTTCATCTGCATAAGCAAGAAGCTTATACATATTCGAATCCGGATCAATAAAACGGTTTGCATACTTGTTTGCTACTGCATCCTCGTATGCGGTCCACACTTCACTGCTGAATACTACCGGCATGCCAGAATCGATGTATTCTTTTAATGCATTTAACCGATCCAGTGTAATATCATTACCATTCATAACAGTAGTATTATATGGATTATTGGTTGCCAGACTGCCTGTAACGGCTGCCATCTCACCAGTATGTGCAAACATACTGAATACGGCTGTACTGTTGTAAGTGTTTGTCTCTATATACCATAATGGATAACGAGTATAATCTGTAGAAGGCTTTAATGCTGATTTATTACCGCCTATGTAGATCAGATCATAACTATCAGCTGCATCTGCCTTAGAAGTAATAAACTCTTCCGTTGACATCTGCACCAGTTCGATATTATCTACCGGCATATTTAATGCGTATGCGAGCTTTGCCTTTGACAAATCCCACTGATAATACTCGGTCTTAACTTTACCATTCTCATCAGTATAGTTATCGATTTCGGTTGTATTTAATACATTAGCCGGGACTGTATAATAATTACCCTTGGTATCATAACCGGTATATTTACTTCCCTGCCGGCTAATCGTTGACTGCATCGCCAGCTCCAGATCAATCGGATAGCATGGCTGTAATTCCAGTACCCGGAATGCAGTTGTTGATGTAGAACCGCTGGTTCCGCCACCGCCATTTGAATAATTCCGGTATGTACTCTTATTGATCAAGGTTACGATCTGTGCTATCTTAGTTGGGTTCTTGTCCGGATTTGCTGCCAGTGTCTGCATATAAGCCTTACCAACAACCAGCACATTATTCTTCTTTGCATATCCGGTGGTTGTGATTGATAAATCAACCAGCTTACCAAAGTTTGTAGAAGTATCGATTACCAGATTTTCCGGATCTGTAGTTGAACCGCCGCCCGGCTCTGATGTCTGTGCTTCCATAGTACCAAAGATAATATAGGTCTGTGTATCCGTTGCTTCGGAAATCGTATTTAACTCTGCCCGGACCTCATCTGTAATATCATTTGCGGCACTATAATTTTCCGGTGAAATAAAGATATAATCATACTTCTTCACCTTTGTTCCATCCCCACGTGTATAATACAGGGAATCCGGTGTCAGATCTGCTGCAACCGCAGTCTCTGCTACCGCCTTTGTAGGAATATTACTTTCAATACTGTTACCAAATACAGCTGTCTTACCATCGCCGATCATCCAGTCTGCCAGGTTCTGGATTTCAGACTTCTTATCAGCGCCATCGCCATAAATGTATAACACATTCAATGTAGGATCACTTGTTTCAGTACGCATCCAGTAATCAGACCAGCTTGCATATCCACTCGGAATTGTCAGGTTATTCAACTGATAGGTAGAATATGTAGAACGAAGGGATGACATATAAGCCTGTAATGTTCCCATTACATCTGTTGTATCCTTTGTCCATGCGCTTGCCTTGGTAGTTTTGGTTCTCTTCCAGCTGTTCTTAAAGTCTACGGTTGTCATATAGAAAACCTTAGATGCTGTTGAAACTACAGGATCTGTCTTATCATCCTTACTACCGTCATTCTTCAGATCATAATTCATGATCAGAGGTTTATTCTTACCAAAAGCGAAATTCCGTAAAGATTCATACAAATCCTCTGAAATCGGATTATCCTTATACTGTGCAGCCTTTTCAGCATAAACATAAATCAGATCTGCATCTGAAAGAGTCTCTGCCGCATCCACCGAACCTAACTCAGCTGCTGTCTGAATCTTCAGGACAATCTTTCCATCCGGCATAGTCGCTGCAATCGTACGGTTATCGTTGATAATATATTTCTGAAAACCGCCATTTACCAAAAAGTCGTTTAAACTTGCTGTTGCATTTGCTGCATCTCCGGCAGACGGAACAATGATCGTAATGTAATAATTACTGGTATCATATCCGGCCTTGTCACTGGTGTTTGCTGCATTTGCATTTTCAATAATGTAATCAATCTGCGTCTTTGTTGATGTGGCACTATTGTTATCTGCCAGCTTCGTATAGCCAAACTCATCCACCGCATTCGTTTTTAATGACATAGATACCCAGATAGAAGACGCAATCAAAACACCGATAACTACCAATGCTCCGATTATGATTTTTAGCTTTCTGCTTTTTAACATAACTTGCTCCTTTCTTTCATTCTATCGTCATTTACGGGGTTGACGACTCCGATGTCGAAGCCGGCTCCTTCTTAGCCTTCAGCACATAGTTGTTACGGATTGTAATGATTCCTTCCACATCATTTTCTGCCTGTTGTTTCTTCAGACTCAGAAGTAAATGTACGGAATTATCTTTCGATATCACATACCCCTTCAATCCTTCTATATCGCTTCCGACTAACAAATCCTGATTTGCAAAAATTACAGATGTACTTTTTACTGCTGTTTTTAATAATGCTTCTCCCGGAGGAGCTACAATAGCACTTGACGGAGTCTCGACCATATCCGTTGCTGTTGATACAGCCTCTGTTCGTACAGTTCCGGATACCCGGTCCATATACAGCTTCTTGTCCGTACTATTATAATAATAAGTATCGGCAACCGTTTCATATTCCCCGGCTCCGTTTTTCCGTTCATAAGCAATGCATATATAAGAAATATCTGTTTCCTTATCTACGCCATCAATGCCGCTAAACTCATACTTACCTTCACTCGGATAAGAATAATATACATTACCGTCAGAGGTACCGATCTTAACACAGGTTGCCTGCATCAGTTTATCCGAAATAGAATCAAATATTTCCTGTCCCTTTTCCTGTATTGCAATATCATTCTTAGTCCTTGTGTAAGTCCTTGTTGTTGTTCCCATGAAACTTGCTGCTGCAACCATAATAATTGCTAAAATTGCAATTGCAAGAATCAGTTCTACTAATGAAAAGCCTCGATTGTTCGTTTTCTTCATCACTCAACCTCCCCTTCCATCAGTTCTCATAGGTCTCTTTGTAAAGACCTGTATCTTTATTCAGCTTAACATTTGCGATCAGATCACCGCTTTTATCTCTGAATATATACTTAGTTGCAGCACCATACGCTGTATCAATGGAACCATCACTCTTGTTAAAGTGAATATATACTCCATCCGCTATATCCTTTACGTCCTGTCCGTCGTATGTAATAGAACCTTTCTTCATAACCATAACCGGATTGGATGTTCCCTTATAGCTGAAATAATCCAGACTCGCAACCGGATCCGAAGGATCCGGCACTACGAAAATACCCATATAAATGATTCCCCGTTCCAGACAATAACTTTCCAGTGTCGTATCATAGTAAAGCCGCATAGCCAATGTAGAATCCTGAGCCATTGTGGTTGTTCGCAGTGTTGACAGCTCTGACTCAAAGGTAGAAACTGCTTTCTTATTTGCCGCACTGTCAACTGCCTGCCAGGTAATGAGTGACATCACTGATAAGATTCCGATGATCGCAATCACGATTATCATCTCTACCATAGAATATCCTTGATTTTTATTTCTCAGTCCTTTTCTCATACGCTCACCACCTACTCTACATTCTTCTTCCAGTTCTCATACTGGAGTACATCGCCAATTTCAATGCTTCCTACCGATTTATCTTCTGTAGTTGTAGAATCTGCAGTATAATCCTTAAAGATCTCACATATGTCAGAATAATCATCTGCATCACCCTTACTTGCATCTGCTGTCGCAAGTACTGTCTTTACGATTTCAGCATTTGCAACGAAATCCATCGGATGATCAACCTTAATCTTACTACCGGATACGATCAGTCCTTCGAACCGTTTTACATCCGATGCAAATGTCACATCACCCTTTGTAAGAATAATACCCATTACCTTACCACCGGTTCCTGTCGGTGCATTTACTGTTACATCACCATCCGAAATCCATACATAATAATTACCAAGCTTGACACCATTTAAGCTTTTACCGTTTAACTTTGAGAAATCCAGATACTGATTAATAGGTGTAATATCCTTTGCATCTGTTGTCTTAATAGTATCCTTCATTGATGTCATCTCCGTCAGCAGGTCGCCCGTATAAAGACTCAGATCAATGGTTTGTAATACATACTTCATTTCATTATATGATTCATTGTATTGTGTAGCCTTGGAACTGATATCTGCGATTGTCGTACTTTCATTTTCACCGTCGATCAGACTATTACCATTCGCATAATTCGGTACGCTCACCTTGAGATATTTGTTATTCGCTACATTCAAAGCGCCGGTTGTATATGCACCGGATGTAGTAACTCTGGTTATATTACTTCCGCTCTCTGTAATATTAATACCCTTAACATTGAAATCCGAATACTGACGGATATTTGCTATATCAGTCGCAAGCTCGTATCCAGGCTCGTTAGGTAATTCGTTGGCATACCAGTCAAAAAACTCTGCTGCTGCAGTTGCACTGGTAAACTTCAGATAGTAATAGGTTTTATCCGAAACTGTATTTTCAGCCACTTCATCACCAATCTCTACCCAGCCTTTACTGGTCATCTGAATATATATGTAGTTATTGAATGCAGGATATGCTTTGGTGAAAATAGGCTTCTTTCCTACTACCTTTCCTCCTGCCTTCTGTTCTTCAATGCCATATGGCACATATGCCAGCTGATTACTCTTAACTGAGATAGATTCACCGGTTCTTACATCAGTATTATCTGCATATGTTACATAACTGGTTGTGGCAGTCTTGCCATCATCACTGGTTGTTACCTGCTGCTGTCTGGTCGTTTCAATATAAGCACGACCCGCTACCCACAGATCTCTTAAACCGGTAAAATCCAGATAAGCATCATTACCGTTTACAATAATTGCACTACTGTCATAATGCTTTCTTCCGGAGCTTGCATATTCGGATAAGGTTCTCTGTGAAGCACTGGTCTGTGAGAAGTTATATCCATAATAATTACCGGATAAGGTCACTTCTGCATCATCATTGTTTACTTCCATATCATCAGCGATATATGCATTCGCATACATGGTAAGCGATCCACCCGCATTATTTACACTCATTGTTCTGGTAGATGCCGGTGTCAGAATAATATTATCTGCCCAGACCTCAGCGTTGGAATCACCTGTCACTGAATTACCTGCAATACTGACTGCTGAATTATTTACCAGTGCAATACTTCCCGGTATAATAAATTTCTGTGCCATTACATTGACATTACTTTCATATGCATAGAAACCTGAATACCGGCTGTTATCCGTAGTTGTATCAAGCGCATCAGCCGCATGACTGGATACCCGTGTACCGGCAGTCTCATTATATGCTTTATTGTAATAATCAGATGCTGCATAGACATCACCGGTAATCGTAACACTCTGATTTTCCGTTGTTGCTTTGTTAAACTCGATACCCATATCTGCGATCATGGAGAAATTATATAAGGAGTTAACTGCCGCATCTACATTACTGAATGCTACATTAAATTCCGGTTCTGTAATCGTAATATCTGTTGTGATTGACTGTGTATAACCTTCTGCATTTGTATGCTTTACCGTCACATTATGAATCACCAGCTTATCATATGTCTTCGTTGCACTCGGTCCAACACCCTTCGTTGTTGTTACAACTTCCATATAAAGTCTTGGTTCTGTTGCTGCCAGAGTTGCAGGATCCACCAGCTCCACACCCGGAGTTGAAATAAATGCACTCAAATGCTCATATAATTTCTGCTGTGACTTATATGCATCATTTGTTGCCATTTTCTCCAGGAACTTCTGTTTCATGATCTCATTCGCCTGCTTCGGATCAATCGACATATACCGGTATTCTCCGGTCATCTTATCTTTACCATAGTATAACAATACCTCTACTGTATCGGAATATGCAGATACCAGATACTGTACCGAATCGTTACCAACACCTGTATAGATCTCATCCATTGCTTTTTCTGCATAATAGAAGTTATTCTTATTCTTCATATCTACATAGCGCATTCTCTGATAATATCCAACAGTTGCCAGAATAACTCCAACCAGGATGCCCATACATGCCAGGGTTACCATGATTACGATGAAAGTATTACCTTCATTATTTAATTTTTTTCTAAGTAATTTCCGCATCAGTAATCCCCCTTTGAAGTATCAAATGTTGTTTCAACACCGGTATCCTTGTTTGTTAATTTCACAACAATCTCATACATACGTCCCTGTGCCGAATACCGTTCATCTTCACTTAACGGACGAACAATATAAGTCGCAGCCAGGTTTGCTTTCACCACCATCTTATAATTCCGATCTCCCGCTACACCCTTTGTTCCAACATTCAATGTACCATCATCCTTATGCATCGGAATATTGGTATAAACCTCTACCGGATAGATCGTAGCATCATTCTCAATTACAAACTGTGTCTGATACAAATATTTCGTGCCGTTCATATCATCCCGGTACTGTGCCTTACCGGTAGGAATCAGGTTTCCTCCATCAGCACCTTCCAGTGTTGTAATACGATTAATATTAGAATCATCCGCAACTGTTCTGATCACATATACCTTCGCTTTTTCCCTTACATTATTCTTAATCGTAATCAGATCATCCTGAAATGATGTACCGTATACAAACTGGTTATACATCAGGTAAACTTCCGGAAGCTCTTTGAATTTCTGATCAAATACGCCATATTTATGACTCTTTTCGGAACCAAGGACTCCCAGTGGATCCGTGTTTGTATATACAATACTGCAGGACACTTCATACTTATTTCCGGTTGCATCTGTAATCGGATTGATCTCAATGATGGTTTCCTTTGTAGCAGAATCACCAATGGTCGCATTTCCGTTCATGATCTGTACCGCCTTCTGCTGATCCTCTATACTATCTGAGCGCTGCAGTGCTGCAATCGTGGCATTGTAGAACGATACTGTCGCTGTTGCATCATAATTGGATGCTCTGGTAATCAATGCTTCATTATTTGCATCCAGATCGGATAAATTGTTCAGATTTACCGAGTTAGGATCTTTATAGCTTGCATTTGTCAGGGATTCAATTGCATATGGCTTCGTATTCATTGTGATTTCCACATCATAATCACGATACTCTACATTTGCATCACCCTTAAATACATACTGCCGAACTAATGCTTCCTTGCTTGCTGCACCTAAGCTCTTATTAGCCGCATTCAGCTGCTGGTACATATCTGTTACCGAACTGTAATTTGTTCCGCCGGCTATGGAATTACCGGGATATGATTTCAGCGTAGAATTGGCAGGAATGATTGTGCCTGTTGTCCCATCCTGTTTTACGGAATAGAATGTATTCTCTGCAATCATTGTACCGGTTGTAATATCTAATGCCGACTCCAGGTCGGATAGATTCGTGGAATCATATCCTTCCTGAAGCTGCATCTGTTTCATAGTTTCTGCAATTGATCTTGCATAATCGGTAGCCGCCTGCTGGTCTTTCGCTTTATTACCAATGCGAATACCTGTCGTTAATTGCATTACAATAGGAGTTATACAGATAGTAAAAACAACGACGGCGATCAGAATCTCGATCAAGCTGACACCTTTGTTATTTGCTTTCTTCATGTGATCACTCCATTCTACTTGTAAACGCTAACATTACCTGCCCGATTTGCAATCTTTACACGATTTGCAGATGCATCATCTGCAATCTTTACATATAATGTCTTATCTGTAGAATTCTCCAGAGATACTACAACCTTATTCTGGTCTGCAGCTTCATCCTTCAAATCTGAAGACTGGATCAGCATTGTCAGATCCTCACCAGGGTCAAATTCCTGTCTCTGCTTATTATTGCCGATCGCATATTCTACAACATACTTATCGCCATCTTTTGATACACTGACAGTTACCTGCTCAGACTCTGACTTACTGCTGGTAACATTGCTTCCGCCGGTCTTTAATCCTAATACCTTAGCTGATGCATCACTACCTGCAGGGTTTACAGCCAGATATAAATCATAATCAGCCTTGATTGCTTCACCGTTATCAGATGCATACTTAGAAACCACACCGTTAGAGCTTCCTGATGTAAACAGATTATCTACACCGGTCTGAATCTCATCCAGATTGATCTCTGCATTTTCTTCTCTGCCCTTGCCGGTAATACAGTATACGTTAACAAGCATTTCACCGCTGAATTTATCCGGATTATCCTTATCATTCTCAACTGTTACATTATCAATCGTCATACGGTATGCATAAGAAGATACATAGTCTACAAATGCCTTTACGCCCTTATAATCACCATTGTACTGTAATGCCATGGTTGCTGTGTAGCATGTATACTTATCATCAGCAGCCGCAGTTGCATCCGTTGTATCAGCAGCCGCAGTTGCATCC
>ULXX01073987.1_pt1 | contig 13513 bp, 10 predicted proteins | sample 1961621 | NCBI WGS metagenome assembly ULXX01 (sample SAMEA4835848, study PRJEB28245) | human gut metagenome | biome: gut microbiome; material: fecal sample | place: Denmark | collected 2008
AGAGTTGCCGAGATAAGATTTGCAACGGCATTATCATCCTCAACTATAAGTATCTGCGGTTTATTCATCAGGCTGCACCTCCGCCCTTTTAAGATCAAATGTAAACACTGCTCCGTGCGGTGTGTTGTCGGAAACCGCTATGCTGCCGCCGTGCGCTTGGACAATGCTCTTGCACAGTGCAAGCCCGAGTCCGAGGCCGCGTCTTGCGTCGCTGCTTGCTTTGTTTCCTGTGTAAAACATATCAAATATCTTTCCTTTTGCCTCGTCACTTATGCCGTATCCGTCGTCGGCAACACTTATGAGCACTCTGTCACCCCGTGCCGATGCCTCAAGGCAGATATGCGAGCCCCGAGGCGTGTATTTCACGGCGTTGTTTATAAGATTAATTACGACCTGAACTATAAGCCTTGCGTCCATATGCGCCATCAGCAACTCATCGTCAAGTCTTATCTCCAGCTCGTGCTCCGACAGCAGCCTGTCCGAATGCGAAACCGCCTCGCGGAAGATATCGTCCAGAAGCTCCGGCTGCAGATCCTCGATTCTGCTGCCGCCCTCCATGCGAGTTATTGAGAGAAGATTCTCAACAAGGTCTATGAGCCAGTGCGCGTCATCGTATACCGATACATACATCTGTCTGCGCTTTTCCTCGGGAAGCTCGTTTTCCATAAGCAGCGCCGCAGTGCCGGATATATTCGTCAGCGGCGTGCGCAGATCGTGAGATATGGCTCGCAGAAGGTTTGATCTCAGCTCCTCGGCTCTGGCTTTTTCTTCGATCCTGCGCTTTTCGATGCGGTTATACTCATTTTCAAGCATAAGGCCGCACTCGTCAAGTATCGCAACAGTCAATGTCTTTTCAAAGCTCTCAAGCATCGGGGAGGCTTTCATTGCCACGCCCGCAACGGCAAACACTCTGCCGTTTGCGTGAATTGCCATGTAGATGCCGTTTGACTTCTGCCGCGTGTCAGTTCCGTTTCCGGCGCGGCGATCGTTCTCTAACACCCACCGTGCGCTGTCGCGGTCATACTGCGTAAGATAATCGTTAAAGCCGGCGTTTTCGTTCACGGGAAACAGCATAGGCTCGCTCAATGCGCCGTTTTCAACGGGGTATATCAGAACGCTGCGCTCAAGCAGCTTGACAAGCTGCCCGGCAGTCACCGTAAGTATTTGCTCTGTGCCGATCGCCTGCTGAAGCTTCTGGCTTGTTTCGAGAAGTATTTCGGTTCTGTACACTCTCAGCGCCGTTTGATGCGTTTGGCGCTTTATTCTTGCCGTTATAGACGATATGAAAAACGCCGCTGCAAACATGACGATGAACGTCATAATATGGCTCGGGTCCGAAAACAGCGAAAAATACGGTTCCGTGAAAAAGAAGTTGCATATCAGGACCGAGAGTATTGACGCGGCAAGACTGTAGCTGCGTCCGGCGGTGAGCATGGCAATGCCGAGAACGCCGATTATATAAATGACTATAACGTTTGCCGTAGAAAATCCAAGATCGGAGAACAAATAGCCTATGCCTGTGCAGAAAGCAAGCATAACGGCGGTTATAAGCGCATCGCGAAGACTGAGCCGCTCCTGACTGCGTGCCGAGCCGCGCGGCGTATCCGAGGTCTCGCTTTTGTCGGGGATTATATATATGTCTATATCGGACGCAAGCTCACCCAAGCGATCGACTATGCTCTTTTTTGAAAAAAAGCCGCGCTTACCCGGGCTTCGTCCTATCACTATCTTTGTTGAGCCTGAAACACGCGCATACTCGGCTATGACTGCCGCGGCATCATCTCCGTAAAGCGTTCTGATCTGTGCTCCGAGCTGCTTTGCGAGGCGAATATTTTCCGCAAGGCGGCTGTCAGGCTCGGCAGCATAATTTGCAGGCTCAACAAAAAGCGCCGTGAGCGTTCCGTGGAATGCCTCGGCTATTTTGGCAGCCGCTCTGACGACACGCGCATTCGTCGGCGAACCGGACAGGCATACAAGTATTTTTTCCTCGCGCTGCATTCTTCCACCTCATTTCTGCCGCAATTATAGCATATTAAACGGTGCCAGAAAACCGTTTTCCCATTTTTAGTCTGTGTTTTAATGAAACTTTAATGTTTTGGGCGATCCTCTAATCCCATTATAATGCCGCCGGTGCTATAGTCTAATCGGTATTATAGTCTAATCATAAAAAGATCAAACGAGGCGCGATTTATGAAAATCATTATAGTCGGCTGCGGTAAAATTGGCCAAAGCATTCTGCAAAGCCTTATAAGCGAGGGACATGAGATCGTTGTTGTTGACTCCAACCGTGAGGTCATAGACAGTGTCAGCACAAACTACGATGTCATGGGCATATGCGCCGCCGGCACGCATTTTAAAACTCTGTCGGACGCAGGCGCCGACAGCGCCGAGCTTTTCATCGCGGCAACAGGCTCGGACGAGATAAACATGCTCAGCTGCTTTCTTGCAAAGCGCATGGGTGCAAAGCACACCGTCGCGCGCATACGCGGCAGCGAATACACAAGCGAAAACCTTGACTTTATTAAAAATCAGCTTGAGCTTTCGATGGTCATCAATCCCGAAAGACTTACGGCAAAGGCCATATATAACATTCTAAAGTTTCCGTCTGCCGTAAAATCCGAGAGCTTTACGCGAAGCCGCTTTGAGATGGCCGAAATGAGCGTCAAGCCCGGCTCTGCGCTCGATGGAGTTGAGCTTTCGGCGCTGAGAGCAAAAAGCGGGGCATCATTTCTTGTGTGCGCAGTGCTGCGTGACAAGACCGCGTACATTCCTCGCGGAAGCTTTGTTCTGCGTGCAGGAGATAAGCTCGGCCTTATAGCCGCGCCCGAGGATATGCAGAAGCTGCTCGGCAACATGGGCATACTGCAAAAGCGCACAAAGCATGTGATGCTGCTCGGTGCAAGCCGCATAGCGGAATATTTGAGCGATGAGCTTATCCGCAGCGGAAACGGCGTAAAAATAATCGAAAAGGATGCAAAGCGCTGCGATGATATATCCGCCGCACTCGGCGGTAGCGCTGTTGTCATTCACGGCGACGGTTCGCAGCACGAGCTGCTCGACGAGGAGGGGCTTGACGGCGCCGATGCTTTCGTGGCACTCACCGGAATGGACGAGGAAAACCTGCTGCTTTCGTACTACGCACTCGACCGCGGTGTGCCGAAGGTCATCGCCAAGCTCAATCAGGACGCCTACCATGAGCTTTCGGAGCATCTGGGAGTTGAATGCACCGTATCGCCAAAGCATATAACCGCCGATGTTCTTTTAAGATACGCCCGCGCGCTGCAAAACTCCATGGGCAGCAGGGTCGAAACGCTCTACAGCCTCATGAACGGCAAGGTCGAGGCGCTTGAGTTTATCGTTTCTCCGGATTTCGGCTACACGGGCATTCCCGTAAAACAGCTTGACCTCAAGCCCGACATTCTGCTGGCAGGAATAATCCGCGGCGGCAAAAACATCATCCCATGCGGCGACGACGTTATACTGCCCGACGACCGCGTTATAATAATCGCCGCCGGCAGAAAGCTGTACGATCTTTCGGATGTGATAGCAAAATGAAGATAAAGCTCGTTTTTCATACAGTAGGAAGAGTGCTTCTTCTGGAAGCCGCGCTTATGCTGCTTCCGCTTGCCGTTTCGCTTATCTACGGCGAAAGCTGCTCGCTTTCTTTTGTGATATCGGCTGCTGCGGCTGCCGCTGTGGGGGCCGCCCTCAAGTTTTTCTGCCGCAGTGACAGCAAAAATCTGTACACTCGCGACGGACTTGCGATAGTGGCTCTGTCGTGGATCGGAATATCGCTGTTCGGCGCTCTGCCGTTTGTCATAAGCGGCAGTATACCTTCGTTTATAGATGCGTTCTTCGAAACCGTTTCCGGCTTTACGACAACGGGCGCATCTATCCTCACGGATGTTGAAGCGCTCAGCCACGGTCTATTGTTCTGGCGCAGCTTCACGCATTGGGTCGGCGGCATGGGTGTGCTTGTGTTCATAATGGCCGTCATGGAAAAAACGCCCGAGCGCTCGGTGAACATTCTTCGCGCTGAAATGCCGGGGCACAATGTGGATAAGCTCACGCCCCGGGCAAGCGGAACGGCAAAGATCCTGTATTACATATACCTTGCCCTTACCGTGCTCGAGACCGTACTCCTTTTGTGCGGCGGCATGCCGCTGTTTGACAGCATCGTTCACGCGCTCGGCACAGCCGGCACGGGAGGCTTCGGAATAAAGGCCGACAGCATCGCATCGTACTCACACTTCTGTCAATGGGTGATAACCGTGTTTATGCTGCTGTTCGGCGTGAGCTTTAACATGTACTATCTGCTGCTTATCAAAAGATGGCGCGAGGTGCTCAAATCAAACGAGCTTAAATGCTACCTGGGCATAAGCCTTGCAGCAATGATAATCGTCGTGCTGAGCATCATGCCCCTGTACGGCAGCATCGCCGATGCGGTCAGGCTTTCCGCTTTTCAGGTATCCTCCATCGTCACTACGACAGGCTACGCCACCGCGGATTTTGATGCCTGGCCGAGTCTTGCCAAGGCCGTTTTGCTCATTCTCATGTTCTTCGGCGGCTGCATGGGTTCAACGGCAGGCGGTCTTAAAATGAGCCGCGTTACAGTGCTTGCGCAGATAGCGCGCAACGACCTGCGTCACGCTCTGCGTCCGCGCGAGGTAAGCACAGTCATTTTAAACGGCCGACGCGTTGACGCACAGGGCGAAAGGCAGATTCTTTCTTACTTTGCACTGTATATTGCGGTTATCGGAGCCGTGTTTTTGCTCATAAGCTTTGAGCCGTTCGGGATAGAGACCAATTTCTCGGCTACCGTGAGCTGCGTGAACAACATTGGCCCCGGCTTCGGGCAAGTCGGCCCGAGCCTGAGTTATGCCGATTATTCTGCGTTTTCAAAGCTTGTTCTGTCATTTGCCATGCTTCTCGGCAGGCTTGAGATATACCCCCTGCTTCTGCTGCTGTCGCCGCAGCTTTGGACCAAGAGATGAGGTGCCGTTATGGACATTGAAAGTGTTGTTCTTGTTATATCAGTCATACTGCTGTTTGTTATAGGCTATGTTGCCGTGGGCGTGCTCATCCCCGATCCGAGGAAGATCAGAAAGCGCAGAAACAGACGCAGAAAGTAAAAAACACACCGCACGGAAAATGAACCGTGCGGTGTTTGCATATTAATTATAATAAAATATCAGATCCTGCTGTTTATCCAAGCGAGGATATCGGCATAGACTTCAGCCTTGTTTATCTCGTTGAGCATTTCGTGGCGGCCGTCCTTATACAGCTTTATGGAAACATCCTTCATGCCGGCCTTTTTTAAGTTTTCATACGCAAGCTTTACGCCCTTGCCGCATTCGCCGACGGGGTCCTTATCGCCGGACATAAAGTAAACGGGCATATCCTTCTTCATCGACTTGAGATTGTTGACGTTTGTAATGAACTTAACTCCGGTCATCATATCCCTGAACAGGCTGCATGTCGGTATAAAGCCGCAAAGCGGATCGGCAATGTATTTATCAACAACGTCAGTGTCGCGCGTGAGCCAATCATACTCGGTGCGCGGATTTTCATATATCTTATTATAGCTTCCGAAGGCGAGGTTATTGAGGAACTTGCTGTAATGATGCGCGCCCTTGAGAGCCGTGACGAGATTTCCCATGAAAAGGCCGCCGTTTACAAGCGCCGCGCCCTGATTGCCGGTGCCGCTTATTATCGCAGCGTCAAAGCCGCCGGGATAACGGATAATGTGCGTGCGCGCCATGAAGCTGCCCATACTGTGTCCGAACAGGACAAACGGAACGTTCTGATAGGTCTGCTTCATTGCAAGACGAAGTATCTCCTCGTCCTTTAAGATATAATCCCAACCGTTTTTCTCGGCGAAAAAGCCCATCTGCTCGGGCTTTTCAATGCTCTGACCGTGGCCGAGATGGTCTGTGCCGACGGCAACGAAACCGTTAGACGCAAGAAACGCCATAAAATCATCATAGCGGCTTATGTGCTCGGCAATACCGTGCATTATCTGCACGACCGCGCGCACCTGCCCGTCGGGAACACATCTGCGAACATGGATGCGGTTTTTGCCCGTGCTTGAATTAAAATAAAAATCATTGAAACTAGGCATGGAAAACGACCTCCGTATATGTTATTATATGAATTATAGCATACTTGCAGCAAAATGCAACGGAATTAGCAAAATCAGTATGGAGGTAATCATATGAACGGTTATGTTGTCGCACTCGATCAGGGAACGACCAGCTCAAGAGCGATAATTTTTGATGCAAAGGGTAAGCCTGTAACTATAGCGCAGTATCCTTTTCCACAGATATATCCCAAGCCCGGCTGGGTCGAACACGACCCGATGGTCATATTGGAAACGCAGTTTCGCGCCCTTGCCGAGGCATTTGAAAAAAGCGAGCTTTCCCCTACGGACATAGCCGGCATAGGCATAACAAACCAGCGTGAGACTACGATCGTTTGGGATAAAAACACAGGCAAGCCTGTGTATAACGCCATCGTCTGGCAGTGCAGACGCACAGCGCCCATCTGCGATAAGCTCGCGGCCGACGGCATAGGCGACTATGTTCGCGACAAGACCGGGCTTCTTATAGACGCATATTTTTCCGGCACCAAGATCAAGTGGATACTCGACAACGTCGAGGGTGTGCGCGAGCGCGCCGAGCGCGGCGAGCTGCTTTTCGGCAACGTCGATTCGTGGCTGATCTGGAATCTCACCGGCGGCAAGGCGCATGTTTCCGACTACTCCAACTGCTCGCGCACGATGCTGTTTGACATAAACGAGCTCAAATGGGACAAGATACTTTGCGAAAAGCTCGGCATCCCCATGTCGATGCTCCCGACGCCCGTGCCGTCCTCGATGATCTACGGCAAGGTCGCGCCCGGAATAACCGGGCTTGAGATGCTCGCAGGCGTTCCCGTTTGCGGCAGCGCAGGCGACCAGGCAGCAGCGCTCATCGGCCAGGGCTGCATAGAAAAGGGGCAGGCAAAGAACACCTACGGAACAGGCTGCTTTACTCTCCTCAACACCGGCGATCAGTCCGTTCGCAGCGCAAGCGGCCTTGTTACGAGCGTTGCGTGGTCGATCGGCGGCAAAACCACCTACGCGCTTGAGGGCAGCGTATTCAATGCCGGCAGCTCCATTCAGTGGCTGCGCGACGAGGTCGGACTTCTGAGCACAAGCTCCGAGTGCGAAACGCTTGCTACCTCCGTTCCCGATAACGGCGGAGTGTATCTCGTTTCGGCGTTCACTGGTCTCGGCGCACCGCGCTGGGATATGTACGCGCGCGGCACGATAGTCGGTCTGACTCGCGGCTCAACAAGAGCGCACATCGCACGCGCGGCGCTCGAGGGCATCGCCTATCAAGTCAAGGATCTGCTTGACGCAATGGAGAAGGACGCCGGAGAGCCGCTGAGCGTTCTGCGCGTTGACGGCGGCGCATCGGTAAACAATTTTATGATGCAGTTCCAGTCGGATATTCTCCGCAAGCCCATTGACCGTCCCAAGATGGTCGAGACCACGGCATTCGGCGCGGCGTTCCTCGCCGGTCTTGCAGTGGGCGTGTGGAAGGACATCGGCGACATTGCCAGCATTCGCGAATCCGACCGCGTGTTTACGCCCGAGATGGATGTCACCGAAGCTGCCGCGCTGCACAAAAAGTGGCTGCGCGCAGTTGAAAGAGCTGCAAAGTGGGAAGAATAATGGAACAGGTATTGGTTGTAAAACGCAAAAAAATTGAGCGTTACATATCCGGCCGCAACGGCCTTATAACAGAGTGCGCGCAGGAGCTTTTCGAGATCATAAAAGCCGAGCACGAGTTCATGCCGCGCGACGAGGCCGAGCAGCGCCCGGACTATAAGCAGATAATCCCCTATGTTATCCTGCGCCGCGGCGATGAAGTTTTCGTCACACGCAGACTCAGCAAAGGTGGCGAGACGCGCCTGCACGGGAAAATTTCCATCGGCATCGGCGGACATATAAACCCCGTCGACGAGCAGGGTGATCTTCTCATGCGCGGCCTTTGGCGTGAGATCCATGAGGAGGTCGCACTTGACAAGCACGGCGAGCTTAGCCCCTGCGGATTTATAAACGACGATTCGAACGCCGTCGGCAGCGTCCACCTCGGCGCATGCTTTACCCTCCCCGTCGATGGCGAGGTATCCGTCAAGGAGACCGAAAAGCTTGAGGGACTGTGGATGACCAAGGCCGAGCTGCAAGAAAATTACGGCAGCATGGAAACCTGGACGCAGATAGCACTGGAGGTGCTGTGATATGAAGATATTCAAACCGGCGGATATAATGTTGCCGAACTGTGACATGCATCGCTGGAGCGTCGTTGCCTGCGATCAGTTCACATCCGAGCCGGAATACTGGCAGCAGGTGCGCAGCATAGTCGGCGATGCTCCGTCAACGCTTCATATGATGCTGCCCGAGGCCGAGCTTGGCTTAAAGGACCCCGAAGCCGAAAGCGTTAAGATAAACGCAACGATGCAGCGCTATATCGACGAGGGCGTTTTCAAAACATACCGCAACAGCTATATTTACCTTGAGCGCACGCTCAAAAACGGTGCGGTGCGCCGCGGCATAATGGGCATGTTCGATCTTGAGGCCTATGACTGGGTCGAGGGTACGCACAGCCCGATACGCGCTACCGAGCACACCGTTGAGGACAGGCTGCCGCCGCGCATCCGTATCCGCCGCAACGCGCCGCTTGAGATGCCGCACATCATGATATTCATGGATGATGCGGATAACATCGTTTTCTCCTCCGTCACGAAAGGCGAAAAGGTCTATGACTTTGAGCTGATGCAGGACGGCGGCAGCATCACCGGCTGGCTCGTAGCCGACACCGAAAAGCTTGCAAAGGCTGCCGAAAAGCTCGGCGACGAAGCCGTTTTACAGCGCAAGTACGGCTCGGCGGATAACGCGATAATCTTTGCCATGGGCGACGGAAATCACAGTCTTGCCGCTGCAAAGCGGCACTGGGAAAAGGTCAAAAAAACTCTGCCGGAGTCGGAATACGAAACCGCACCTGCGCGCTATGCGCTTGCCGAGCTTGTTAACATCCACGATGCGGCAATTACCTTTGAGCCTATACACAAGGTCGTGTTCGACACGGAGCCGGAGACCTTTTTTGCCGAGGCCAAGGCCTTTTTCGCCGATAATATCGGCGAAGGCCGGAGCATTGATCTTGTCACCGGCGAGGGCATCGAGCGGCTTAATATATCGGGGCTTACGATCGGCGAGCTTATCGGAAAATGCGAGGACTTCTGCAAGGCATTCACCGAGCGCCACGGCGGATATATCGACTATATCCACGGCGACTGCGAGTGCGTTGAAATGTCGCAGCGCTTCGGCTGCGCCGGCATTCTCCTGCCGCGCATGGAAAAATCGGAGCTGTTTTCATCCGTCATGAAAAGCGGCCCGTTCCCGAAGAAAAGCTTTTCCATCGGCCACGGCAACGATAAGCGCTACTACCTTGAGTGCCGCGAAATCAGGTAATTTGCCCTTGTAATGGGCAAGGAATTGTGGTAAAATAATTGCCGTTAATTCGCAATAATACTATTAGAGGAGCTGTTTTATATGTCCGGACATTCCAAATGGCATAATATACAGAAAACTAAGGGCGCAGCCGACGCAAAGCGTGCGCAGGCTTTCACAAAGATCGCCCGTGAAATGATCGTTGCCGTTAAAGAGGGCGGCAGCGGCGATCCCAACAACAACTCGCGTCTGGCCGCGGTAATAACCAAGGCAAAGGCCGCGAACATGCCCAACGATAACATAAAGCGCACGATCGACAAGGCGCTGGGCGCCGGCAACACCGATAACTACGAGAAGATCGTCTATGAAGGCTACGGTCCCTCCGGCGTTGCAGTCATTGTCGAGACCATGACCGATAACCGCAACCGCACGGCGGGCGAGATCCGCCACTACTTCGATAAGTACGGCGGAAACATGGGCGCTGCAAACTGCGTTTCCTGGTCGTTCGATAAGAAGGGCGTCATCGTCATCGACAACGAGGACGAAGATCTTGACGAGGATGAAGTGATGATGGAAGTTCTCGATGCCGGCGCTGACGATTTTGAGCCCGACGGCGAGACCTTCGTTGTCTACACCGCTCCCGACGATGTTTCCCCCGTTGCCGAGAAGATCAGCGCGGCAGGCTACAAGCTCCTGTCTGCTCAGGTCGAAATGCTGCCTCAGAACGGCTACATAAAGCTCACCAACGAGGACGATATCAAGAACATGCAGAAAATGCTCGACATGTTCGAGGATAACGACGACGTGCAGAACGTGTGGCACAACTGGGAAGAGTAATAAAGTCAAAAATAGCACCCCGAGGGGTGCTATTTTTTTATTTACTGTGCTCTGTACAGGAACGTTACGACCTGGCCGCGAGTGCAGGTCGCGTTCGGGGAGAAATGCGTTGCGTCGGTTCCCTTCGTTATGCCGTTTGCGACTGCCCACTGCACGGCGTTGTAGCAATACGAGCCGGCGGCTACGTCAACAAAGCCGTTGCTTCCGCCGACTGCCGGTTCACCTTCGGCGCGGTACAGGAACGTTACCACCTGACCGCGTGTGCAGGTCGCGTTCGGCGAGAAATGCGTTGCGTCGGTTCCCTTCGTTATGCCGTTTGCTACCGCCCATTTGACGGCCTCGTAGCAGTAAGAGCCGGGCGCCACGTCAACAAATCCGACGTTTCCGCCGACGGTAGGCTCACCGGCGGCGCGCCAGAGGAAGGTCACGACCTGGCCGCGCGTGCAGCCTGCGTTCGGGGAGAAATGCGTCTTGTCCGTGCCGTTGGTTATACCGTTTGCTACCGCCCACTGCACCGCGTCATAGCAGTACGAACCGGCCGCTACGTCGGTGAAGCTCATATTCGGATCATAATTATAATGGAATGAGGCTTTTAACAGGCTGTCATTATGCTCGCCGATACTTATTCTTCCCCATTGTGCAGCGCTGCCGCAATAATAGACATCATTCATAGTCGACCCTGATATTGCATTACCAAAAGCCGTCATTTCTATCGTATTAACGCTGGTCGGAATAATTACAGATTCAAGAGCCCAGCACTGAGTGAATGCGCCTCTGCAAATTTTTGTTACTCCGTTTGCTATATCAACCGATTTGACGTAAGCGCAGCCCTGAAAAGCCGCTCTGCCGATGCTCGTTATTCCGCTGCCTATAACTATTTTCTTGACATTATTCGGACTATAGTTATTCATCCATGCATTTGTACACTCACCAGATCCAGACACTGTCAGGACTCCGTCGGAAAGCACATAGCTGACTCCGCTTGTTTGTGTATAGTTGGGGTCTTTCTGGCCGCAGCGTGTGCATGCTCCGCCTGAATAGCTATGCCCAAGGGCATTGACATAGCTGTCTTTGTAGCTGTTTCCACATGAGCAGGTGTGCATGGTATAGCCCTGAGCTGTGCATGTCGGCTGCACAACCTTGCTTGCATAGTTATGAGTATGAGCCGTAGCAAAGCTTATAATCGGAGACCAGTATTCTTTCCCGTTCGAGATAGTATAAAACTGGAATTTATAGTTTTGTCCGGATTTGAGATATATTCCAAGCTCTTCCGTGATATCATACCATATATTCACATATGTAGTATTGTAATTGACATATTCGTCTTTTAATGCTATGCGGGTATTGCTGCTGTCATATATCCGAACACCAACCTGTGTCGTGTTCATTGTCTGGCTGAAATTGACCTTGCCGGACAGATATGCATTGCTTTCCGTAATATTTGTTGCGCTCGGTCCTTCCCATGACGCCGCCGATACCGGCGCTGATCCTCCGAAGTCCGGTCTGATAACGCCCCAGTACGGATTGTTGAGGGCATTATACTTGCATGTCGCTCGTACAACATATTGCTTTCCGTTAAAATTCTGATGGTAGGAAACATAATCGGATTCATATATCGCAACATGACCGTAATTATTGTATCCTCCGGTATATACGAGAATGTCGCCAAGTCGGGGCTGAGCACCTTTAAGGCGTGTCCATCCGCTCGGCAGGGCATTTGTTGCATAGTCCGAGCCGTTGCCCCTTGCATACGAGGCACATCCGAGGTAATCATAATAGTATTTAATAAGGTCTACACACTGGGCGCCATAAACTCCGTCATAGTCGAGCGCCTTGCCAACTTGTGATTGCACCCACCCTATGGCTTCATTTGCCGTATGTCCGTTTGTTGCCGCCAGTGCGCTCATTGGCACCAAGCTCACGACCATGAGCAGCACGAGCAGCAGACTTAATACTCGTTTTTTCATCTTTTCCTCCCAAAATTCAATTTTTACATAAGTATGTATAAAAATTGTGATTTTTGATACATACTGTCATTATATATCATGATAGCAGAGTATTCACAGAAATGCAACACTCTACCATCTATTTGTCTAAAAATACTTGCATTTTTGCCAGTCGTTAGCATCTCCAAGCTCATTTTTCGTGCAAGAGGTTTACTATCAAAAAGTACACTTTTTGATAGTTTTGAGAGTTAAAAAGGGCAAAAAAGTTGCACCGCACGGGGGATAACCGTGCGGTGCATTGTGTATTTTGCGGGGCATATTCTCCCAAATTGAAGGTCGCAACGCGGCACTTTCGCGCCGACAGGTGGGACAGCGACCGTCAATCGCCCTCTTCGATATGTATTATATCACATATCACGCAACTCTTAAATAGTCATAGTTAATAAATAGTTACGCCATCTCTTGTGCACTTTGTCATTTATACAGAGTAAAAGTACATAAAATTTGCCCACGATTGTACTATTAGCACAATCGTGGGCATTAAATATCTACATTCAATTCCTCATTTCGCGGTTGCGCAGGAAGTTCATCATACCGTCCTGCATGGAGTCGAGCTTTGTGAGCAGCTTTCCGGCGCCGTGGGCGGCGCAGGCGAGAGGATCGTCAACGATCATGGTTCTTATATGCGTGCTGTCCTCTATCATGCGGTCGATGCCGTACAGCAGGCTGCCGCCGCCGGAGAGGATCATGCCGTTTACGCCGAGGTCGCCGATAAGCTCGGGCGGCGTGCGCTCAAGCACGGCGTGGACATTTTCGAGGATCAGTCGCGCAGGCTCGCGCAGAACATCGACAAGCTCCTCAGCAGTGACGCTGACCGTTTTGGGCAGGCCCTTGATAAGATCGCGACCCTTGACCTCCATGCTCTCGGGCGCATCCGAGCGCGGATACACGCCGCCGATGTTTATCTTCACATCTTCGGCGGTCATTGCGCCGATGAGCATATTGTGCTTTTTCTTGATATAGCGGATTATCGCCTCGTCAAAGGTGCTGCCCGCGGTTTTTATGGACTCGCATTCGGCAACGCCGCCCATGGAGACGACCGCGATCTCGGTCGTGCCGCCGCCGATATCCACGACCATGTGTCCGTCGGGCTTTTTGATGTCAACGCCGGCGCCGATAGCCGTCGCAACAGCGGTCTCGACAAGATACACTCTGCGCGCACCGGCCTCGATGG
>ULXX01069383.1_pt1 | contig 13489 bp, 10 predicted proteins | sample 1961621 | NCBI WGS metagenome assembly ULXX01 (sample SAMEA4835848, study PRJEB28245) | human gut metagenome | biome: gut microbiome; material: fecal sample | place: Denmark | collected 2008
AGGCTCCGCCGCCTCAGGCGCGCGTTCAAGCGGCACAAGCGTCCCGCGAATCGCATACCAGTTCATTCCGCATTCCTCCCGCTGCGTCGTTTTCCTCATTGTAGCACAAACGAAAAAAAGCACAAGGCCGTTCCCGCCGCACCAGAAAATTTTCCGTTCCGGACACGAAAAGGAATGGATTTCCACGTTGAGTATGCTATAATACAAGGCAAGAAAAACGGAACGGGAGGATATGATCCATGACCATGCTCGAAGCGCTCCTTGCGCGCCACAGCGTACGCGCTTACCGCGATACTCCCATTGATGCAGCGGCTGCCGACACGCTGCGCGCCGAGATCGCGCGCTGCAACCAGGAAGGCGGCCTGCATCTTCAGCTTGTCACCAACGAGCCGAATGCGTTCGGCGGCTTCATGGCGCACTATGGCAAGTTCACCGGCGTTCATAACTACATTGCCCTTGTGGGCAGAAAGGGCCGCGAGCTGGACGAAAAGCTCGGCTGGTACGGCGAACGCATCGTCCTGCTGGCACAGACGCTTGGTCTGAATTCCTGCTGGGTCGGACTCACCTTCAGCCGGAGCCAGGCTAAGAAAAACGTTCTGGTCGGCAAGGGGGAAGAGCTGCGTGCTGTTATCGCCCTCGGCTACGGCGAAAACGAAGGCGCCGAACACGAAAGCCGCCCCATGCGCGAATGCTGCCGGGCAGAGGGTACCATGCCCGAATGGTTCGGCCGCGGCATGAAGGCGGCGATGCTTGCTCCCACGGCGGTCAACCAGCAGCGCTTCCGCTTTACGCTTCTGCCGGACGGCAGCGTAAAGGCGGAATCCCTTGGCGGCGCATACAGCAAAGTGGATCTCGGCATTGTCAAGTACCATTTTGCTCAGCTTGCGGGCGAGGAGAATTTTGTCTGGGCTTAAGCGAGGCCTTTTACAGCAGGAACCTTTCCGCCGTGCGCTACGTCTAAAGATCCGAAAGATGGAACACCCCCGCACAAAAAGGAGGAAAACGATGAAAAGAAAACCGTTTCGCGCGCTCGTTTGCGCGCTCCTCGCGTCTCTTGCACTCACGACCTTTGCCTTTGCCGACTTCGGGCCAAAGCCCCAGCTCACCGTGCGCGTAAAAAACGCGCCGCAGGAACCATACTACCTCGATCTGCTCGCCGAGGGCGACTGGGACAAATCAGACGGCCGCAGCAACCTTTCCGATGAGGAGCGCGCTGCGCTCGACCCGGCGATGCTCACGCTGCTGCTCGATTCCGTTCCCGCAGGCTGGCACGCCTGCATAACCGAAGGGACCGACATACCGATGTGGGGCGATCTCCTGCCTGAATCCGCCGACGAAAACAGAAACGCGCTGCACAGCTTTAACTACCATGGCCTGCCCGACGTCTACCGCATCATCATCGTCACGCGCTCGGGCGAGGTCTGGATCTCCGGCACGTTGGAGCATAAGGTCCTGCAATCGTCCGCGACTGTAAACTGGCGCGGCGCGGAAAGCAGTGTCTCTGTGCCGCCGGTCTTCATCGGCTATATGCTGCAATTCCTTGCAACGCTCCTTCCCACGCTGATCATTGAAGGTGTTCTTCTGCTGATCTTCCAGTATTCCTGGAAGCAGAACTGGAAAGCCTTCCTGCTCGTCAATCTTGCCACGCAAGGGCTGCTTGCCCTTTTCTCCACGATCCTCACGCTTGGCAGCGGCCCCACCCTGTTTGCCTATGTTTTCTATCTCCTCCCCGCAGAGCTGGTCGTTCTTCTGGTCGAGATCTACCTCTATGCCGGCCGCAGGCTGCTGAAGGGGCAGAGCAGCAAGTGCGCCGCCGTTTACGCCATCTTTGCCAACCTTTCCTCGGCGATCCTCGGCTACTGTATCGCCGAACCCGTGTGGCGTTTTGTCGTCTCCCTCTCGTGAGTAAGGGCAGCGGGCGTCACGCCGGCCGGGCAACGCCCTGCCAGAACGCCTCCTGCCTCTCCGTGCCTTCATCGCCCATAAAGGTCTGGTGCGCCGCTTCCATCGCGCTGCTGCCAAGCTCACTGTAGATATTCACCGTCTCCGCACCTTCGTAAAAGCGGACATTTGCAGCTTTGTGACTCGGCGCGGCGTCATAGTCCGCCGCCAGCGCCTTTGCCTGCGCCAGCTCTTCGCGCGCGGCGTCCATATCTCCGCTGCTGTAAAACAGCTGTGCGCGTGCGGCGATAAGAATGGCGCTGATCTTGTCCAGCTCGCCGATCCTGCCGGGCTTTTTCAGCCCCGCCAGCATCGTAAGCAGCCATTGCAGGATGTCCAGCGCCGAGCGCGTATCGCCGCGCGCCTCGTAGACGCTTGCAAAGCCGCAGCCTACACGAATCAGCGTTGTAAGCCCGCGCAGCAGCGCCATCGAGAGATAGGAAACGCTCTCCTCTCGCCGCTCCCTGATGCCTGCAAGCAGATGGCCGATCTGCCCGTCCAGAAACCCGCAGGCGTTGTTAGCCTTCAGCGCCGCAAGCGCTCGGTCAAATTCCTCCATCTCCAGCAGAATGTCCGCCATGCAGAGCTTGATGGAAAGCTCGCTGATGTCGGGATCGGTGTTCTGCGGCAGCAGCCTCCCAGCGTGGCTCAGCAGGTCGAGCGCGCGGCGAAGCATTGCCTTATCCTTGCGCTTCATGCCCGCAAAGTCAAAGGTCATCGCGCTCTCATAAACAACGCTAAAGGTGTTCGGATATTTTTTCAGCGCCTTTTCCGCCTCGGCAACGCCTTCGTCGATCTTCTCTGTGCGGCGCAGCATTTTCAGTCGTTCGCCCACACTCTCACGGTCGTTCGCGCGCAGCGCATAGCCCAGCAGCGCGTCAACGGAGCAATCGAAAAAGTCCGCCAGCTCTATCAGCATCGGGATCTCCGGCAGGCTCTGCCCTTGCTCCCACTTGCTTACCGCCGCAACGGAAACGCCCACTGCCTCCGCCAGCTGCTCCTGCGTCAGCCCTTTTTGTTTGCGGAGAAAGCGAATATGATCGGCCGCCTTGATTTCCATGATGATCTTCCCTTCTGCTCGTTTCTGTATCTCCAGTGTACCGCGCCGCGCTTTTGTTGTACAGCCATTATCAGTAATAATAATTGATTATTTTCTCAACTATCGTTATTAGTTTTGTCTAAAAAGGTAACGCTGCCGGCGGCCGCCGGCAGCGTTACCCTGTTTATCCCTTACTTTTTGCAGCGTTCAGTCCAGCAGCTGCGTTTCTCCGCTTGTCAGGTCGATCCTCACCGAATGCGTCACAGGCGTTTCGCCCGGCGTACCAAGCCCGGCAACCGCGGTTGTATACAGCGAGCCGCTGCGTATCAGCATCGGCGCGTCGGCAAACGACCGCACGCCGTCGCTCTCCGTCACCGTGCCGTAGTAGTACGATGCATCGCCGAGCGGCTCCCAGCTCTCTCCGCCATCGCGCGAGATGCGAAGATTGTTCGGCTCAGGCGTAGGCAGATAACTCATCGAAACGGCGACGCCGCCGCTGACAGTAATGTTTCCCTTATAGCTGTACTCCGCCGTTTTCCGCCCGCTCAGGTCATAGAGCGCGAGGACAGAATGCCCCGCCGCTCCGCCGACGTGATAGCTGAGACCTACGCGCCCATCCTCCACGGAGATGCCCGCAGCCACAGGGCCGTTGGTTCCGTCATTGTTCGGCAGCGTGCAGAGTTCCTCTGCCGCGCGGCCGTCCCAGCGCCAGAATTTCCCGTCCGCCGTGTACCACAGCGCATCGCCTAAATCCAGAGAGCTGTCGGCGTTCTCCAGAAGCTCTGTGCGCCGGTCAACCGGCGCAGCGCCCTCGCCCAGCGGTGAAGCGCAGTACCAGTCCGATATCTCGTCCGAGGGAGACAGCGCTCCGTTCCGATACGAAAGAAGCAGCTTACTCTGATCCATCAGCGTGTTCACGCGGCTGGCAAACTGCTGGTATTCCTCGGTCCAGTCGCCATTCTGGTTGGCCGCAGGCTTCAGGTAAAGCGGACCGGCGTAATTGTTTTCCTGAATGGCCTCTTCGCCGCCGTCAAAGGTATACAGCACATAGTAGTAGGAATACGCGCTGGGCGCGCCGCGATATCCGGCCGTGAGCTTATTATATTCCAGCAGCATCTCCCTGCCGTCCTCGCGGCAGAGAAAGACGGCGGTATCGGCTGCGCCCTCACGGCCGCGCAGCGGTTCGCTCCAGATCACGCCGGTATCGTTCTCCAGTACGCGCAGCGTTCCGCCATCCGCCGCCTCCCGATGATAGTCAATATGCTCCAGCACGCCGTCCTGATCCAGGTCGGCAAGCGCCAGCAGCCAGGTAGACTCGATGCTCTCCGCCGCGTCTGTATACCAGTCCATCACCGTCTGCCACACGCCGCCCGGCGCGTCATCCGGCCGGTACGCCCGGTACCACCGGCTTCCGCTGTCCGACATGACCTGCAAAAGATCCGTGTTCTCATAAAAGACCAGGATCCGTTCCGTATCCGGCGCTATCATGATGACGTTTTCGCATTCACCGGCCGCACTTTCCGCAAGGATCGCCGCTTTAAGCGCGTCCTCCTCTTCCGGCGCATTCCAGTCTATCCAGGAAAAACCGCGCAGCTGCATATACTGCGTCTGTGCCGTTCCGGCGTTCCAGATGCCGTATACCCGGTCGTCATGCGCGCTGTGATTGATCTGCGGCGCGCAGTTCCAGAGATCCGCAATATCCTGCGCGGGGCCGGTTTGCTGCTCCAGCCGGACGACCCAGCGATAGCGATACGTCCCGCTGCGATAGCCCATCACAAGGTAAAGGCTGCCGTCCTGCTGCTGTAACAAGAGCCACTGGTCCATTGCCGTAAGCTCGTCTTCACGAAGATATCCCTCCAGTGGGGTCGTCGCATTGATGTCCTCGCTCGTTCTTGTGCCGCGCCAGGCGCGCGCATTTTCGCGGCGCAGCTCCGCGGCGCTCGTGCCGTTCCAATCCTCGCCGCTCCCGCTGCGGAACAGCCAGTCGAAGCTGCTCTTTTTCAGCGTGATCTCTTCCCACTCCGAAAAGCGGTAGCTGTACCCGCTGTCCGCCCCATAGGGGCCAAACATCCAGCATGTACCTCCGACCTGCAAACCTGCCGGTCCCTCGTCAAAGGTCTCGGCATAGCTCGCTTCCCAGGCCGAATCGTTGAACACAGCCTCTCCCAATACATACTCGCCGAGCGGCATATCATAAAGCAGCCGGTCGATCTGATCAAAAAGATCCTCCGGCACCGTGGGGTCGTTTGGATCTACGCACCACTTGACATAGTTTTTCAGCACCTCGCCGCCGGAGCGCAGCTCATACAGCTGCGCTTTCCCGCCGCCCTTGATGGGGTTTGCCAGTATGCCGTCCTCCGACAGCATCAGCTCGCCGTATTCCTTTTCGGCATCTCCGAGGTACAGCCTTGCATAGCAGCCCTGCATTGCCGATGCGGCGCCGAGGCGCTGATAGTCCAGCGCGTCCAGCAGCGAAAGGAGGTCCTTGATCTCCGGTGTTGACAGGCGGTACTCTTCGCCGCTGTCCGCTTCCTCCATCGCAACGCTGACGCGCGTGATCTTGCCGCGCGGAACGCCGAGCAGCGTCTCCGCGCCGGTGACGGACTCTGGATCCGTCAAAAAGCACACGGCCACGATCACGACCGCGAGCACCGCCGCCGCAACGATCCATACCGCCGGTTTTCGATAATGCAGCACATTCTTGACGCGCGCTTTGATATTCCCCTCGCCGAAGGCCAGCGGGCAGGCCGCAACAGCTCTTTTCGGCGCGGCGCAGGACAGCAGCGCCTGCGAATAATCCGCGCGCCTTCCCGCATCCATCGTCCGCACGACCTTTTCGTCGCACGCAAGCTCGATATCGCGGCAGAACACGCTGAAGGCGACCCACACGAGCGGGTTGAACCAGTGCAGCGCAAGCACTGCGAATCCCAGCGTCTTCCACCAGTGGTCGCGGCGGGCGAGGTGCGCGCGCTCATGCGCGATGACGTGCGCCGCCGTTCCCTCGTCCATGTGCATGGGGAGATAGATCTTCGGCCTGACCACGCCGAAAACAAAGGGCGAGGAAACAGATTCGCTCTCGTAGATATTCTCCCGCAGCCATATGGCAGTCGCCAGCTTCCGGCGCAGCCGCCACGCGCTCGCAAGCGCGTAAACAAGCAGCGCCGCCATGCCGATAAGCCACACCCACGCCATGATGAAGGTAAACGTGTCCAGCGGGTTGACGCTCATCACAGGCTCTGCGGCAAAGCTCTCGCTGATGACGGGGTTGACCGCCTCGTCGATGACGGATACGCCGCTCGTGATGGTCGGGCGCGGATCGTAGTGTACGACCTCGGGAGAGATCGTCTCGGCGCTGGGTACGAGCGAGAACGCGCTCTCGATGGAAAACGGGCAGATGAGCCGCAGCGCGGCCACGCCCCACAGCAGCGGAAATATCCAGCGCGGCGCCCTTTTCAGCAGCAGCCGCGCCGCCAGCACTGCCAGCACCAGCCAGCTCGCGCTGATGCTGAGGTTCACGACCTTCAAAAAAACGTCAGTCATGGCGCTTCTCCTCCCGGAATTGCTCGATCATGTGCTGCACCTCGTCAAACTCTCGGTCGCTCATGCGGCGGGACCTGGCAAACGCTGCAACAAACGCCGGCAGTGAACCGCCGAATTTCTTGTCCACCAGTTCATCGATCTCGGCCGTCTGCGCCTCGCTGCGAGAAACAAGCGAGGTAACTATGGTGTTCTCGTTTCTCAGCACGCCGCGCTCGCTCAGGCGTTTGATCACCGTGTAGGTTGTCGTCGGCTTCCAGCCGAGCTGCTCGGCGCACAGCGCAACCAGCTCGCGGCTTTTGACCGGCTCGTGCGCCCACAGGATCTCGCAGAAGCGGTATTCGCTCTCAAAAATTTTCGGTGTCTCCATGTCGCTCTCCTCTCTAATTCAGTAGAGTACAGTAAATACACTAACAGAATAGAGTAATTCTGTCAAGTGTTTTTATGTTTTTGCCGCAAAGCCGCTTGACAAGGAAAGCGCCTTTTCTTATAATAATTCACATCGTACAGAAAACGTCTCCGCACGGTGAGGCGTTTTTTTCTGTATTCCGTGTATTTGGAGAAAGAGAGTAAACCGCCATGCAAAAGAAAGCAAATCCAGCAGCGCTGCTGCCGATCCTCGTGTTCCTGCTCCTCTACCTGGGGCTTGGCCTTATCTTTGAATACAGGCTCAAAATCGAAATGGGTTTTTATTCCATTCCCATCGTAGTCATTTTCCTGATCGCGCTGCTGGTGGCCTGCTGCCAGAACCGCGCGCTGAGCTTTGACGAAAAGCTTATGCTGATGGGGCAGGGCGTGGGCGACAAAAATATTGTAACGATGCTGCTCATCTTTCTTGCCGCCGGTATGTTCGTGGGCGTGGTAGGGCGCTCCAGCGCGGAGAGCGTAGCATACTTCATGCTTTCCATTATTCCGCCCCAGTTTTCTGTAGCGGTGCTGTTTGTCGTAAGCTGCTTCGTCTCCACCGCCATGGGAACAAGCGTCGGCACCATCACGCTCATCGTCCCCATCGCCGTTCCCATCGCGCTGGCCAGCGGCTACTCCCTGCCGCTGTGCATCGGCTCTGTGATGGGCGGCGCGATGTTCGGCGACAACCTCAGCTTTATTTCCGACACAACGATCGCCGCCTGCAACGGACAGGGCTGCGCAATGAAGGACAAATTCCGCGAGAACTTCCACATTGCCCTTCCCGCAGCGTTGGCCACGCTTGCGCTTATCCTGCTGCTGACGCTGGGCGCAGACGTTACGCCCGCCCCGATCCCGGATTACAACCTTATCCAGATCCTTCCCTATGTGCTGGTGCTGATCGGCGGCATCGCAGGCATCAATGTGTTCCTTGTGCTGCTTGTCGGCATTGTCTCCGGCGCGGTCATTACGCTGGCGACCGGCGCAACCGGTGAGAGCGGCGTTTACGCTGTCAAGGCGCTGCTGGAAAATATGGGCAGCGGCGCAGAGGGTATGTTTGAAACCTCCATGGTCGCCATCCTCGTTTCCGCCATCTGTGCGCTCATCCGTGAATACGGCGGCTTCGAGGCGCTGCTCGGCTGGATCCGCAAGGCATTCCGCGGCAAGCGCGGCGGCCAGATCGGCATGGGGCTGCTTGTTGGCGCAATGGACATCGCCACGGCAAACAACACCGTTGCCATCGTGATGGCAAATCCCATTGCCAGAGAGATGAGCGAGGAATACGGCATCACACCACGCAAGGCCGCGTCCATCCTCGATACCTTCTCCTGCATCTTCCAGGGCGTTATCCCCTATGGCGCGCAGATGCTCGTGGCCATTGCGGCGGCGCACAGCCTGGGCTGCTCAGTGTCCGCATTCGATATCCTCCCCCATCTCTTTTACCCGTATCTGCTGGCGGTCAGTTCGTTCTTTTTCATCGCCATCGACGGCAAGGGCAGCCGTAATGCGGCGCAATGACAGAGTATTCCCCGCTGAAGGCCAAGCGGCTGTTTCTCTTTGATCTGGACGGCACGCTGTATCTGGGCGACAACCTCTTCCCCGGCGCGCGGGAGCTGCTCGCGTTTATCCGCACGCGCGGCGGACAGTACCGCTTTTTGACGAATAACTCTTCGCGCAGCGTGGACGCTTATGTCCAAAAGCTATCGCGCCTCGGCATTGCCGCGCAGCCGCGCGACTTTCTCACCAGTGTGGACGCGATGGCCGCGCATCTGCACGCACACGGCATGGAAACGCGCCGTTTCTACGTCTGCGGCACGGAATCGATGAAGTCGCAGCTCCGCGCGGCTGGCTTCACCGTTGCGGAACGCCGCGAGGACGCGGACGCGCTGCTGATGGGCTTCGACACGGAGCTTACGTTTCAAAAGCTGGAGGATGCCTGCATTCTGCTGGGGCAGAGTGCGGATTATCTGGCAACAAATCCGGACTGGGTATGTCCAACGGCCTACGGCTTTGTGCCAGACTGCGGCAGCGTTTGCGAGATGCTCTGGCACGCCACGGGTCGCCGGCCGCTCGTCATCGGCAAGCCGGAGCCGGCGATGCCGCTGCTCGCCATGCAGCAGGCAGGCGCTTCCGCGCAGGAAACGCTGCTCATCGGCGACCGTATCTATACCGACATTGCCAGCGGCGCAAACGCAGGCATCGATACGCTTCTGGTCCTCTCCGGCGAAGCAAAGGAAGAAGACCTCCTAACGGCTCAGCCGCAGCCCACTTTCGTTTTGCCGGACGTGCAGGCGCTGCTGCGTACTTTAGAGACCTGAAAAGGACGAGCTATGGCAACTATCATCAAAATTCAGGATTTTTCCAGCCCCGCGCTTGACGTTTACGCCCGCCTGACGGAAAACCAGCTTCTGAACCGCGCCGACCCCGCACACGCGCTCTTCATCGCCGAAAGCCCGCTCGTCATCGGCCGCGCGCTCGATGCAGGCTGCGAAGCCGTGTCGTTTCTGATGGAGCGGCAGCACACCCGTGGCAAGGGGCGCGAAATTCTCGCGCGCTGCCGTCAGGATATTCCGGTTTACACCGCTGATGAATCCGTGCTGACGCAGCTCACGGGCTTTCATCTGACGCGCGGGATGCTCTGCGCCATGCGGCGGCCAGCGCTGCCAACGGTCAGCGACGTTTGCCGCGGCGCGCGGCGCATCGCCGTGCTGGAAAACGTGATGAACCCGACGAATATCGGCGCGATCTTCCGCTCCGCCGCCGCGCTCGGCATGGACGCGGTGCTGCTCACCCATGCAGGCAGCGACCCTCTCTACCGCCGCGCCTCGCGCGTGAGCATGGGCAATGTCTTCCTCGTTCCGTGGACATATCTGCCGGAAGAGGGCGGCTGGGTGCAGCTGCTGCGCTCCCTTGGCTTCCGCACAGTGGCGATGGCTCTGCGGGACGATTCCCTCCGGCTCGACGATCCGCGCCTTTCGGCGGAGCCGAGGCTTGCCATCGTTATGGGTACCGAGGGCGACGGTCTGGCGTCTTCGACCATTGCAGGCTGCGATTATACCGTAAAGATCCCAATGTATCACGGCGTGGACTCGCTCAACGTTGCCGCAGCGAGCGCCGTGGCCTTTTATGCGCTTGGTCTGCCCCCGCTGGGCGAAACGGAGAACTGATATGCTGAACAGCACCGGCTTTGACCTCTGGGCTGATGGCTACGACAGGAGCGTCGGCCTCTCGGACGAAAACGGCCGCTACCCCTTCGCGGGCTACCGCGCTATGATGAATGCGCTCTTTCAGCGCGTTCTCGCGCAGAGCGGGCGCGACGTGCTGGATATCGGCTTCGGCACAGGCGTTTTGACCTCGCGGCTCTACGCGCAGGGCTGCCAAATCTATGGACAGGACTTTTCCGCGCGCATGATCGCGCTGGCGCAGGCCAAAATGCCGGACGCACAGCTCTATCAGGGCGATTTCTCCCAAGGGCTTGTGCCGGAGCTTTGCGCGCGGCAGTACGACGCCATCCTTGCGACCTATTCGCTCCATCACCTGACGGACGCGCAGAAGATCGGCTTTCTTCGCACGCTCCTGCCGCTTTTGAAGGCGGACGGCTGCATTTTTATCGGCGACGTTGCCTTCCGCACGCGCGAAGCGCTTGAGGCGTGTCGAAAGTCGGCGGGCGATGCATGGGACGAGGAAGAGATTTACTTCGTCTATGACGAACTCCGCCCTCACTTCCCTGCGCTGACGTTTGAACCCTTCTCCCACTGCACCGCACTCCTGACGCTGCGAAAATAATTTCCCTGGAAATATGATAAAAAGCCTCTGTATGGTCAACCCATACAGAGGCTTTTCTGTGAAGCATTATTCCTTTTCAGTCGTTCAAATGGTCGAGGATCGCAGCGATCAGCTGCTCCTTTCCCGTTCCCTTTTCTGCGGAAAAGGGAACGACCGGTTCATCATCCCGCAGCGCAAGCGTTTCCCGGATGCACGCAAGGTTCGGCTCGACCTCGCGCGCCTTGAGCTTGTCGAGCTTATTGGCCACGATCACCACCGGACAGCCCGTTTCCACAAAGAAATTGTGCATCGTCACATCGTCCGCCGTGGGCTTGTGGCGCGCGTCTACGATCTGTACGCCAAGGGCGATCAGCCCTGCGCTTTGAAAATAGTTTTCCATCAGCTTGCCCCAGCGGTCGCGCTCGGCCTTGGAGACCTTGGCATAGCCGTAGCCGGGCAGATCGACAAGGTAGAGCCTGCCATCGATCTTAAAATAGTTGATCTGCGAGGTCTTGCCCGGAGACGCACCCACGCGGGCAAAATTCTTGCGGTTCACGATCCGGTTGATCACTGACGACTTGCCGACGTTCGACCGCCCCGCAAACGCAAGCTGAGGCAGTCCATCGCGGATAAACTGCTGTGCGGACGCCGCCGAAAGAATGAATTCCGCCTTGTTGAAGTTGATCGCCATGGTGTTTTTCTCCCTTTCCGATGCTATACGCGCAGCATGCCGGACGCGCCGGCCTCCTGCACGGGAAAGAAGTCCTCCCGCACCTTTCCGGCAGCGCAAGGCTCCGGATGCACCAGCGCCTCGGCGAATACGGCGTCCACGCTTTCCACCGGCACAAAGCGCAGCTTTTCGCGCACGTTCGGGTCGATATCGGCCAGATCCTTCTCGTTGTCCTTCGGCAGGATGACCGTATGTACGCCGGCGCGCAGCGCACCCATCGTCTTTTCGCGCAGGCCGCCGATCGGCAGCACACGCCCACGCAGAGTGATCTCGCCCGTCATGGCGACATCGCGGTGTACCGCCTGCCCCGTTAGCGCGGAGAGTACCGCTGTCGCGATGGCAATACCGGCGCTGGGTCCGTCCTTGGGGACGGCTCCCTCGGGAAAGTGGATGTGGATGTCCTTCGTCTTATAAAAATCCGGCGCAATGCCGAGCGCCTGTGTGCGCTGACGCAGACACGAGAGCGCCGCGCGGCAGCTTTCCTGCATCACATCGCCCAGGTTTCCGGTAAGCTCCACCTTACCGCTGCCTTCCATCACGCCGACCTCGACCGGCAGGATCTCGCCGCCCACCTCTGTCCAGGCAAGCCCGTTGACCACGCCCACAAGATCCTTCTCCGGGATTTTTTCCTGTGTAACGCGCGGCGTGCCGAGAAACGCGGAGAGATTCTCCTCCGTCACGGTGACGCGCTTTGCGCTGCCGCCTGCGATCTGCATGGCAGCCTTGCGGCACATCCCGGCGATCTGGCGTTCCAGCGAACGAACGCCGCTCTCGCGCGTGTAGAGCGCGATGGCCGCGCGGATGGCGCTTTCGTCCACGCGCAGGCTCGAGGCGGTCAGTCCGCTCGCCTTACGTTCCCTGGGCAGAAGGTATTGCTGCGCAATGTGCAGCTTCTCCTCATCCGTGTAGCTTGGAAGCTCGATCAGCTCCATGCGGTCAAGCAGCGGCCGCGGGATAGCATCGATATGATTCGCCGTCATGATGAACATGACGCGGCTCAGATCCACCGGGATCTCAAGGTAATGGTCGCGGAAGGCGCAGTTCTGCTCGCTGTCGAGTACCTCGAGCAGCGCGCTCGCCGGGTCGCCGCGCACATCGCTGGCCATCTTGTCCACTTCGTCCAGCACGAGCAGCGGGTTCATCGAACCGCTGCGGGCAATGGCCTCAATGATCCGGCCGGGCATGGCGCCGATATAGGTCTTGCGGTGGCCGCGAATATCCGCCTCATCGCGCACGCCGCCAAGCGAAATGCGCGCAACGTTGCGGTTCATCGCCCGGGCAACGGAGAGCGCGATAGACGTTTTGCCAACGCCCGGCGGACCCGCCAGGCAGAGGATCTGACCCCGGGCGTCCGGGTTGAGCTGACGCACGGCAATGAATTCCAGAATGCGTTCCTTGACCTTTTCCAGCCCGTAATGGTCGCGGTCAAGAATTTTCCGCGCAGCGCTCACGCTGGCGCGTTCCTTTGTCTCCACGCCCCACGGCATCTCCATGCAGGTATCAAGATAATTGCGCAGCACGCTGGCCTCAGCGCTGCCAAAGGGCTGCTTCGCCAGCTTATCCACATCCTTCAGCAGCTTTTTTTCTGTCTCCTCCGGGAGCTTTGCCGCGGCGATCTTCGCGCGGTATTCATCCAGCTCCTCTTCCTCTCCGCCCTCGCCGATCTCATTCTGCAAGACCTTGATCTGCTCGCGCAGCACAAAATCCTTCTGGATCCTTCCCACACGGGAGCGGACCTTGCTTTCAATGTCCTGCTCCATGGCGGTCACTTCGATCTCGCGGCGCAGGATCTCGTTCATGCGCTGCAATCTCGGCAGCGGGCGCAGCTCGTCCAGGATCTCCTGCTTGTCCTGATAGCGCAGGTTGATCTGCTGGGCGATAAAATCTGCAAGATAGCCGGGATCGTTCGTGCCGAGGATGGCGGCATAAACCTCATCGGGCAGCTTCTGCGTCAGCTCGGCATATTCGGTAAAGCTCGCATACGTCTGGCGCAGCATGGCCTCCGTCCGCTTGCCGCGGCGCGGCAGCGCCGGCTCTTCGATCAGCTCTGCCTGCGCCTGCAGGAACGGCTC
>ULXX01053694.1_pt1 | contig 13170 bp, 8 predicted proteins | sample 1961621 | NCBI WGS metagenome assembly ULXX01 (sample SAMEA4835848, study PRJEB28245) | human gut metagenome | biome: gut microbiome; material: fecal sample | place: Denmark | collected 2008
CGAAGAGAAGGACGTTGACATTATGGGCAACGACGACCATCTGCGCGTGGCGGCGACAATCAACAACATGGCGAACTTCGAGCTGTTCAAGGATAACCTGAATGCGACGTGGGCAGCGATTGACGAGCTGGAAGACGGCGAGGACGAGAAAGAATAACGGTTCTATCCGCTGAAACAATGGCATTTTTCAGGCAGAGGAGGCATACAGTATGATGAACGACAGGGCGCGGCTGTGGAGCAAGCGCAAATCCGCCCCCTTCGCAGATCCGCGCGATGAGGAACGCGCTCTCCGCGAAATGCGGAAGAGCATTGACCATAGCTTCAACTTCAACATCGACTTCAAGGGTGAGCAGCCGTATATGGATAACTATCGGGCGACGGTCAGCTTCGGTGCAGGCTGCTGGCAGAACACGGGTACGCGACGCCGGGCGGATGTGCCGCAGCAGCAGGAACGGCAGCACAGTATTCTCGTTTCGCGGCAGGGGCTGCATTCGGGGTTGGCGATGCTGGTAGTGGCGGTGTGCCTGTTCGTGATGGGCTTCTTCTGGCTGAACTTGCAGTCGCAGATTCAGAACGTCAGCACCCAGATTGGTGTTCGGACGACGAACATCAACGCGAAGCAGCAGGAGAATGACACCCTGCAGGCGCAAATCAGCGTTGCGACGAAGGAACAGTCGCTTTTGCAGCGGGCGCAGAAGCTGGGGATGAAGGAAGGCAAGAACGTGCAGGTGGTGGAGCTGTCCGGCGTGCCGGATGCTATCTGCGGCCTGCAGGAGGGCGCACAGAACACCATGACCACCACGGACGTGGCGCTGCTGATGCATATGCAGTAATCGAATCCGCAATCCACAGCAATAAGCCGCAAAAACGCGAATCAGGAGGACGGACATGCATCCGGAACTGCTGGTACGCAAGCGAATCTGGCTGATGACGCTGATGCTGACGGGCTTGTTCCTGCTGGCGGCGGCGCGCATTGCCGTTCTCACTACCTCCGAGGCTGCCTCGCTGACCGAGCGGGGCATTCGTCAGTGGACGAAAGCTGGCATTGTTACGGCGCGACGCGGCACGATTACCGACCGAAAGGGGCGAACGCTCGCCATCTCCGCGACGGCGTACATCGTCACCGCTGACCCGCGGCTGGTCAGCAACACGGAGAAGTTTCTCGACAGTATCGAGCCGGTGCTGAACATCAACAAAGAGACGGCACGAAAACGATTGCAGGACAAGACAAAGGGGTCGATTATCTTAAAGCGGCAGGTCAGCCGCGAGACGGTCGATGCCCTGCGTCAGCTGCGGTCAGAGACACCGGAGGACAGCGGCTTGAAGGCGCTGTCCTTTGACGAGGATATCTGCCGCTACTACCCGTATGGAGCGCTGCTCAGCCAAGTGCTGGGCTTGACGACGGTGGACAGCGAGGGGCAGTCCGGGCTGGAAAGCCGCTATGAGGATGTTCTGCGCGGCACGGAGGGCAGCTATCTGCGGCAGGTGGACGCGCGCAATCGGCAGCTGGACGGCACGGAAGGCTGGTACATCCCGTCGCAGCAGGGGTGCGGTTTGGTGCTGACGATTGACGCGGAAATTCAGGAGATGGTCGAAAAGGCGATGCGCGAGTGCATTGAAGTCAATCAGGCGCAGTCGGTCATCTGCCTTGTCAGCGACGTGAAAACGGGCGCGATTCTGGCAATGTGCATGAACCCATGCTACGACCCGAACGATCCGCCGCGCAACGACGCGGAGACGCTGACGGAGCTGATGCGCCTGACCGCGATTTCCGACGTTTACGAGCCGGGCAGCACGTTCAAAATTCTCACGGCGGCATCCGCGTTGGACAGCGGGGTGACAACGCCGCAGGATTCTTTCTACTGCTCGGCGAAAATCACCGTTGACGGCGACACCATCCGCTGCTGGGGACGGCCGCACGGCGCGGAGACGATGGCAGATGGGCTGAAAAACAGCTGCAACCCGGTGTTTGTCGAGCTGGCGCTGCGGATGGGGACAGATACGTTCTACCGCTACCTGACGGCGTTCGGGCTGGGCAAAAAGACGGGCATTGACCTGCCGGGGGAGTCGCCGGGCATCCTCATCACGTCGCGGAACGTCAAACGCGTGGACCTGGCGCGCATCGGCTTCGGACAGTCCGTCGCGCTCACGCCGATTCAGCTGATGATGGCGGCGAACTCCGTCATCAACGGTGGAAAGCTGATGAAACCCTACATCGTCAGCGAAATTCAAACGCCGGACGGGGAGACACTGGAGCGCTTTCACCCGACGGTGATGGCGGCGCCGATTCGCCCGGAAACGAGCGACACGATGCGGCTGCTGCTGGAACGTGTCGTTTCAGAAGGCGGCGGCAAGAACGCGGCGATTGCCGGCTACCGCATCGGCGGCAAAACCGGCACGGCACAGGTTTACAAGAATGGACGCGTCGTGCGCGACACGCACATCGGGTCGTTCTACGGCTTCGCGCCGGTGAATGATCCGCAGGTGAGCATCCTCGTCATTGTCAAGGAGGCGGACGTGCCGATTGACTACGGCGGTACGACGGCGGCGCCTTTTGCCCGGCAAATCATGCAGGAAATGCTGCCGTACCTCGGAATTGACCCGGAAAATGACGAAAAAGATGAAGAAATTGAAGTTCCTGCGCTGAAAGGCTTGACGATTGGCGATGCAAAGCGTAAACTGTCACAGGTGGGATTGGAAAGCGTGACGGACGGCGCGAACACCGTCGTGCTGGATCAATTGCCGCCGGCGGGCGCGAAGCTCGTCAAAGGCGGGCATGTGATGCTCTACACCGCCGGTTCAGAGGAGCTGACGCCGGAAGAGCTGGTCTGTGTGCCTGACCTGACTGGCTTGGGCGATGTAGATTGCGCGCGCCTTGTGCGCCAGCGGGGACTAATGATGTCCATGACGGGGCAGGGGCTGTGCACAGAGCAAAGCCCTGCAGCGGGAGAATATGTACAGCCCGGCACAACGATTTTTCTGCTGATGGCCGGGGATGACGAATAAAGGAGCTAATTGACGATGGAACTGAGACAGCTTGTCAAGGAAGTGCCGTACTTGCTGGAAACCAGGGGCGATATGTCCGTGGAGATTGCGGCGCTGTGTTCCAACAGCCGGGAAAAGACCGAAAACGGCATCTTCTTCTGCTTTGCCGGCGCACACTTTGATGCGCATCAGTATGCCTCGCAGGCGGTGCAAAATGGCTGCGTGGCACTGGTGGTGGAGCGCTTTCTGGACGATGTGAATGTGCCGCAGGTGCTGGTAAGCAATGGCCGCGCGGCGATGGCGAGAATCTGCGAGGCGTTCTTTAATCATCCGGAGCGGAAAATGCGCTTCGTGGGCATCACCGGCACGAAGGGCAAGACGACGACCAGCTACATGGTCAAGTCTATCTGCGAACAGGCGGGCTTCAAGTGCGGGCTGGTCGGCACGACGGGCAACATGATCGGCGAGAAGCACATCCCGTCCAGCAAGACCACGCCCGATCCGATTGACCTCATGCGCGACTTGAACGAGATGGTGCAGGCAGGCGTGCAGGTGGTCGTCATGGAGGTGTCGGCGCACGCGCTGGATATGCACCGGCTGGACGGCATGACGTTCGAGTGCGGCTGCTACACCAACCTCAGCCAAGACCATCTGGACTACTTCGGTACGATGGAGAACTACTTCCAGTGCAAAAAGGCGTTCTTCACCTCCGGCATGGCGAAGAATGCCGCCATTAACGCCGATGACGAGCGAGCGGCGGAGCTGCTGCGCGACGTGACGATTCCGCATATGACCTACGGCATCGCGGCGGAGGCGGATTTGTTCGCGCGCGACATTGAGATTACCGAAAACGGCGTGTCCTTTGAGCTGCGGCTGCGCAACGCGGAATACATCCAAATCAACCTGCGCATGACGGGCATGTTCAATGTCTACAACGCCTTGTCCGCGGCGGCGTGCGCGCTGATTCTGGGCGTGTCGCCGGAGAATGTCCGCGCGGGGCTGGAAAGCATCCACAGTGTGCCGGGGCGCATTGAAATGCTGCCGACGAACACGCCGTACCGCGTGATTCTGGACTACGCCCATGCGCCGGATGCGCTGAGCAACATCCTGCGCACCTGCCGCACGTTCACCAAGAAGCGGTTGATTGCGCTCTTCGGCTGCGGCGGCGACCGCGATAAGGGCAAGCGCCCGATCATGGGGCGCATCGGCGGCGAACTGGCGGATTTGTGCATCCTCACCAGTGACAATCCGCGCACGGAAGACCCGATGGAAATCCTGCGCGAAATCGAGGAGGGCATCAAAGAGACGACGGGCGAGTACGTCGTCATCGAGAACCGTCGGGACGCTATCCGCCACGCGCTGGAAATCGGGCGGGAAGGCGACATCATCGTTCTGTGCGGCAAGGGTCACGAGACGTATCAGGAGACAATGGGCGTCAAGCGGCCGTTCGACGAGAAAGTTGTCGTGCAGGAGCTGCTGACGGAACTGCGCGGCGAGTAAGCCGCTGCGCATTGAATACCCGATAATAAGGAAGGATTACCTATGCTGACAAATGTACTGCTTGCGCTGGTGCTGTCCGCGGCGATTGCGCTGGCGACCGGCCCGAAGCTGATTGAATGGCTGCGCGGTCACCAAATGAAAACGAGCGAGAACGAACTCGGCCCGAAGGAGCACCTGAAAAAGCGCGGCACGCCGATTATGGGCGGGCTGATGATTGCGCTGGGCTGCATCGTATCGTTTGTGCTGTGCGCGGCGTATACCGGCGCGTGGGTGACGACGATTCTGCCGCTGCTGCTTGTATCGCTGGGGTCGATGGCAGTCGGTCTGGCGGACGATTGGACGAAGGCAGTCAAGCATCGTTCCGAAGGGCTGACCCCGTGGCAGAAGATCATCGGCTTGTCCGTGGTGTGCCTCGGCTTCTCGGTTTGGTGCTACTTCACGCAGGGGAGCAAAGTGCTGCTGCCGTTTGCGAATACCGAATGGGACTTAGGGCTGTGGTATATCCCGCTGCTGGCGCTGACGGTGCTGTTTATGACCAACAGCGCGAACCTGCAGGACGGCATCGACGGCATCCTGTCCAGCGTGACGAGTGTCGGCTGCATGGGCTGGGCGGTGATTGCGGGCCTCAGCGCCGTGACGGTCTATCAGCACCTGAATGGCGGCTCGTTCGGCATTCCGATGGTGAAGATTCCCGACGACCCCGACGCGGCGCGCGCTTTGCAGGATAATTACAGCGCGATTGCCATTTTCGCGGCGGCGCTGTGCGGCGGCTGCCTCGGCTTCCTGCGCTACAACCGCTATCCGGCAAAGGTGTTCATGGGCGACACCGGGTCGATGTTCATCGGCGGCGCGGTGGTCGGCATGGCGATGCTGCTGCGTCAGCCGTTCCTGCTGCTGCTGATTGGCTTCACCTGCTGCATGTCCAGCGTGAGCGTCATTTTGCAGCGCTACTATTACAAGGCGACCCGCAAAATCTACGGGACACCCCGGCGGCTGTTCAAAATGTCGCCGCTGCACCATCATTTTGAGAAGTGCGGCATGAAGGAAACGCAAATCGTGCTGATCTATACCGTGGTGACGCTGGTGCTGACGGCGCTGGCGGTTATTTCGGTCATCGTGTAAGGAGAGCGAAAAATCATGCGCAATACGGAAAAATACGCGGGCAAGCGCGTGCTGGTGGTTGGCATGGCGCGCAGCGGGATTGCGGCGGCACAGCTGCTGTGCAAGGCAGGCGCGCGCGTTATCATCAATGACAGCAAGACGGCGGAGCAGCTGGGAGACAGCTTGAAGCCGCTGGAAAATCTGCCGCTGGAGCGCCGCCTGGGCTGCCCGGCGATGGCGTGCCTGGACGGCATCGACGCGATGGTCATCAGCCCCGTCGTGCCGGACAACGCGCCGTTCGTCTTGAAGGCGAAGAAAATGGGCGTGTACGTCACCGGTGAGCTGGAAATGGCGTATCAGCTGTCCTCCGGAGAGATGGTGGCGATTACCGGCACGAACGGCAAGACGACGACGGTCACGCTGCTGGGCGAAATCTTCCGCAATGCAGGCCGCACGACCCATGTGGTGGGCAACATCGGCTATCCGTACAGCGCGGCAGGTCTTGACAGTCAGGACGGCGACCTGTTCGTCTGCGAAGTCTCTTCCTTCCAAATGGAGACGGCGGAGACGTTCCACCCGAAGGCAGCGGCGCTGCTCAACATCACCGAAGACCACCTCAATCGCCACGGCACGATGGAAGTCTACACGGCGATGAAGATGCGGCAGTTCCAGAACATGACGGCAGAGGACGTCGCCGTGTTCAACGCGGACGACCCGGCACTTGCACCGCTGATTGGGCAGGTGAAGGCGCAGGTGATGCTGTTCAGCCGCAAGCGGGAAGTGGATCAAGGCGCGTTCGTCCGGGATGGCGAAATCGTCGTGCGCTTCCATGGTGCGGAAGAGACGATTTGCCCCGCGAAAGACGTGTTCATTCCCGGCCCGCACAACCTCGAAAACGCGCTGGCGGCGTGCTGCATTGCGGCGGCGATGGGCGTGAAGCCGGACGTGATGGCGCACACGCTGCGGACGTTCCAAGGCGTGGAGCACCGCATCGAGTTCGTCCGCGAGCTGGACGGCGTGCGCTACATCAATGACAGCAAGGGCACGAACGTGGACAGCACCATCAAGGCAATTCAGACCATGACGCGCCCGACTGCCATCATCCTCGGCGGCTATGACAAGCACTGCGACTTCACCCCGATGGTGCAGGAAATGCTGGCATCGCCCTACATCAAGGAAGCCGTGCTGATTGGCGCGACCGCCGACCAGATTGAGCGCACCTGCCGCGAAAACGACTACACGCACCTGCACCGCGCAGGGACGCTCAAAGACGCCATCGACCAGTGCCGCGCGCTTTCTTCCGACGGGTGGAATGTGCTGCTGTCCCCGGCGTGCGCGTCGTTTGACATGTTCTCGGACTATGAGAGCCGCGGGCGCATCTTCAAGGAGCTTGTGCGCGAACTGAAATAATCCCCATCCCTGTGCGCTGAGAAAGGAGCAGACATGCTTCAGGTAAAAAGCGCACAAAAGCGACAGACCGCAATACCGCTGAAAAGACGCAATCCCGTGGACGGTACGCTGGTGATCATCCTCATCATGCTGCTGCTCGCGGGATTGCTGGTTCTATTTTCCGCGACGTTCTATACCGGCACCTCCACGCGCAGCCCGTACAGCGAGGTGCTCAAGCAATTGCTGGGCATCGGGCTGGGCACGGCGGCATGCATCGTCACCAGCCGCATTCCGTACCGCTGCTGGCAGCATCCGTATGTCGTGGTGGGCGGATTGGCGTTGTCCGCGGTGCTGCTGGTGCTGGTCATCATACCGGGCGTTGGCGTGTACATCAACGGTTCGCGGCGGTGGCTGTCGCTGGGTGGATTGTCCTTCCAGCCGTCAGAAATCGCGAAATTCGCCGTGGTGCTGTATATGGCGACGACACTGACCTACCGCGGCGAGCGCATCCGCCGTCTCTTCACGGGCATTGTGCCGGCCTTGGTCGTGCCGGGGGTCGTATTCCTGCTGATTCTGGAGCAGCCGAACCTGTCCACCGCGGGGTCAATCCTCATCGTCAGCCTGATTCTCATCATCATGGCGGGCGCGAAGTGGCGGCATATTCTGCTGATGCTCATCGGCGGGCTGGGTGTGGGCGCATTCTACGCATGGTCGGAGCCGTATCGGCGGCGGCGTCTGCTGTCCTTTTGCAATCCCTTTTCCATGATGAGCGATGAGGGCTACCAGCTCAGCCAGTCGCTGATTGCGTTCGGGTCGGGCGGCATTTTCGGCATGGGGCTGGGCATGGGGCGGCAGAAGTATGCCTATCTGCCGTACCCGGAGAGCGATTTCATTTTCGCCATCGTGGGGGAGGATTTCGGGCTGCTGGGCTGCCTGATTGTGGTGGCGCTGTTCGTGGCGCTGATGCTGCGGGGGATGCGAATCGCCATGCGCTGCCCGGATAAGTTCGGCACGCTGCTGGCGGCGGGGATTACCAGCAGCATCAGCGTGCAGGCGTTCCTCAACATGGGCGTGGTTGTGGGCATTCTGCCTACGACAGGGCTGCCCCTGCCGTTCTTCTCCGCCGGCGGTACGTCGATTTCCATCACGATGGCAGCCATCGGCATCCTGCTCAATATTTCCCGTGAATCAGCTATTTGAACTGTGAAATTGGCACAGCGCCTGTTTTCCGGCATAGGCTGAAGCACAGGAGGTGGACGCGGATGGAAGCGTTTGTTGTGCGGGGCGGAAGAAAGCTGGAGGGTACGATGCGCGTCGATGGCGCGAAGAACGCGGCGCTGCCCATTCTCGCGGCTTCGGTGCTGACGGAGGAAACGGTGGTGCTGCAAGGCGTGCCGATGATTTCCGACGTGCGGAAGATGACGGACATCCTGACGATGCTGGGCTGCCGGATTCGCTGCGGCGGACACACGCTGACGCTTGACGCGGGCGGGTTGAACCGCACGGAAATGCCGGACGCGCTCTCCAAGCAGATTCGCTCGTCTATCTTCCTGCTCGGGCCGATTCTCTCGCGCTTCCGGCAGGCGACGGTTACATATCCCGGCGGCTGCGAAATCGGACTGCGCCCCATTGACTTGCACCTGTCAGGCTTGCGCAGTCTGGGCGTGGCGATTCACGAGGAAGGCGGCGTGATTCACTGCGACGGCGGCAATATGCACAGCGGCGAGGTGCATCTGGACTACCCCAGCGTCGGCGCAACGGAGAATATCCTGATGGCGGCTGTGCTGCTGCCGGGAATTTCTGTTATCCACAACGCGGCGCGCGAACCGGAAATCGTCGATTTGGCGAACTTCATCAACGCAATGGGTGGAAGCGTCTGCGGCGCGGGCAGCGCGGTTATGACGATTGAGGGCGTGAAGCGCCTGCACGGCGCGCGATGGACGCCCATGCCCGACCGCATTGTCGCCGGAACGCTGCTGGCGGCGGGGGCAATTACGGGCGGCACCATTGAGCTGACCCGCGCCCCGGTTCAGGCGCTGCTGGCGGTGAATGCGAAGCTGCGCGAAATGGGCTGCGACGTGCGCGAGGAAGAAAAACGCATTATTCTGACTGCGCCGGAGCGTTTGACAGCGTTTGCACAGCTGCAGACGCAGCCGTATCCCGGCTTCCCGACGGATATGCAGGTGCAGATGCTGGCGCTGCTGTCCGTGTCCGAGGGGACGGGCGTGGTTGTGGAAAACGTGTTCGAGAACCGATTTACCCACGCGGGGGATTTGAACCGCATGGGTGCGCGCATCCTATGCAGCGGACGAACGGCGGTTGTTCGCGGTGTCCCAGAACTGTACGGCGCACGGGTGACAGCGCGCGATCTGCGCGGTGGCGCGGCGTTGACGCTGGCGGGACTAAAGGCACAAGGCGAAACGCTGGTGGACGGCGCGGAGCTCATCGACCGCGGCTATGAGCATTTTGAGACACAGCTGACCTGTTTGGGCGCGGATATCCGCCGCGTACATGCGAACGCATAATCAGGACAGCACGGAAGGAGGAATGACCCCCGTGACACAGGACAACTGGCAGCCGGGCACGCCGCCGGGCGGCAGACGGCGCACACAGCATCCGACAGCAGAAAACCCGTTTGAGGAACCGGAACAGTCGCCGGAACTGCGTCAGGAACGCTCGCCGGATCTGTACCGGGCGACAAACCCCTTCTGGAATCAGCCGTTTCGGGACGCAGAATCAGCTTCTGCGCCCCCTGATTTGGGTGAGCCGCCGCAGAGCCCCCCGCCGGAAGCGTCGGTGTGGAGCCATCCGCCTGTACTGGACACAGACAGCTACTCGGAGGAAACGCAGAAGCGCCATCACCGCACGCGGCGGGTGTGGAAAGCAATCGTGCCGCTTGCGCTTGCCATTCTCTTTGTCGCGTTCCTGTTCGGGGGTGTGCTGACTGTCCGCAACATCAGGGTGACGGGCAACGTGCGCATCAGCGCGGAGGAAATCATCCGCCTGTCCAAACTGAAACTTGGGCAGTCGTCGTTGATTAATGAGAAAGAAATCTCCAATCGTATCGAACAGAATCCGTATCTGATTTGCCGGATGGTGTCTCTGGAATCCTTCGACACGATTTGCATCGAAGTTAAGGAGCGGCAGGAAGTCACGTTCCTGACCACATCGGGCATCGGCGTAATTACCGACGCGCATGGCTACGTCCTGCGCACGGTGCAGAACGCGAACGAATCGCATCCGGAACTGGTGCGCGTGCAGGGCTTAAGCGTCAAAAAGACGATCATCGGGCAGAAGCTGATTGCCAATCAGCAGAAGCAGCTGGACGCTGTGACCGAGGTGCTGCTGCAGCTGACCGTCATGGGCGGACTTGACCAGATTGCCGTATTAGATGTCAGCTCGCTGGACAGAATACGGATGCAGACGATGGACGGCATGGAAATTGTGCTGGGGGATTCATCACTGCTGCATGAGAAGCTGCGGGCGTTCCTTATCGTCCGCATGGAGCTTTCGGCAATGGGCAAAACGGGCGGCACACTGACGCTGACGGACGCGGTGAATCCGGTTTATGCGCCGCCGACGGTGTAATACAATCATCATCAGCACCGCAAAACATGAAAATCGGATAAAAATGACGGCGAAAAACATTCAAAACGCCCGAAAGCACTTGCATTCCAGAGAAAAAAGGCTTATAATGAAAAATGGTATATTGGATAGGTGACTGCGCCTGTCTGGCGGGGGAAAAGCCGTCTGCTGACAGGCTGGCAGAAACCAAGGTACAGGGGTGTCAGAACCGCAATTTTCCCGGCTTCAGCCGTCCGGCAGAACGGCCAGACCGGGAAACAGGGGGTATGAGAGTTCATGAAGATTACGGTACCGACGATTGACTTTGGAACCAGCAAAATCGTCACGATGGTCGCGCAGAGCAATGGCGAACGCTGTGATATCGTTGGCTCCGGCGCTGTGCCGTACAGCGGATATTTGCAGGATGGCTGGAACAACCCCGATGAAATTCGGGATGTGATTCGCACTGCCATTGATCAGGCGCAGAAAACCGGCAACTGCCGCATTCATGAGCTGAATGTCGGTGTGCCGGGCATGTTTACACGCGTGATTGTCAAGGAAGTGCATGTGTCGCTAACCGGGCCTGATCCGCATGTTACAGCGCAGGATGTCCGCGCGTGCTTCAAGCTGGCGGAAGAATCCGGCGGCGACCGCATCATTCATTCCGCGCCCGCGTGGTTCCGCGTGGATGACGGCAAAAAGACGCTGTCGCCCGTGGGTATCAAGGGTCGCGAACTGTCCGCCATGATTGCGCTGGTGACGGCGGACAAGTATTTCATTGATGATATCACCTACCGCCTGCGCGATATGGATATTGAGCCCCGCGAGTTCTACTCCACCGTCGCCGGGGAAGCGACATATGCCCTGAGCCAAGATGAGCGCGACAAGACGGCAATGCTCATCGATATTGGCTATCTGTGCACCGATGTGATGGTGATGGAGGGCGACGCGCTGATTTTCCACAAGTGCCTCGACATTGGCGGCGGTCATATTTCGGCGGACATTGCGGAGCAGCTGAATATTCCATTCCCGTTCGTGGAGGAAAAAATTAAGCAGACGTACAGCTTCAACAGCACCAATCAGGATGAGACGTATGTCATTCCTGCGACGGAGGATGAACCCGCCCGCACTGTCCGGCGCGACGAAGTGACCCCGATTATCGAAGCGAAAGTGGAGGAAATCGCGGAGGCCATCAACAAATCGCTGGAAGAAGGCGGCGTGAAGCTTGGCAAGTGGTCGAACGTCTATCTGACCGGCGGCGGCTTGATTCTCAACAAGGGAGGCAAGGACTTCCTTGCGGGCAAACTCCACCGAATCATCCGGGAGGCCCAGCGCACCAACAACAAAATGACCAGCCATGTTTTCTCCAGCGCCGTCGGGCTGACCATCCTCGTCGTGACGACGCAGGAAGAGCAGAAAGCACCAGAAGGCGGTGCAAAGGGGCTGTTCAGCCGTGCATTCCGCTGGCTGATGGGCTACTGATTGCAAGAAAACGCGGCATACAGGGCAAGATACCATATGAGCATATGAGTCAGGGGGATGCAACGTGATTGAAATTCAGAATGACCAATTGACCAGCAATTATGCTTCCATCAAGGTCGTGGGATGCGGCGGCGGCGGCGGCAACGCGGTCAACCGCATGGTCGAATCCGGCTTGCGCGGCGTGGAGTTCATCGCCATCAATACCGACATGCAGGCTTTGCAGATGTCCGGCGCGCAGACGAAAATCCAGATTGGTGAGAAAGTCACCAAGGGTCTGGGCGCAGGCGCGGTGCCGGAAGTCGGCCGCCGCAGCGCAGAGGAATCCCGCGAGGAAATCGCGGGTGCACTCAAGGGCGCTGACCTGGTGTTTGTCACCGCGGGCATGGGCGGCGGCACGGGCACGGGCTGCGCGCCGGTCGTGGCGGAAATTGCCCGCGAACAGGGCGCACTGACCATCGCGGTTGTGACCAAGCCTTTCGCCTTTGAGGGCAAGCAGCGGATGCGCAATGCGGAAGCGGGCATCTCTGACCTCAAGCAGCGCGTCGATACGCTCGTTGTCATCCCGAATGACCGGCTCTTGCAGGTCGTCAGCAAGGGGACGAGCATGGTCGAGGCGTTCGGCATTGCGGACGAGGTGCTGCATCAGGGCATCCAGGGCATCAGCGACCTGATTGCTGTGCCTGCGCTGATCAACCTTGACTTCGCGGACGTCAAGACCGTCATGGAATCCGGCGGCATGGCGCATATGGGCATCGGCTACGGCGAAGGCGAGAACAAGATGATTGACGCCGCCAAGAACGCCATTTCCAGCCCGATGCTGGAGACGTCCATCAGCGGTGCGCGCGCGGTGCTGATCAACATCACCGGCGGCAAGGATATTTCCATCATTGATATCAACGAAGCGGCAAACCTCGTCATGGAGGAAGCCGATCCCGATGCGAACATCATCTTCGGCGCGGGCATCGACGAGTCCATGGGCGACAAGGTGCGCATCACCGTGATTGCGACGGGCTTTGAGAAAACGCCGTTCCCGCCGCGTGAGCCGGTCAAGTCTGCGCGCGATATCAACCGCGATCGTCTCTATGGCAGCAATTACGGCGCGACCGGCGCGACCGGTGCGACCGGTGCGACCGGTGCGACCGGTGCGAC
>ULXX01077422.1_pt1 | contig 12829 bp, 11 predicted proteins | sample 1961621 | NCBI WGS metagenome assembly ULXX01 (sample SAMEA4835848, study PRJEB28245) | human gut metagenome | biome: gut microbiome; material: fecal sample | place: Denmark | collected 2008
CCATAAGTATGTATTAACCTCGTGTCCCATCATCAGGGATATGGGGTCGATAAAACACACGTAAAATCGAGACTGTAATTTCGACTAATGGCAGGAGGTTAGCGAAAATGGTAAGCAACAATGGTTATCTTACACACTGCCGCATCTGCGGTACACCGATTTTCAGCCTGGGGAACCGTCAATTTTGCTCTGCGTGCTACGCTCAGAACCGGCGCAATGCAGCACATCGCAGCAATGCGGAAGCCAAAACGAGAAGAGAACAGGCAAAGCGCGAGGAGGAAAAAATGAAAGCATCTAATAAAACTGTTACGAGCGCACAGGAATTGGCTATGAGAGCAAAGCTCTCTGAAATGGGTGGTATCTCTTACGGGGAACTGTCTTTGTGGGAAATGTCTCACGGCCTGGAATTCTCTGCATGGGAACACGAATGGGAAAAGCTCAACGGTGGCACGAATTCTGACGGCACCAAGTTCCCGGACCATCTGCCGGAAGGGTTCCCGAAGCGCCGTGTTCCGCCGGAGCATCCTTGGGTCCATTCGGCTGCCTGCCATGGCTAATCACCGGAAAAAGTATAAACGGTCTGAGGATTACCGAAACCGGTATATCTTGAATCATCCCGGAACTTTTGGAAAGTTCTACATGTGCCCGTATTGTGGACGCATTATGACGCGCAATTCGATGCAGGTTGACCATATCATTTCCATCAATTTGGCTAACGAGCATCGGGCGTACCGAATCCTTGTTCCGAACGATGACATCAACAATATCCGAAATCTAACGGCTTCTTGCCCTGAATGCAATAACAGGAAATCTGATTCGGGCGGCGGCTGGATATTCCTTGGCCGATTCGGCAAGTACATCTTTATTTTGATTTGGGCAATTCTTCTTTTGTCTTGCTTAGCTTTTGTCCTATGCTGCATGTCTGGGACTCTTAAACGTGGCTTTTTGATTCCATATGTTGCAGATATTGCAAATGTTTTGCTGCACTGGATTTCCGACACGATTGCTCAAATGTTTCGATTTAATACATAACACCACACAAAAACCGAAAGGAGATATTTGTTCATGGAACCGAATTCGACTCTGGGCGAGCCTATTGGCGTTGTCCACGTTACTATCAACGGCCAGAAAGTTCCGGCCAATGTCTATGCCGACCGCACCTGCATCATGCCGGATGGCACGATTCGAAAGGTCAAACAGGAGGTGGTCGATGCACTGCTTGCAAAGAAACGTGCGGCAGAGATTCCGGCTCAGACTCCTGCACAACAGGCCCCCGCTGCTCAGCCTTTTATTACCCGCGTTCAGTCTCAGCCTGTTGTTCAGCCCGTGCAGCCTGCCGCACCTCAGCCCGCTGTTCAGACTCCGCAGACCACGATGCAGTATGGCGTTTCTGCTCATGGCGTCTCTCCTGCACAAGCTCCTGGATATCAAGTGCCTGTAACGGGTTCTGTTGAACAGCCTTCCCAAGCGACTGCATCCGTTCCCTATATTCCTGACCCCAATGAATTTCCGGACCAGATGACGGCCACTCGCCAGACAATGGTGGCTCAGGAATTGATGCAGCAGGAAGCAAACGAAGCGGCCAAGAAGCGTTTCGGGCTTGGCAAGGGCAAAAAGGAAAAGCCTGCAAGCGGCGTTCACCACGCCGCACCGGCACCGACTCAAGCCACCGCAGAGCCTGCTCGGCCTTCGCAAAAGAAAAAGAGCAGCAAGGTCATTGCAGCAATTCTGGCAGTTGTCATCGTTGGCGGTGTGGCTGGCTATGCTTTCGTACCGTCCGTCTATGATGGTGTAAACGGAGTTCTCACTGCTGTAACCGGACATCAGGTTGGCGTACCTCCCGTATCTGAAAATTCCAATAGTGATGATGTCGTTACGCCTCAGCCCACTGTTAATCAGCCTGCATCCGGCAGCACCGACACCACTTCCAATGAAGTAAACAAGGTTCTCGGCGATATCGACATGAGCGGCGATGTCACCATTGAATTTTACGCCAACGTTAAGACTGCAGATGGCAGAGAATATAAAGTTCCTCTGTCTACCGCAAACCTCACCGATGGCACTCTGACTGCACTTCTGGATTCCGGCGGCTATCCGCTGACTCAGAATGCTCAGTGAATCGGTATCAGCTTACACAAATCAACTTCAAAAAGGAGGATAAGCGGGGCTGATGCCGCTTCTTACAAAATGAAGGCCGGGAACCCCCACAACTTTAGTCGTGGGATGCTGGATATCAATTCTAACGAGCAAGACTATCTATATAAATACTGAAACTCTAAAATACGATACCGAAGCTCTTAAAGCTGTTTTTCCTACATTTTTGAAGATGCATGAAAATACAAAAAAGCGCCTGCAGGAAGCTGAAAGCTATCTTCCCGCAAGCGTTGGGTTCTAAAAATAATAGTTTTCCGGGGGTCTCGACACGTCCCTCGTAAGAGAGCTGCCCCGTAAGGGGTGAAACTCCACAGGAGGATGCACTTAAAAGGCTGGGAACACAGACAAGTATGTTGGTCAACCTGCAAAGGCTGGACGCTCATGAAAAACCACACCCGTGGCTTTTTGTGGGAAACCGCATAACTCGCTGCCTGGTATGCTGCATGGTGATGAGCCTTGCGACTGCCGCCCAGGAATCCCGCGGTTTCAATCGTGGGAGGATGTCAACGACAAGTAAAGAATGCAGCAGTCAACTACCCCCACCTAAACGTGGGGGCTTGAAGTCCCGCAGGACTCCATAAATTCATACTCGACGGACTGTTAGGCACGGTTTCCGTCCGTGCGACCGAGTACAGTACGCTTTCACCGCCGTTGCAAGCGGCATAGCGGGGGGCAGAATGGACTACACAGGATAGAACCCTAATAATCCTACATTGCGAATGTTAATGGCAGCATTGTGGTCACGGTTGTGTGTGGTTCCACAAGCACTGCATGTCCAGCTGCGGTCAGCAAGTGTGAGGTCATCTTTTATAAAGCCGCACACGCTGCAAGTTTTGCTGGAAGGATACCACTTATCGATTTTGGCGAAAGTCTTTCCCTGCGATGTGAGCTTATACTCCAACATCGTGCGAAACATACCGAAGCCATTGTCGTTAGTAGATTTCCCCAATTTCAGAGAACCAGCCAAGCCGCGCAAGTTGATATCTTCCACGAATACAGCGTCATACTGTTTGGCTATCGCAGTACTTACCGTATGACAGAAGTTCTTGCGCTGGTTGGCGGTATGTTCCTGAAGAACTCGAACTCTATAAAGCTGTTTGTCGTAGTGATGAGAACCAAACTGCATACGGGACAGCCTGCGTTGTGCCCTTGCGAGTTTTGTTTCACTCTGACGGTAGAATCTTGGATAGTTGGCCACGTTGCCGTTGCTGTCAACATAGAAGTCGTGAGAGGAGTAATCCAACCCAAGAGAAGTTTCTTTCGTAGGCTTGATGGGCTGAATGTCTTTCTCAAACTCATACAGCAGCGAAATGAAGTATTTGCCGCTGCAAGTACAGCTTACGGTAGCGCTTTTCAGCACCCAGTTGGCTTCCGGCTCACGATGTCTTTTCACTTTCACATCGCCAACTTTTGGCAAATGAACAAGATTTCCAACAACATAAATCGTGTCTTTGATTGTACCGTCCTTACGGCACGTCTTTTGGTTGTTTGTTGTATAAGACATCTTGCTTTTGCGCTTGCTCTTGAGTTTGGGGGCACCACAACTTTTAGGGTCTTCTCGATGTTTTTTACGTGCTTCTTTCAAATCAAGCTGCGTGTTGGCAAGCGCAAGGCTATCCACTTCTTTCAGAAACGGAAATTCTTTTTTGTATTTAGCAGGAGTAGGAATAAAAAACTTTCCTGCTTCATTCAAAAATCGTTGTGCATCCATCAGCATATGGTTCCAAATAAAGCGAACACAGCCAAAGGTTTTAGAAAGCAATACTTGCTGCTCAGGCGTAGGGTATGCACGATACATAATTGCTCTATTTAGCTTTTGCACTGGCATTGCTTATCACCTCACATACAATGATTAGATTGTCGCTCTATATAATGAATAATGTTTTCGCTGCTTGCAGAGCCAATACTCTCTACAAAATAGCTGCCGTTCCACAAGTGGCCTTTCCAAAGTTTTTGCTTGATTTCAGGAAATTCCATAAACAAATGGCGACCCGTAATTCCTTTTAGATAAGAAACAATCGTTGTAATAGAAAATTTCGGCGGAGCCGATACGAACACATGGATGTGTTTCCCATCTCCAACTTTTGCTTCAATTATAGTGAACCCTTTCTCGTTGGCTATGCTGTAAATATCAGCTACTAGGAAATTGGCAATTTTTGGCGTTAAGACCTTTCGACGATATTTTACGCACCAAACAATATGATAATTTAGATTGTAAACGCAGGTTCTGGCGTTTACGTAGGGTCTTGATTTCATATTGCTGTTATAACATAATTACGATATTTTTTCAAGAGCATACAGTTATAGGTAATTCATCCCCCACATGAATGAGGGGGAATTCTTGCCACGTTTTCTTAAAAAGCTGGATGGTACTGTCGTTACAAACAGTATTACATTCAAATAGCTGCGACTTTTAGAACCTGCAACAAACTATTTAATCGAAAGGATGTGAACAGGCAATTCCTCCCACAGCTAAAGCCGTGGGTTTCCTTGCCCAATATTTTATGAACAATATGATTAACTCGCAGAAAATCAAATACGCTCTCTGTGCTGCTGGCAGTGCAGCTCTTGGCCTTATCTTTGCACTGTATACACGAAGAATTGTACTCATTGCTGCTGGATTTTTCGTGGCCGGGTATTTTGTCGTGGAATATCTGGGAGTTGTACAGAGGGCGAAAGACGGGAAATATGTCACGGTAAAGGCTTTGGCCGTCTCGGCTGACCAGCAGCGTGACATGACCGGCATTAAAGAGACTTGGCGGTTTGTCCCGGTAGATGAAGAGGGGAATCCGCTTCGTGACACAGCTTCCCACGACATCTTCCTCACCGTAAAGCAAAAGGACCGCGACTACCATATTGGCGGAACCTACAATATGCTGTTTTGCCTTGAAGGTGATAAGGGGATGAACAGTGAAACACTCGTCAGTATTGAACAGTGCTTTCCGGCTTCCTCGACCGCAAAAAAGGCACAGGAACCGGTTCAAGAGCAGACCGCAACGCAAGAAGTTGGCGCAAGCGTGAAGAAAGTTAACTTCCAGAACGTAACCAACAAACCCAAGCTGATTGTGCTGGATAATCGAAACCGTAAGCAGGACGGTGATACTGAATGAATTTTCCGACGATTGTTCTTTTGTGCTTCGTGTGCTGTCTGTTCTCGTGCAGAGTAACGAAAGATAGAAGAACTCTGACGGGAATTGTGGTCATGGGTAGAACCTATAAGCGACGCAGTAAATCGCTGGAAGCGACGGCACTCGAAATCATTGTGACGGATACAGGAAACACTGCCCTTAAATTGGAAGTTCCGGGGTGCAAGGATTATGTTGCTTTGCGCCTGAACCGCCACGAAGTAAAAAAATTCAAGGAAGCCTTGATAGCGTGCGGGAACGAGCCGATGGTCGTGACTCTGTTTCAATATAAAGTCAACGGCAAGCACTGTTATATTCTTTATCATGAGCCCGGCAAGGAAGACTCGTACCCGAAATTTGACGGCGCAAAAGAAGATGAGCTGAAAACAAAATGCCGCACCGCTCGCAACATTGCCTTTGTGCTCTATGGCTTCTCTCTTATTCTGTATCCATTAGCGTGGTGGGTATCGGTAATCCTGATAGTAGCTGCTTCCGTCCTGATATACCTGAACATTCCCTTGCTGGATGATGAACTTTGGTTTGATTCCTGCGAATTCATTAAGCGTCCGAAACAGGTAAAAGGGAAGAACTCGGATTCTGATATAGTTGCTTCTCAGGCATCAATTATCCTTGAAGAGATTTCTGAAAAATATCAGGACAAAGGGAAATCGGACAAAGACTATGAACAGCATCAGGAAACATCTGCTAAACCGACTGAAAAAGAACCGACCAAGGATTCTAAGAAACCCGAAACATCCGCCCCGATTAACAACAACGAACCTGTAAACGTCAAGGTGAACATTCACACCGAAATCAATCCGGAACCCTCCGAAATCCTTGACGTTCTGGAAGATGAATCTGAACCTATCGTTCCTCCCGCCCCTAAATCTGCATCGACACCAGAAAGTGCAGATGCCACGAAGCCCTTTGACGCTGCGGATATCTTTGAGCCGGAACCTGAACTGGAACCGAAGCCTGAAAAAGAGCTGATTTTTGATTTGCCTGTGGATGATGACGATACGCAGGACCCCTTCGCCGAAAATTCTGATTCCCACGCTGGTCTTTCATTTGACCCCAGCGGCATTGACATGGATGATGAAAAGGACCCGTTTGCGGACGATGATGCTAACGTATTCAATCCTCCCGATGATGTGGATGAGCATGAAGAGGAACCGGATATAGATATGATGGACTTCGATATCCCTGCTTCTTCTGAACCCGATACCGTTGACAGCCCCGCGATAGAGCAAAAGCCGCCTATGCCGGATAAAGTTTCTGACCTGCCCGCAAAAGAGACAAATGCGTTCGGCACTCCCAAAGCAGTCGTGGCCGAGCCTAAAGTTGAACCTCACGAGCCTGCAAAACCCGTTGAGAGCCATCCGACTCAGCCCCGGCCCCAAAAGCCTGATGTTCCTCAGACACCAAAAGCTGAACCGGTAGCACCAGCTCAGCGCCCAAAAGCAGACAGGGAAGCGGCTCTCGCAGGCTTTAACATTACTCGCAAGGTCGAACCTTCAAAAGAAGTGAAGAAGCCTAAGAAACCCATCACGGATAAGCGGACGAGCACTTCAAAATCAAGTCCCAAGGAGGATTCGGCAAAGGCACCTAAACAGAAGCAGCCATCCAAAGAGGCTCCTGCAAAATCGCAAAAGAAACCGGCAAATGAAAAGCAGCAGAATTCTGACGAACCCAAAAAGGCCCAGCCGTTTGACCAGAGCTTCCGAAAGCGTGGCAGAGGCTCTTCCAAAAAGGCCCAGCAGAGCAATGGTCAAATCAGCTTTGAAGAACTTCATTGAGTACAAAATTCGCCCAAACGCTCCGAAACTTGCGGAAATGTGCGAATCGCGAATAATGGAAAATGTTGAGCCGGTCTCCCATTTTCCAGCTCAATCGTATTATCCGTAAAATGGTCGCAAGTCAGAGGCAAGCAAAAAATGAAGACTCTCAAACAAATTGTTGCGCTGCTGCTTAGTATTGCTGCTTTGCTCGCATCTATCTTTTCTCTGATGGATGTCAAACGAAATGTTGAGCGAAATAAGCAGGCAGCAGATTTCGCAACACAGGCGATTCTTTCGGCTCAGTCATCTACGCTGTTGGAGCCGACACTTGATGTGGATGCCAGCCGCCTTGAACTTCTTTCCACTGAGGTTCGGAACACGGAATTAACTCCCGTCAATCAGACTCTTGATGTTCAGGCTTCTATTCAGAAAATCGATAACAAGCTGAAGAACATCCAGGAAGAAAAGGATTCCGAAAAAGAAAAAGAAGAAGAAACAAAGGCCGAGCAGCAGGCAGAAGCGGCACCGGCAGGTCCGAACTATAACGACGATAACGATTACCCGAACTTCTGCGGCCGATTGCATATTCCTGCAGCTGGGGTAGACGTTGCGCTTTATAACAACACGGACCAGGAAACCTGCAACCGTGAAGACAGCGCATGCGTTTTCCCGAAAGCACCGCAAGATGGCGGCAGCAATATCGTTGCGGATAACGAAATGCCTGGTTTGACATCCGTGACAATCGGTTCGACCGCATATGTCATCACTCCGTCTGGCGAACAAATCAATTATATCTGTGTGGATGCCTGTGACGGCCACAACGATGTGACTGGTTTTGATGCTTTGCAGAAAAATGACGGAACGGTTGTTTGGGGTTCTGCGGACCTTATCGTATATACCTGCCTGAGCGATGCCTACAATGTTCGCATTGTCTGCTTCAACCGGGCTTGAGGAGGAAAAGCAGTCAATAACCCACGACTAAAGTCGCGGGCTTGCTCCGGTAAGTCTACGCTTTAGAAGTGTCCGCAAGGATATGTTGACTACCCTTTGCGCATTAAGTTGCGCCCCGTTATAAGCGAATAGACAGTTACCGTACGGTGTAAATCCTAGCCGTGCGCTCTAAGGCAACACATCACGTAAAGCTGAGGCAAAGCCGACAGGTGTGGCTGCATCAAGCCGTTTATAACCTTGGGGAAGGATTTTAACCCTCTTCGGAGGAGTGAGCAGCTTCTTTTTAGCTGCAATTTTATCGAAAGAGCATGGCATCATGCAATATGTGTATGTACTTAACAAGCACGGCGAACCCTTGATGCCGTGCTCACCTGGAAAAGCTCGTCTGCTGTTAAAACAGCAAAAAGCATGCGTTGTAAAACGCACACCGTTTACAATCAAGCTCCTGTTCGGAAGTGCGGGATACAAACAACCCATCACTTTGGGTGTCGATGCTGGCAGTAAACATGTCGGTTTATCTGCATCTACGGAAAAGCGAGAACTTTACAGCGAGGAGTTTACTCCTCGCAGCGATGTAGTAGAATTGCTTTCTACGCGCAGGCAGAACCGCCGTTCGAGACGCAACCGTAAGACCCGCTATCGCGTACCAAGATTTGATAACCGCGTCCACAGCAAGCATAAAGGCTGGCTGGCACCTTCGGTTGAGGTAAAAATTCAAGAGCATATTACCGTCATCAAGCATATCTGCAAAATTTTGCCTATCTCTCTTGTAAGAGTAGAAACAGCAGAGTTTGACACGCAGCGCTTGAAGGCAATGCTTGCTGGAAAGCCTCTTCCTGTAGGAACAGACTATCAGCTTGGCGAGATGTACGACGAATACAATGTCCGTCAGTATGTCTTGAAGCGTGACCATTACACTTGTCAATGCTGTGGTACTCATAATACTGCCAAAAAAGTAGTCAAGCTGCATGTACATCATCTCGAAAGCCGTAAGACTGGCGGCAACGCTCCAAGCAACCTTGTTACTTTGTGTACCACATGTCACAAGAACCTTCACAAAGGAAGAGTGACCCTTGACGGCAAGGAACGCGGCAAGCCTCTTCGTGATGCTGCTTTCATGGGAATCATGCGCAAAACCTTAATGATACGTTTGAAAGAAGAGCTGCCTATCCCTGTTCAGGGAACTTATGGCTATATCACTAAAATGCGCCGTGAGCAAAATGACATCAAGAAGAGTCATACAAACGATGCTCGTTGCATTAGCAAGCATCCACTGGCTGAGCCTTGCAGCGTTTGCTACCGTACAAAGGCTATCAGACACCATAATCGGCAAACTCATAAAGCAAATTTCTCTAAAAAGGGTATCCGTAAACGGAGCCAAATGCCTTATCTCGTTGAAGGGTTCCGTCTTTGGGATAAGGTTCTCTACAAAGGGCAAGAATGCTTCGTTTCCGGACGTCGCTCTTCGGGGAGCTTTGCGCTTAAAAAGCTGGATGGTACGAGCATCTCTAAAGGCGTGACATTCAAAAAGCTGCGACTTTTAGAGCCCGCAACAAATTATTTAATTGAAAGGATGTGAACGGGCAATTCCTCCCACGACTGAAGTCGCGGGTCTCCTTGCCCTAATTTATGAGCAACGAAAAGAACAGCCAGAACAAGTCTGGCGAATTGAAGAAACCGCCCTATGTGACTCGGACGAATCAGCCCTGGACCACGGTTTTTGCGGAGGACCTGAACAAGAAGAAAGAAGAGGATACTCCCGCTGAAACCAAACTCGACCTTTCTCAGTTCGTGAAAGTTGAAAAGGTCCAGGACGATAAGTCCACTACCATTCCCGCTCCCGTGTCGGAAGCCGAGAAGGACAAGGCAGACACCGTGAATAAAGGGAACGTTCAGAACGTAACGCCTATCCCCACACCGGAACATAAATTCCGTCCGAAAGGCTCTTCTCAGCAGAGCAAGCCTTCCGATGAGTTTGAAACGAAACCCGTTATGGAAGCGGCTCCTGCCGCCACTGAGGAAAAGCCTGTCGCTAAACCCGAAAGCAATCAGCAGGATGATGACAGCGACTCTTTTGTCTCTCCTTCGTTTGGTGGATTCAAGAATCCGTATGCAGATGAAGAACTGGAAGAGAAACCGGAGAAAAAACCTGAAGCGAAAGATACCGAGAAAAAAACTGTTAAGCCTAAAGTGGCTGTTAAGTCCCACAAAGGCGGCAATGTCATTCTGGGTGTCAGCTGTGTAGTTCTTGCCGCATCCGTGGCCGTTATGGGCATGACGATTGCTGAAAGCCGTAAGAGTGATTCTATCGTTTATCCGTCTACTGGAAGTGCTCTGAACATCTCGGCTAATGTTGCGACGACCGACACTAATTTTGAAAATCAGGAAGCCTTGACTCCTGTAGTATCTATGACTTCGGATGGAAACACCTGGACGCTGAGTTCCTCGACTTTCCTGATTACTGATGGCGAATCCAAGGTAGCGGTCGCTGTAGACAGTGCAGACAGCATCAAGTACGATGGCGCGGCCTTGCAGTATGAGCGCAATGGAGTAACCTATCTTGTCCGTATGGTGAGCGGCAGCTCTTATCTGGGCAATAGTACAATGACCGAACACGAAGACGGTGCCACTCATATGATTACCGGCATTGAAGGTATCGGGAACGGTAAAGTACTTGTTGTGATTGCTACATACGGTGCTACCGGCGATGAGAGCATCAACGATGCAGCAAATGAAGAAGTAACCGCTTTGCTGAGCAGTGCCGCACCTGCCAATGATGGTGCTTCCTTGCTGCTTGATAATGTGCCTGCCGATTTTGATGGACGCACTTTGAGTCTGACGAATGAGCGCGTTCTGGTCAAAGATGGCGATTCTGAGGTCGTGTTTGCACCTGCATCCTACAACGCTGATGATATTCAGTTCACGGATACCAAGCAGACACTTTCTGGTTTTACAGTTGCTCGCTCTGATTATGCTGACTCCGACAGCAGCAAGACCTATCTCGTGGAAGGCACTGACCACAATTTCCTGGCCGTCACGAACAATGAAGATTTGCTGAACAGCATTCTGCAAGTCCAGTAAAAATAACATTTCAAAAATAGGAGAATACCAAATGAATAAACGTAAAACTTCTTTTATCCTTGCAACTGCTCTGGCTGCATCCATCATCATGTCTGGCTGTGCATCGACTGCTGTGTCCGGCAGTGACAGCTCTTCTACTGCCACTGAAGAATCTGCAACCGTCGAGACTGCGCTGGACATTGATTACAGTGCGGGTCTAAAAAAGGACGGTCACTATGCTGGTGTCAAGGCCAAGAATATTGTTACTCTTCCGGATGACTATGACCATATGACCTTTAAGACTGAAGACCTGCACATGGAAGACGGCGCTCTGGATTCCGCTTTGCAGCAGATTAAGCAGACTTACGGTGAACACACCACTGTGGACCGCGCGGCGCAGGAAGGCGATTGCGTGACGGTGGATTATACCGGCTCCTACAACGGCGATGAATTCCCGAACGGTTCTGCAAAGGATGCCGAAATCGTATTGGGTCAGGGATATTACGTAGATGGCTTTGAGAGCCAGATTGAAGGACATTTTGCCGGTGAGAAGTTCGATATCACTGTGACTTTCCCCGACAGCTACCCTGACACCACGGATTCCGAGGGCAACACTCTGAGCCTGGCTGGTCAGGATGTTCAGTTCCGCATCGAACTCAAGGATGTCTCTGAGCTGACCTTGACGGATGACTCTATCGTGAACTGCTTCGGCGATAACAAGTATTACACCGAGGATGGCACTCTGGTCAATTCCGTGGATACGTTCAAACAGTATTACAATGAGCTTTTGACCAAAGATGCTCTGGGCCTTGCCATCTATAACTATATGATGGATAACTCCGTTGTTTCCGAAATCCCTCAGAACCTCATTGATGACCAGCGTGATACTTACCGCAAGGAAATCGAAGCAAGTGCAGAGAACATGGGTAAGACCATGGACGAGTACCTGGAAACCACCGATTACGATACTGAGGATGCCTTGCTCGACAGCTACAATGACCGCATTGAAGAAAGCGTAAAGGCGTATCTGATTTTCCAGGCTGTAGCTGAAGCAGAGAAAATCAAGGTCACCGATGCCGATGTAAGCGATTATTTTGGTGATGATTCTTTGAGTGTCCAGCAGGCTCAGAAATACTACGGCGAAGAATATGTGAACCAGACGGTTCTGTACAACAAAGTAGGTGACTGGCTCACTGCTCACGCAACGATTGTGTGATTTCATCCCAAAAATGCTTGACGATATATGCGAACTCGATACAATGAATATTGTACGATAGATACCATCTACTAGGCGATATATGCGCTCGTACAATTCACAATCTCGTCGTAAGGCAGACTTCTCATTTGTTTGGGGAGCCTGCCTTTTTTATTTATTAACTGTCTTTTGAAAGGAGACAAAATCATGACTAACGTTAACATTTTCACCATCATCGGCCGTCTTACTGCTGATGCAGAAGAATTCACTATTGGCAACAACACATACGTTGGGTTTCGTGTTGCGGTAGACCGTGGACAGAATAAGGAGACTTCTTTTATCCCGGTTCGCGCTCCGAAGAAGTTTATCAGTGACAATCTGCGTGCAAAACTCGTCAAGGGCGCACCAGTGTTGGCCACTGGCCGCTTTGAATCCGGCTCCTATGATAAGGACGGACAGAAAAAGTACTATTCTTATCTGAGTGCCGCAACGATTCAAGCAGATGTCAGTGGCAACTTTGCCGATGGCATGCTGATGGGTAACCTGACCGCAGATGTTACGACCCG
>ULXX01062778.1_pt1 | contig 12799 bp, 12 predicted proteins | sample 1961621 | NCBI WGS metagenome assembly ULXX01 (sample SAMEA4835848, study PRJEB28245) | human gut metagenome | biome: gut microbiome; material: fecal sample | place: Denmark | collected 2008
CTATACGAGGATGACAGTGGCAGGCGGGAATCGGACAGCCGACAGCTGCCCCCCTGTCCCACTATCTCACTGTCCCACTGTCCCACTATCTCACCAGCCAACTAGATCACTAGATCACTAAATCACAAAGGAGCATCCCATGTATAAAGCAGTTATTTTTGATATGGACGGTACCATTTTAAATACCATCGGCGACCTCACTGCCGCTTCCAACTATGCTCTGGAGAAAATGGGGAAGCGCCATGATTTCCCGGAGGAGAAAATCAAGCTCTGTTTCGGATGCGGCATTGATGCGGACATGGAGAAGGTGCTGGCCCTGGAAGGGGGATGCCCGGAGGAGGAGCTGGAATACATAGGCAGTTCCATCCCCTTTTCCCGCTATCACTTTACGGAAGAAGATGTGAAGAGGCTGAAGAGTTTTTTCGTGCCCCACTATACCGCCCACTGCCGGGAAAAGACGGCGCCCTATGAAGGCATACCGGAGGTGCTTTCTGCCCTTCGGAGCCATGGCATTCTGACTGCCGTGGCTTCCAATAAGGATGACCGGGATGTGCAGGTGCTGGCACGCACCCTTTTCCCCCGCCTCTTTGACCGAGCCATAGGCAATCATAAGGAAATCCGGCGCAAGCCGGCGCCGGATATGGTACTGGCCATTCTGAAGGACCTTCATGTTTCACCTGACCGGGCTGTGTATATCGGTGATTCGGAAGTGGATCTGGAAACAGCGAAAAACGCAGAGCTTCCCTGCATTTCCGTGGACTGGGGCTTCCGCACCCGTCCCTTCCTCCTTTCCCACGGAGCCAGGGTGATCGTCTCGTCCCCCAGAGAACTGATTCCTCTCTTGATGGGATAAATAAAGGGGTTCCGAAGGTTTAAAGAGAAAGGTTGACGGCCCTTTGGACCGAAGGTTCTTAAGGTTCTAAAGTTTGACAGCGGCCTTTGGCCGCTGAGGGTTGTGGTACCGCCCATAGGGGCGATGAATTTTATATACCGCCCTTGGCGGTATGGGCTCGCTTCGCTCCCCTGCAAATCCAGTTTCTTTGCCATCCCTGAGGGGCGCTATGGATGATTCCCATAGATTCATATATCCGGACTGTGGTCAGCCAAACTTCCGCCTCCTTTTCGCCGACCATCAGTTATCATTTTTTCTCACTTCCCCGGAAAGCACGTAACGTTGATTATATACTCATTGCCCCAAAGGGGCGATACCACAACCCTCGGCCTGCAGGGGCCGTCAAACCTCCGAACCCTCCGGCCGGAGGGCCGGTCAATCTTAAGAACCTTTTTCCAAATAAAAAATCCCTGTGAAACCATCTGATTTCACAGGAATTTTTTATTTCTCATTCATTATTTATGTTCGAAAATATCCACGCGCCGTCCATCGGCTCCGCTTCCATCTTCCGAACCTTTCACCATGGCCACCAGTTTGGAAGCATCCACACCATGGTCCAGGGCGTACTGTTTCACGCTGTCAATGCGGCGGGCAGAGAGATCCCTGTTATAGTCGGCACTGCCGGTAGCATCAGCACGGCCCACCAGTTTGAAGGTATGGCCCGTTTCTTTCGCCTTTTCCACGAAAGCGTCCAGGTTTGCCTTCTGGGCGTCGTCAATGGCCGCAGAATCGCTCTTGAAATGAATGCTGTTGAAGTAGTAATCATTTTCCGGAGCCTTCACCGGCGTATCAGCCGGTACTTCCTGTGTGTCCGCCTTTCCTGCAGCAGGCTTCACAGTCACCGTGGACGGTTCCGTTTCTTCTTCAAAATCGTAGTTCTTTTCTTCTTCCACAGGCTGCAGGGTTTCATTGCTGCCGCCGAAGCGGTAGGACAGGCCTGCCAGGAAGCCCTTGTAGGAAACATTATGGTCATCGTCGCCCCGGGTATTGAGGTAGCGATAGCCGGCGTTGAGGTCCACATTCTTGTCCACTGCCAGATTCACGCCCGCTTCCCACAGGGAGGTGGATTCGGTGCCTACAGCGCCTTTGGCGTATACATCCACCACATCATTCACCGGCTGGCGGGCCACGATGCCAAGCTGGGCAATGTTATTGGTGGTCTCGGAAGAACCGAAAGCGCGATCCGGAAAGTCCTTCATGGAAATCCGGTTCCAGCCGGCAAAGGCAGCCACCTGGGGATGAAGGGAATACAGGGCATTCACTTCGTTCATATTGCCATTGGTATGGTCCGTATGAAGGCCGGTGTACTGATACTGGGCAGCCCAGCGGTCATTGATGCCATAGGTCAGGCCGCCAAGGAAATTCCATTCTCCATCTGATTTATAACCATTGGAATGGGCGGAAGCATCCCACATGCCCACATTCACTTCCGTTTCTCCCTTCTGGAAGGAAGTCTGTGGAGAGGCATAGGCCGCACCGGAAATGGAGGCCGCCAGGGCCAGCATAAGAAGTATTTTTTTCATATCATTCACCTCACGAATTGACACATTCAGGGATTTAGTCTTATGGATATTATATCATATGGGACACGCCTGCGGCGTGAGGGTTGACGGGACTTCGTCCCAAGGGTTCTAAAGGTTCTTAAGTTTGACGGCCCTTTGGGCCGAGGGTTATGGTGGCGGCTTCGCCGCAAGTAAAAAAGGGGCGCGGCTGGCGCCGCAGGTTGTGTAGAAGGGTTGTGGAAAAAGGTTATTAAGATGGATGGGTCTTCGACCCAAGGGTTCTTAAGTTTGACGGCCCTTCGAGCCGAGGGTTGTGGATTGCCCTGCGGGCAATGCTTATAAAGTCAGCGTTACGGGATTGGCTTTCAGTATCATATGGTATGATAATCACTGCGGTAATCAGCCACCTCCGGTGGCTTTCCCCCCTTTGGTGCCTTACGGCACCAACTTCCCCCCGCAAAGCGGTGGGACAATAGAGCTCTGAAAAGCAGTTTCCTCATAATCGATTTTATTGTACCCCCACTTGCGGGGAAAAGTGGGGGCGCTCGTCACCAAAGGAGGAAACGCATTCCCTCGGGCAAAGCCCGGTTTGCTTGTTTTTCCACGGGCGAAAGCCCGGTTGTAAAGGTTTTATCATAAGAGGGTGCCTTTAATAAAATAATATAAGGCGCCCACCACAACCCTCAGCGGCAGAGCCGCTGTCAAACTTTAGAACCCTCGGGGCGATAGCCCCGTCAAACTTTAGAACCCTCAAGAGGCCCCTCACGCCCGTAAGGGCGTGAGGGGCCTCGGGAATCCTGTTTTTCTGCGAATCGTCTATTCCTTCTGCAGCACGTCTTCCATTTCTTCGATCATGCCCACATTGCCGCTTTCGATGAGCTTTCTGAATTCTTCCAGCTGTTCCCTGATTTCCTTTGACATTTCCGGAAATTTCGGTGCAATGTCCTTCAGCGCCTTGATAACGATCTGGGAGACCACGTAGCGGGTGTACCATTTGTTGTCTGCCGGCACAATGTACCAGGGCGCTTCTTCTGTGGAGGTGGCGGATATCATTTCGCTGTACAGTTCCTGGTACCGGTCCCAGTACCGTCTTTCGTTAATATCGGCCATGGAAAATTTCCAGTTTTTCTTTTTGTTCAGAATCCGCTGGGCCAGGCGGTCCCGCTGTTCGTTTTTCGATACATGAAGGAAAATCTTAATCATGTGAAAACCGTTTTCCCCCAGGTACCGTTCCCAGTCACGGATCTGGCGGTAGCGGATATCCCAGATATTTTTCGTAATCAGGTTCTTCGGCAGCTTTCCCTGGTGGATGAGGTCATGCACCCGGGTCACCACCACATCTTCGTAGTGGGAGCGATTGAAAATACCGATATCTCCCCGCCGGGGCAGGGCTTTATTGATACGCCACATGTAGTCGTGGTCCTTTTCCTCGCTGGTGGGCTGCTTAAAGGACACCACGTGGACACCATTGGGGTCCAGATGGGAAAAGACATGGCGGATGGTACCGTCCTTGCCGGCGGCATCCATGGCCTGGAGCACGATGACGAGGCCGTAGGTGCTCTGGGCATAGAGCTTGGCCTGCAGCAGGTTCAGCTCCTCCAGTGCTTTGGGAAAGGCACTCATTTTGACCGATTCCTTATCCACATTCACATCGCAGGCCGTAGGGAATTTCTTCAGATTGATTTTCTCCCCTTCCTTGGCCCGATAGCGGTCAATATCGATTTTTACAGGGCCGTCATATTTCTTTTCCGGCACAGATTCCTGATTCCCCTGATTTTCCATAATGGTTTCTCTCCTTGTAATCCTATGATACGGAAATGATTTGTCAGTAAAAGCGATTTTCCTTCGGGATATGGCATATCCCAGGCCGCCCTTTCTCTACCCTTTAGCGGGGAAAACGCAGCCTGCCAAGCCAGCAGCGCCCTTTTTGCCTTCGGGAATCCCATGCAGCAGCCTGCCCTGCCAGCTGCTCCTTTTACTTCTTATCTATGGAATTCTTGATTTCCTCCAGCGATTTGATATCCACTTCAGAAATGAGTTTCTTGAACTGTTCCAGCTGCTCCTGTACTTCCGGCGCCAGCTTCGGGAACTGGGGATTGATTTTCTTCAGGGCCTCAAGGGTAATGAGGGCCACCACGTAGCGGGTGTACCATTTGTTATCTGCCGGCACAATGTACCAGGGGGAAATGTCCTTGGAGGTTTTGGTAATCATTTCCTCATAGAGCTCCTGATACCGGTCCCAGTACTGCCTTTCGTTAATATCGGACATGGAGAATTTCCAGTTCTTCTGCTGGTTGATGATACGGTCCATGAGACGGCGCTGCTGTTCCTTCTTCGATACATGAAGGAATATTTTCACCATCTGGAAACCGTTCTGGTGCAGATACTTTTCCCAGTTGTTGATCTGCTCATACCGCTCTTCCCAGAAGTCCTTGTGAATCAGGTCCTGCGGCAGCTGGCCTTTATGAATGAGGTCGTGAATGCGGGTGACAATGACGTCCTCGTACTGGGAGCGGTTGAAAATGCCGATGTCTCCCCGTTCCGGCAGAGCCTTGTTGATACGCCACATGTAGTCGTGGTCTTTTTCTTCACTGGTGGGCTGCTTGAAGGACACCACCTTCACGCCGCCGGGATCCAGGTTGGCGAAGACATGGTTCACCGTGCCGTCCTTGCCGGCAGCATCCATGGCCTGGAGCACGATGATGAGACCGTAGGTATCCTGGGCATACAGCTTTTCCTGCAGGTCCTTCATTTTTTCAATGACCTCCGGGAAATAAAGAGATTTCACCTTGGCCTTGTCAATGACCACATCGCAGGCCGTGGAATATTTCTTCAGATTGACTTTCGTTCCTTCCTTGATACAATACCGCTCAATATTCACTTTGCCATCTTTGATTTCATCCATCACAGCATCCTCCTGTCTATCAAAATCACACTCTCCCTTTTATTATAAAACACATATCCTTTTATCGGCATAAAAAGAATTTCTATTAACCCTTATCAGCATAGTATAATAAAAGCAGAAAGGAGGAGCGCCATGGAAGAAGATAAGAAACCGGAAGGAAAAAGGTACCGTACCATGGAAAGCATTGCCGGCGTCTTTACAGAATCCGACGTCCGGCAGAAACTCTTCGGAAATAAGGGCTTCCAGTTTTACCTGTTCCAGAAAAGGTGGAAAAAAATCGTAGGCAGCCTCATGGCAGAGGAATCCTACATTACCGGCTGCAAAGGTCCCCTCCTCTTCGTCCGGGTCACCAACTCCGCCTTCCTCCAGCAGCTTTTCATGATGAAGGCAGACATTCTGAAAGAGCTTTCCAAAGATGAAATCGGCCGCTATTTCACGGATATCAAATTCCTTGCCGGTTCTCCCCAAAAGCCTTACAAGCCCTTCACCACCCTGGATCCAGTGAATTCGGCCATTGAAAAGGAACAGAAACGGTACAGCCAAAGCCTCTCCGAAGGAGAAGAAGCCTGGATACAGAACTGGGTCAAAGGTCACGTCAAAAAAGAGGCCGTCCGTGCCCCCTTTGCTGAAATGATGGAAGAAGTGCTGAAAATCCGAAAGGGAGAACTGGCCGACGGCTACCATCCCTGCTCCATCTGCGGCAGCCTCTGCCCGCCGGATGCCCCCATCTGCCCTGCCTGCCAACGGAAACTGGCCAGAACAAAGAAAAACAAGGTCATCCTCATCCTGAAAGAAAATCCCCACTACACCTATCAGCAGGTCCGCGCCATCCTCCCCTGCGAATACAGCCTCTATGAAGAAGCAAGGGATATCCTCATTCATCGGGCCAAAGAAAAAATCTTCCGCAAAGAGGCGGCAGATGAAGAAAAGAGAAAACTTCTTTCCCTCCTCCTCCACCGGCCTCTGTCTGATATTACGGTAAAAGAAGCAGAGGACATGCTGAAGCACATGCCCCAGAAAAAATGGGACTAAAGCGCCTCACAGCACAGATGCAGAAAGTTCAGAATCAAGGTCCATCTGCGAAGATTCACAGGTAAGGTCACTTCCTATGATGGAATAAAAAATTGTTTCACGTGAAACAGGCCCGGCGCCAAAAAGCGCCGGGCCTGTTTTTTGCAGCAAAAAACTCCTGATTCGTCCCATGCTGCTGCACGGTAGGGCTCAGGCCTTCTGTTTCGATGAATCGGCCAGGAGCAGCCGCCGAAGCGGAATATCTGTGTCGTCAAGGAAAAGCAGGTATAGCCATAGTTGCCACCAGGATGTCTAGCAGGTCTTTCCTCAGGAGTTTTTTGGGGAAGCGCTGATTCTTTCGTTGTTTGCTTTCATTCTTGAAATATTATCCAATGCGAGAAATGGGACAACACGAATAGCAAGCTATTTAAGAAGTCCCCTGACGAAGCAGTGCATAAAATTTCTTATGAAAGTAAACTCTATGAATTAATCTAGGTATTTATGTAAAATCTCGGAAGTTTTATCCTGAAGAGATTTCAAACGTTCTTCCGCTTCAAGTATTTTTTGTATAACGCATCCTCCTTCTTGATAATCTCGTCCTGCTCAGACAGAGATAATACAGGGATTTCCATCTCTTCGTAAAATGAGATTGGTACACGCCTGTGTCCGCTTGAACCGGTCATAACAGACGCGGCTTGCCGCCTTATGGAGTCACGATTCAAGTATCCGAATAGAAAATCAGTTCTAATCTGTTTGCCGCATTCTAAGACATGAAATTCGCTGCTCCCGAATCCAATATAATTAGTGAGGTTTCTAGCAATTGCACATTTGCCATTTTCCATGCAAGGAGTTATTTTAGCAAAATAATATCTCCCTCTGAGAAATAAGTGTAACTTCCTTTCAGTACTTCTCCAAGAGGTCGATCTACTTTTTCGGAAATGTATCCTTCATCACTAACAGATGCCATTTCAATAAAAGAAACCATCGTATCCGCATCAAGATGAGAAACTAATGATTTTGAAGGATTGAAACTACACAATTTGTCTAATCGTTCGAGTTTATACCCCGGTTGGAAATTAGGTCTAGATCATTGAAGAGATCTTCGATCTTATTTCTGTAGTCCTCGATGCTCATTCGGGTGGAGTCGTATTCAGCATCAATTTTATCGCACTCGTCGATAATTTGCTGCTGAACAGAAAGAGGAGGAACGGGAATCCTAATTTGACCTATTCTCTTTGAAAGATTGTTGATATTTGAGCCTGAGCTTTCGCCTGAAAGAATGCCCTTGACTAAAGGGGTACTCAAAATATAGTACAAATATTTAGGCAGACATTCAGTTGACGAGGTACGGATAATACCCATAAAGCCGCCAGCATAATAATTTGTATCTGATTTAATATATGCTACTTTTCCAACGTGCCTTTTGCTGCCACTTGACATGCATATGAAAATATCATTAGCCTTAAGGAGACTATCCTTAGAAAATATTTTGCTTTCGTCAATAAAAATCTGTTTCGTTACTTCAAAACGACCGTCAAGAGTAATATTATCGGCAGTAAGAACAATATTCGATGTTTTATTCATCCTTTGATCAGCCTTGTCATACGTCACTCCTCTATATAGAGTTGCTACATCAAACAATCTCTTCAATGGATACTTGCTGGTTATTTCAACTAACTTTTCAGTATTCAGCCTTATTGCCTTATTAAACGCAACCCGCGAAAAATCGAGCATATCCTTGGTATGTACAACCGAGGCGTAACGTTTCTGCTCATCTGCAAATACAGGTATCTTTTCATCAAAAGAGTCCATTATCGCGTGCGCCAGTGTGCCGCTAGCTTCTCGGTCGGAATCATCATACATTTCTCCGCCTGGTTTGATAATCTGTATGCCCTCATTTCCTTTTCGATTTGACCAGTCGTAACCAAGGAAATTCTTCTGTCCTTTGTTATCGGCGGGAGCCTTGATGATAACCGTCGTCTGCCTGTAAACAAGCGCGAAATAGAACAGCTTTTCCCTCTCAATCTGACTTATATATTCATAAAGCCTATTCAGATAGGCTTGCTCCTGCTCTGCGGGCGACAGCTTTTTATACGCCTTGGTTTTCGTGAGATTCTTCGCGTCTGAAGAATCAGCAAAGGCTACTACGTACATTTTGAAATAATCCGAATCGTTCAGTTCGTCTATATTGAGAGACTTATTCAGGAAAGCTGAATATATGGATTCCGGAACCTCAATCTGCTTCATATACTGCGAAATAACTTCTTTATCGTCCCAATTCGTTAAATCCTGACAGCTCATAATTGCGTCCACAGAATCTGATGACAGATCAGTCTGCTTCGGCGGTTCATTGAATTTTTCAAGAAACATGATGACAGTATTCGTTCCCGTCGCTCCGAAAGTCTTGGATCCAAGAGCTACAATTGCTCTGATATAGAAATTCTCAAGGAACTGCTCACGTGCTCCCATATAGCTATTGCTGTCGTTGGACAGAATGGAGCTAGGAAGGATAACCGCGGCTATTCCCCGTGGCTTGAGAAGCTGTCCTATGCGCTCTACAAAAAGAGTCTCTATTTCTCCGCCGTTCAGACCGATTCTGTCGAGCAGTGTAAAGCTGTTATTTTTTAACTGCAGATGTTGCTTGAAGTCCTTGACCGAATACGGCGGATTTGCGACAAGAATGTCAAATGTTCCGTTCTCAATACCCTTCTCAGGAGCGTTTTCGAGTCCGTCACCAAAGATGATATTTCCTTCACCTGCGCCGTTCATGAACAGAGATATTTTTGCAACGCGCGCAAGCCTGTAATCTTTTTCTATGCCGTAAATATGATCATGCGCCCATGCGTTATCACTTCCCTTACCGGCAAAATGATTGACTGTCTCAACGGCTTCTGTAAGAAAATGTCCGGCACCACAAGCATAATCGATTACTTTAGGGTAGGCATCTCCACGTTCCGATTTCACCATTCTATATACAGGCAGACTGTCCCAGACAAATCGTGTGATCGGCATCGGAGTGAAAAACTGGCCTTCATTCTGTTTGAAGCCTTTATTAAGCAATTGTTCAAACAGATCGCCAAGAAACTGGTGCTTCGATGGGTAGACAATACGATATTTTTCAAAGAGCTGAACCATCTCTACCAGTATTTTACCATTCTGATAGAAAAGCTCCTCATTATGGACATCTTTGAATGCAAAATCGTTGTTTGAGTAGAATTTCAGAATTCTGATAGTATTTTGCAGATCGGCAATTGCCTTCTTCCTCTTTGCTCCGGTATATGTCGAGAAAAGCCGCTCTGGGTAATCAGAAGAGACATAATAAATTTCTTCTCCCATAAATTTTTCCATGCCGTCTCGATGAAGACGCTGCAACCTATCCTGCAAAGTTTCATAAGTGTCAGTTCCTTGCTTATATTGAAACTCGACTTCATCGTCGTCATCTTTTGTGCTTTCATCTACCAATTTACAAATAAAGAGCGCCACAAGACGGTTAAAAGCATTTTCTTTATCCGATACATTATTATGTCGAAGAATTTCCTCAAAGCGATTTACAATCTTATCTTCAGGTGTAAAGTCCTTTAGATCCTTTTTTCTGAGAGGTTTCACGCCTATGTTATATGCCACAGAATCATCAGAGAAGATAAGGTCTCCAAGAATCTGTTTTCCATATGTCTCATTCCATACAACAAACCTATCTTCGGTAGACTTAGCATCTTTATAGAGTTTTATTGTTTTGTCTTTCTTTGCAAGAAGAAGGATATTGGCGTCATCAGTACAGTTTATTGTAGGTGCTTGATATTCTACTTTCCCACCTTTCCATTCGGAAGCATAAATGACTAACCATTTAGCTGCAGAATCTTGTTGCCAATATGAGAAGACCTGTCCTCCGTCATTCCTAGTGTTCCGCATCTCCTTTTCAAATTCCTTACCCCACGTTTTGCACTCAATAATGACGAGCATTTCCCCACTTCTATCGGAGACGCAAATATCCGCACGTCCACTTTTTGCATCATGCCCTAGGTGCCATTCTTTTTCAAGCTCAATGTTTTCTGGACGATATCCTTTCGCCAATAAACGATTCACGCACTCAAATACAACAAAATTCTCATTTTTATCAAAACCATTGTTTCTATCTTTGCCTTTAATTTCAGCCGGATATATTAATTTTTTCTTGTTAAAGTCAACAACCATCGATGCATGAAATTCCGGATATTCTTTCTCATATACATCGTCTGTCTCCAAATAGCCTAGGCAGGTTAGTAATTCCCTAAAATTTGATTCTGTTATCATGAAATTCACTTTCCTTTTTATGCTTTGATCATTGGTTATTTCTCAATCATAACCCGGATCTTTGACTTATCAGTCTTTTCCAGTGTGTCCTGGTCAAGACAGCGAAGCCGCTCCGAGCGGATCAATGCATCCACAGCCGCTTTACCGTAGCTATCCAGCGACGCATACATCCGAAGTGTCTCTGAGTAATCATCGACAGCCGTCCATCTTCCGAGCTGGTCGATATCTTTTTCCGTAAGTTTTGGAGAAGATACGTCATCTGACCGCCCGGTCAGATAGTCGAGACTGACGTCAAACAGATCGCATAATTCATTCAGTTTGTCAAAGTCCGGCATCCGCTTGTCTGTCTCCCACATGGCCACAGTGCTTTTCGATACACCTAGATTGTCCGCAAGCGTTACCTGTGTATATCCATTCTTTTTTCTCAGTTCTTTTAGCCGTTCTCCGATCATAGTGAACATCTCCTATGTGAGAATAATAACCAATTTAATGTGCTCCCGTCAACCATATTTTATTTATTTGTAAATATTTATATTGTTTTTGTGAGATGTGTGTTGATATAGGTAATATTAAGTGATATTTTCAAAATATAAAATCTAACATATAGTGAGATTTTAAGAATAGCAGGAAGGAGGAACCGAAAATGGAGAAAACCACTATCAGTGTTCAGGAGATGGCTGCAGAGATGTGAATCAGCCTGCCGAAAGCCTATGCCCTCGTCAGGGAACCGGACTTTCCGACGATCCATGTCGGCAATCGAATTCTGATCCCGGTTGAGGCATTCCACGAGTGGCTAGTCGTTACTTCCAATAAGAAGAAATGAGTACATCAAGGACGTCGGGGGAAAGGAGAAAAGGAAAACGATGGAACCGATAACCATTGATGAGCTGAAGCAGAAACAGATCTGGGGCTGCTGGCATTATGAAAAAAAAGAAAAGATAAGCAGACAAAAGTTCCGATCACTGCATCCGGAATCCATACCGGCACGGACGACAGTCATTCCGGAGACGTGAGCACAAGGATGAGTTCGTGCAAATCGTCATGAAGCAGTCAGAATCCGATACAGACCGCAATCTTCACAGACATTGCAAAGAGCTGGAAGACGCTCAGAATCGAATGAATCGCCTGGACACTATCGTCAATAAACTGTATGAAGATAACCTCGACGGTAAAATCTCCGATAAACGTTTCGTGCGGATGAGTGCCGGATATGACAACGAGCAGAAAGAGCTGGCAAAGAAAATTGAGGAGCTTAATTCCGCCATCGGACAAGAGGAGCAGCAGACTGTGGATGTGGAACGGTTTCTTGCACTGGTTCGGAAATACACAGATCTTCAGGAGCTGACCGCTGAGATCGTCAGGGAGTTCATTGAGAAAATCTACGTCTACCAGACCCAGACCATCAACGGGCATCGCGTCCGCCGTATCAAAATCGTTTACAACTGCATCGGAGCATTTACCTCTCCGGAACAAGAAAAAATGGTCTAAAAGGCATTCATACTGCCAATCAGACCATTTTTGTACACCCAACTGGGATCCCTATGGAACCCCTTAGAAATACCGGTCAGGGGGAAGGGACGGGAAAAAGGGACGCGAGCACTACGTTTCCAGATGGAAGCGGGCAGTGGATAACTGATAGCGTACAGCGGCCCCGCCGCCAGTGACTCCCTAAAAGTAAGAACTTAAAAACTAAAGACTATCCCACCAGCTCACTAACAAAAAATTGTTTCACGTGAAACAGGCCCGGCGCCTTAAAGACGCCGGGCCTGTTTTTTGCAGTAAAAAACTCCTGATTCGTCCCATGCCGATGCATGGTAGGACTCAGGAACACCGTCTTCAGTGAATCGGCCAGGAGCAGCCGCCGAAGCGGAATATCTGTGTCGTCAGAGAAGATCGGCCGAAGCCATATTGCCACCGTGATGTCTGACAGATTTTTCCTCAGGAGTTTTTTCAGAAGTTTTTCAGTTGTCGGTACCGAAGAGAGGCTGAGTCATGAGAAGTTTCCTTCTCTCCCGCCGGTTCCTCAAGGATAGGCGCCTGCCGGAAGGAAAAGGAGGGCCCTTCTGAGCTCCCTCAGCTCTCTCTATGTACATAGTCCTTTTGAGAAAAGGGATGTCTCAATGGTTTGGATAGGGGCCGCTCTGCGGCCCGGGTTCAAAGGGTTCAGAAGGTTCAAAAGGTTCAGAGGGTGGTGGTGGC
>ULXX01007456.1_pt1 | contig 12713 bp, 10 predicted proteins | sample 1961621 | NCBI WGS metagenome assembly ULXX01 (sample SAMEA4835848, study PRJEB28245) | human gut metagenome | biome: gut microbiome; material: fecal sample | place: Denmark | collected 2008
TTTCGGTGCGGGCATCGGAAATGCGAACGGTCTGCTCCGCTGCGGAGTTGTCGGGCCTGAAAACAATCGAACCCCTGTCGGCGGGCTGCCCGCCGCCTTCGGGATAAATCATTGTTCTGTCAAGTATGATTTTGTACGCGCCGCTGCGCTCATCTTTTTCACAGGAGAGCACCGCCGCACCGCATTCGGTGATAATGGGAGTCGAGTAATAAAGCAGTTCGGTCATTTTGAGTCACTTCCTTTAAGTTGGTAATATACAAAAATACTGTTAATAAAAATATATTTATTTTCGGTTCTTTTTCTTTAAAAACCGATGCCGCAATCGTGCAGCCGAACCGAAAAGGCGCAGAAGAGCGGGACGCAGCGGGAACAGAAGCCGCCACAGCGCGGTGGGGATTCTGTATGCGGGGGAATTAAAATCAAGCTTGTGTCCGCCGCGTATGCGTGCTTCGGCAATGCCGAGGAGTTCGCCCGTTCGTTCGGATTCATCGGAATCGTTAAGACTGCTTGAATCATTCGGCTGTTCCGACTGCTTTGAAAGCGGAATAAGCCGCAAAGGGTTCTGCGGAGAGGCAAAAGCATCAAACCCGCGGTTGCCGTCGCCGGCGGTCACAACACGATTTCCCTCAATGCGCATTACACGGTGCAAAATGTATTTGCCGGAAATGCAGAAAAGGATGATGTCCCCGCGTTTCGGTTTTTCAATCGTCACGGAGGAGCAGGGGCGTATGCAAACGGAATCCCTTCCCGCGCGGAAAAGCGGGAACATGCTGTTCCCCGTCACACGAAAACACACAGTTCGCCCTGCAAGAAGTTTTTTTCGCACAATTGAAAAAAACTCGGCGGCGGGCAGAATTTTCGGCACGGGTTGCTGAACGGAATCTGTCGGGTATTGTTGATGCTGCGAATCCATTCTGCTGTCTCCTTTTGCTGTTTGCGCAGGATGTATGCAAAAAACTGCAAAGCTGCGCCGTACAGCAAAGCATATAGCAAAAACATTTGGTTATCAAGGCAGGCACTGTAATTTTTGTGTCAAAAACCCGCCGCAGTGTTAAACTGCGGCGGGCATGACGGAACTAAGTTCGATATTCGCCGAACGCGAATGGATTATTTTGCAGGTTCAGTATCAGCGTTATTGCCGCCGAACCACTTTGAAAACAGGTCACGGAGGAACTGCGCAACATCTTTGAAGAAATTGCCGATGTCTTCAAGGGTTTGCTTTGCGCCCTCGGTGAATTTCTTCCAACCGGTTGCTTTGCGCGTTGCATCGGCAAGGCCGTAGGCGCGTGCGCGCAGCTGTTCAACGTCGAGACCCTCAAGCGTTCTTGCAAGGGTCAGAATCTGGCTGATTTCGGTTTCGGTAAGCGAAACATCGTTGTCGTCGGCAATTTCACGAATTTTCTGCTTGACTTCATCATCGGTCATCTTCTGAGTTTCGTCAAGAATCTTTTTCAGCTCGTTGATCACTTCGGTCGCTTCATCGGAGCCGATCATTTCGGCAAGCTGACCGGTTGCAATAAGCTCATCAACGCCCGCCATTTTTGCGTATTCGCTGAGGATGTTGCCGGTGAGGCTTTCATATGCTTTGTAGACGCCTGTCAATGCTGCCGTGCCGCTGACAACGCTGGGGGAAGCAACAATAATTTTTGCGTCCGTGATGCCGACGGTGGTAAGGACGTTGCGGTACATTTCCTCGGTGCAGAAGTCAACATTGTAAGTCTTGATGTCAAGACCGCTGCCTGCGGGCATTGCGCAGATGTAGATGCTGGAGATGGAACGCTGCCCGATTTGTCCGGAGGGAATCTTACCTTCAAAATAGAGGCGTTCTTCAGCGTTGGTAACGGTCAGGATGCGGTTTTCGTCAACTTCACCCTGAATGCCGAACATGCCGATAACCTGGCTGCGTTGTTCATCGGTCAGATCCGCACCGAAAACAATGCGGTAGTCGCCGTCCTCCATTGCGAAAGCGGAATTTGCAGAGCCGAAAATGCCGACAGTGAACAGCAGAGCAAGTACAAGGCTCAAGATGCGTTTTTTCATATTCTTTCTCCTTTCAAAAATAAAGCCTTTCGTGAATGCATCAAAAGATTTCGGATCGCCGGCTGCCCGAAACGAGCACGGTTCCGACGCATCCGTATTGCACTCCGATAATACTATAACATAATATGCCCGCAATATCCAGTCATCCCGTGCGGAAAAAAGCGGCAAAATCGCCGTATTCACGGCTTTGTTGCAAAAATGTACAAAAAAAGTATACATTTGACCTGCAAAACACGGCGGCGGACGAATTTTGACCGCGAAACAACTCACGATTCAAATATATTTATGAAAAATCAATCCGCTTACTGAAAAATACTGTATAATTAAGAATGTAATTGCCCGAACGCATTCGGACAGGGGTACAGTCGGGCAAAAAACTGATAACGACTTATACATCAGGAGGACTCCAATGGAGAAGAACAGCGGCTTCGCAACGAAGCAGATACATACAGGCAAAATCGAAATTCCCGGCATTGCGCCGCTTGCAACGCCTATTTTCCAAACCTCGACTTTTGAATTTGAAACCACGGCTCAGGGCGCACACCGCTTTGCGGGTGAGGAAGCGGGCTATATCTACACCCGTCTCGGCAATCCCAACACGACAAAAATCGGCGAAAAGCTTGCCGCTCTTGAACATGCCGAAGCGGGCATGGCAATGGCAAGCGGCATGGGTGCGGTAACAACCGTTATGTGGACCGTGCTCCATGCGGGAGACCATCTGCTTGCGGATGACGCGCTTTACGGCTGCACTTTCTCCTTCTTTACCCATGGACTGACCCGCTACGGCGTTGAAGTCACCCTTGTTGATTTCGAGGATCTCGATGCCGTTCGCGCTGCGATTCGTCCCAACACAAAGGCTTTCTATTTTGAAACGCCCACGAATCCGAACCTCAAGCTCATTGACATTGCCGCAATCTCCAAGATCGCGCATGAGAATTGCCCCGATGCAAAGGTTATTGTTGACAACACGTTTGCAACACCTTACCTCCAGCGTCCCCTCGATCTCGGTGCGGATGTTGTTATCCACAGCGCAACCAAGTATCTTAACGGTCATGGCGATGTTATTGCGGGCATGGCGGCAGGCACAAAGGAATTCATCGATGAGTGCAACCTGTTCGGTCTTAAGGATATGACCGGTGCGGTTCTCGGGCCGTTTGAAGCTTTCCTTATCGACCGCGGTCTCAAAACTCTTGATATCCGCGTTAAAAAGCATTGCGAGAACGCGATGCGGGTTGCGACCTTCCTTGAAGGCCATCCCATGGTAAAGCGCGTTATCTACCCCGGCCTTGAGAGTCATCCCCGTCACGAGCTTGCAAAGAAGCAGATGCACGGCGGCTTCGGCGGCATTATCACCTTTGAGCTGAACGCAACCCGTGAGCAGAGTGCGGAATTTGTAAATTCCCTCAAGCTCTGCACCATTGCAGTCAGCCTCGGCGATGCCGAAACCCTCATTGAGCACCCTGCAACCATGACCCACAGCACCTACACTCCCGAGGCTCTTGAGCAGGCAGGCATCGGCGAAAGCATGCTGCGCCTCAGTGTCGGCCTTGAGGATGCGGAGGATATTATTGCGGATCTTAAAGCGGGTCTTGACAACCTTCAGAAATAAGCTGTCGCTTTTGTCTGATTAAATCCGAAAGCACATGCACCCCGCCCGGGCGGAGGGATTCCGCCGGGGTTCGGGGTGCTTTTTTGTGCGCATACGGCAGATGAAGGGCGTTGTTCAAAAAAATTTCGGCCGAGAGCAAAATGTTTACAGTTTCGTAACAAATTCCCGATGAAAATGTGCTATCATTATTGTCGAAGGGAATGAACCCGCGGAAACGGCGGAGGGAAGCATGGTGAAAAAAGTGATGAAATCGAACGAAAAAAGAGCCGTTAAGGCTGAAAATGCCGAACGCAGGCACCGCAATTTGATTCTTGCGGCTGTTGCGCTTACGGCGGCTGTTGCAATTGTGTCACTCGTTCTTTTCATAAGGACGGCATCGCAGCTCAAACGCGGCACAAACGAAGAAGAAAGGACGGATATTCCCGTGCTCATCGGGAATATTAACAGTGACGGCGGGGCGGAGCAGCTTTACGGCGGCGAACCCTGTGCAGTTCGGCAGAACCTTCCGAAAGAACCGGCTCTGCTTGCACGGAACAGTTACTGAATACTGAGCAATAATCGGATGTCAACCCCTTGCAAACGCCGTACAGCGGGCGAAAGCCCGTGAATACGGCGTTTTCCGGCAAAAGCGAGGATGATAAAAATATATTGCATCCTTCCTTGCGGCTCATGCGGTAAATATGTTGCGGAAGAGTTTTGAATATGCTATAATTCGGAGCGAAAATTAAATATGCCTTATCAAGAGTGGCAGAGGGAACGGCCCGGTGAAGCCACGGCAACCTGTTTAATGCGAAAGCTTTTCACAAGGTGCCAAATCCGACGGCATTGCCCGGCGCAAACTTTTTTTGTTGAGCTGCGGCTGCCGGGAGATGAGAGCGCAAAGTTAAAAAGGGTTTCCGTGCGATGTTCCGACAGGGTTCATCGCATTTTGTTTTTCTTTTGCAAAGGCATGGAAAGGATAAAATATGAACAATAACGAAGTACAAAAGCGGCTGTTTACCTCCGAATCCGTAACAGAGGGGCATCCGGACAAGGTCTGCGACAATATCGCGGACGCCGTGCTTGATGCAATGCTGCGCAATGACCCGAATTCGCGCGTTGCCTGCGAATGCTGCGCAACAACGGGCATGGTAATGGTAATGGGCGAAGTTACCACAAACTGCTATATAGACATTCCGAAGCTCGTTCGCGATGTTGTGCTTGAAATCGGCTATGACAAGCCCGAATACGGCTTTGACGGCCATACCCTTGCGGTTATCAGCGCAATAAACGGACAATCCCCCGATATTGCAATGGGTGTTGACAAGAGCTTTGAAGCAAAACACGGCGACACCGACTCCTATGATATCGGTGCGGGCGATCAGGGAATGATGTTCGGATATGCCTGCGATGAAACTCCCGAATGTATGCCGCTGTCCATCAGCCTTGCGCACAAGCTGACCCGCCGCCTGACGGAAGTTCGCAAGAGCCGTCATCTCGGCTATCTCCGTCCGGACGGCAAGAGCCAAGTCACCGTTGAATACGATGAAAACGGCAAGCCTGTCCGCATTGACACAATAGTCATTTCCACACAGCACGATCCGGATATCGACATGGAGCATCTGCGCCGTGACGTTATCGAAAACGTCATTCGTCCCGTTATTCCCGCGGAACTTATTGATGCGGAGACAAGAATTTTTGTAAACCCAACGGGAAGGTTCGTTATCGGCGGACCGCAGGGCGATTCCGGCCTGACCGGCAGAAAGATAATCGTTGATACCTACGGCGGCGTCGGAAGACACGGCGGCGGAAGCTTCTCCGGAAAGGATCCCACAAAGGTTGACAGGTCCGCTGCCTATGCGGCACGTTATGCGGCAAAGAATATCGTTGCACAGGGCTATGCAAAACGCTGCGAAATTCAGCTTGCCTATGCTATCGGCGTTGCAAAACCCGTCTCCGTCCGTGTTGACACTTTCGGAACGGGAACAATGCCTGATGCAGAGCTTGAAAAGATGCTGCTTGCAAGTTTCGATTTCCGTCCCGCCGCAATCATTGAAAAGCTTGACCTTCGCCGCCCGATTTACAAAAAGACAGCGGCATACGGTCATTTCGGAAGGGATGACGCCGATTTCCCGTGGGAAAAGGTTGATTTGCAGTTTGTGAAATGAGTTTGCACAAAGCAATTGCTGCCGGTTTTGCAGAGAAATGAATGCTGAGTATTGCGCCGGTTCAGTGCCGTGGTATTCTTTTTAACCGAAATTGAAATGAAAAGGGATTGCCGCAGAGTTTGTGCGGCGATCCCTTTTTGATGCGATATATAAATGTGAAAAAAGATTTATATCAAAAAATTTACAGTTCCTGAAAATACGACACGATCCGTCCCAAAGTATCATCGCTGATTTCATCGGGAACCAGAATCCCCTCCTCGATATAACGCTTCGCGCCGGAAGAGGCATTGACGATTTCGGCGAATTCCTCGCTTGCCGCATATTGGCTGACTGCCGCAAGATACATTGTTGTTGAAACGCTGTAAGGGCTGTTTTCATCGTTTACAATTTTGCTGATTTTTTGCGCACAGGCGGCCGCAAGCTCATTGGCCTGTTTTGCCGTCAGGCTGTTTAGAATCTCCGGCATGCAAAGCATGGCTTCAAGATAGCTGAGCCTGATGCAGCCGACGCTGTCGCGTGCTTTCTGCTCGTCAAGGTCATAAAGTTTATATAGCCTTATAAGGCTTTCGGCAGCGTCCGGCCGGGTCATCAGCTCGCGTATGCCGTTATAGTCGCTGCGTATGTTCTCCATACCGTCCTGCATTGTGTCAAAAAGCATAAAATCAATAAACAGGTTATAGTTCATGCAATAAAGCACAAGCTCGTCGGTTGAAACGGTTTCGAGAATGTCCGCCGGAATCTGGGAAACTTCGCGCATCTGCACGGCGTCCTCAAGTGCGTCCCACTGCTCCGGAGTATCGTCCGGATTTATGCTTGAAACGTATTTTTTTTCATCGGTTTTTTTGTTAAGGTATCCTTCGGGAACGGGAAACCAAAATTCGGAGGAATCGTCGTCCTCATCCTTGGCAGGTTCATCCTGCGGGTCGGAATGCCGAGTTTCGTATTCGACATAATGCTTCCGCGCATTGCGCCCGATTGCCGCATAACTCTTTTTTGGCAGTGCCAAGGCAAGAGTGAATGCTGCTGCTGCCAGTATGCATATGCATACAATGATCGCTCTTCTCTTTTTCATTTGAATAAATCCTTTCCGTGTCGACAATATCGCGTCTGACAACTGCTTTTAAATAATAACAGATTATTTTTTAGACGTCAAGTCTGGAACCTAACAATATATATACAATAAACGCAATCAGGTAAATGCATCGGCAGGACTCCGGGAATCGGTTTTAAACGGATCGTGCGAAAAAAGGCCGCAGGTTTGAGCCTTTTTTCGCACAATCTATCGGGGAAGCTTCGGTTAAAGGTTGTTTATCAGAGCGCTTTATTCACTTGTGATTGAGTTCACAACCTCGGACATCTTTCCGAAATCAAAAGATTGAACGATCTCCACAGCTTCACTGCGTGAATTGTAAACGGTCAAAATTTCAACAAGGAAACCGTCAATATCCGCCCAGAACGTAACGGCATCATCGGAAACATCCGTATCGTTAACAATATAGAGTCTGCGTATTTTGTCCGAACCGGTCGGAATTATTTGCGTAACGTCCTTTGACTTGATTTTGCCGTTGAGCAGTGTTTCCGAATCGGCGGAAAGCCCCTCATAAATCGTGAAGTAACCGTGCCCTTTATCAAAGAGGTACACAAGGGTAAAACGCCCGAATGTGGGGTAATAATCCATGTAATGCGGTTTATACTTCGGGTGGGTCGGGAAGGGAATCCTGTCAAAGCGTTCCAACAGATCGGACAGCTCCGCCTTGTTGCGGACGCCGCAGCAGCGGCGGATTCCACGCTCTTCAATGTAGCTTTCAACCTTGCTCTCATCCAGCTTCACGGATGCAAAAAATGCCTGCATTTCTTCAACACTGCGGAACTCAATGCTGTCGGGGGGAACTTGATGACCGGCTTGCCATTCGGTCGGTTGTGCGGTCGGTTGTGCGGTCGGTGTCGTTTCCGTTTTGTGAACGGAAGAACATGCAAGCGCCGAACAGATGCATACAGCAAGCATTGCTGCGATGAAAAGATGATATTTTTTCATAGTTATATTCCTTTATGTATTTATAACTGCCGCCCGCAATGATTGCAGAAAGAACTTGCTTCGGCGGGGGAGCAGCGTGCTCCCCCGTTCTGAGATTATTGCTGCTTTTTTGGTGCAGCTTTGGGTTTTGTTCCGAAAATCACACAAACCGAAGCTTACCTGCCGGCATATTGTGCAAAGGTTATGTGCCTGCAATGCTGAAGTCGGTTCAGAAAATCGTTTTCAGGCTGATTTATAATGATAAACACCGCATGGGAATCGATGTTTGTAACATAACGGGAAGTGTTGTAGTGAGTGTCGTGTTCATCCTTTTCCGTCACATAAGCAAGGAAAGGAAGCGTTGAATCTGCGTCGCAGGAAATCAACGAATAAACGCTGCTGTTCTCATATTTTTTGAGTTCTTCTGCGGGCAGGCTTTCGGTAACAATAATGGTTACAGACATGCAGCAGATGTCTTCATCGGCTCTGCTGTACCATATGGTGAACGCGTTGTTGTCGAAACGCAGGCTTGACATGTAATATTTATATCCGCTGAAGTCAGGCAAAGCAACATTGTCGAGCAGGCTGATAATGCGCTCTGCGTCTTCCTTGCTGTCAACGCCGCTCATATCAAAACCATGTGAATGCATGAATTCGGAAAATTCATCATCGGGGAGGTCAACGGATGCGCCAAAGTCATGGTATTCCTGAAGACTTTGGAAACTGATCATTGCGGGAGGTTCGCCCGAGTCATTCGGAGCAGCCGTGTTTTCCGCACCGCTTTTCGGCATTTCGGGGTCATACGGGTTTTGGGCAGGCTTGCTGCACGCAAATGCAAAAGCAAGCAAAAGGGCAAGAAGGGCGAGAGATATTTTTTTCATAATTCCTCCATTAATGATAGTGTGTGTCGTCGGCGGGGTGTCATTTCAAACGGTGCGCAACACATTCGCGTTGAGCTGCGCTATGCTATGGCGCTGCGCTATTGCGCTGCGCTCGGAGAAGAAGTTTCACGGGGACAATATGCCGAACATTGTTCCGTGACGTCCGAACCGGTGAAATGATTTCCGCTGTCGTTTGACTGCGGAAGCCTGCTTGGCGGAGAATGCATCGCCTCCCTCAAATGTGATGACTATATTATACCGTATTACCTATCGTTGTCAAGATAAAAAATCATTTATTCTTTACGTCGAAACACAAACAAAAACAGCCTCCGCAAGTGCATAAAATTTGCGGAAGCTGTTGATTTTTTGCGTTTTAGTTGAAAGCGGAAACGCTTGCGGAACGAGTGCTCCGTGAAAACGCCGTGGGAATATATTTGCAGAAAACATACGCCTTATGCAAACATAAACCATACGGAGTTTTTGGTTTATTCGCCGAGGGCATCCTCCCAACGGGGAGTGCTCCAGCCGGTTGTGTCGAAGTATCGGCGAATCTTATCGCTCATGTATCGGAGCTTTGCGTAAAGATGCGGATATTCCGAAAGCTCACTGCCGAAGAAACCAGTCATTGCATATTCCATGATTCGGGCGCGATCCTCGCGTTCATTGGTTTTTGCATAACCGTCGATGAAATAGCAGTCCTTGGGTTTTGTCGAGCCGAAATAAGTGTAATCACCCTCGTTCAGAATGCTTTCGGCAGGATCAAAGATGTATTGGAAGCCGTCGGGGTTCAGCTCGGCCCATTGGACAACATCGAATTCGCCGTAGTTGATGCTTGTGATATGATCCTCCGTTGCGTGCCAGATCTCGTGGCAATAGGTGCCGACAAGCCCTTCGGAGAAAATGTCTACATAAATATTATGCCACAAAGAATTTTGCACGCTGTAGCCGATCATGTTGAAATTGCTTTCAAACCCGCCGACAAGCATTATGCGTATGCCGCCGTCACCGAATTCCGAACGGAACTGCGGGAAAAAGCCCGCGGGATAGAGCGAAAGAGCTTCTTCGAGAGAATCGAGTGCCGCGTTTATTGATGCGGCTTCGTCTGCAAGATCCATTTGATCGGTTGTGGTCGTCGGGTACTCGGCAAAAGTACATGCGGGCAGACACTGGGAGGAGAGCAGGATGCGCACCCCGTATTTTTCGGAAATTTCATCCGCACGGCTGCGCACTCCCTGAAGATTTTCGGGGAGGCTGCTGCCGTTCACGGCGAACCAATAATCCTCGGCAATGTATTCGTTGACGGTGAGCATGGATTCTGCCGGTTCGGTGCCGTCAATAACGGAATAATCAAGCACGGACGGACAAATCAGGTTAAATTCAAATTGTGATTCAACGTAACTCACCGCTATGATTCCGCCGATGTTCGGCATGAAGCACTGCGCAAGAAGCTCATGCTCGATGCCGTATTGGGTAAGGTCGCAGCACTCAAGCGCGCTGCCGAGCCTGAACAAAGCGGGGGAATTTCCGGATGTTACGATGCAGTCCGAATACGGAACGGGGTAAAGCTCGGTTTCGCCGCCGGGCAGCAGGGAGGCATCCGCAAAAACAAAGCTGCCGTCGGCGGAATATGTAACATCGTATCCGCCGGCATCGGTGTTGTATTTAAAGAAATAAACATCCGAATCCTCGGTGAAATGCGGAATGAACGAGTCGGAGGAAATCATTGAGAATGAATTTGAACCAAGGTCGAGCAGCGCCGTTCCGCAAAGCATTGTGTCCGGGGAGAGAAAAGCATCCAAAAACAGTTTGTCCTCGGTCGGGTGTATATCAACAAGCGAATTGAACCGCAGGTTGAATGCGGCTTCCACGGGGGAGACTTTGCCCGTTTCGATATTCATGCTGCACAGCACGGAATCCTTAAGAAAATAGTATTCTGTCAAATCATGCGAAAACTGACCGTAAATCGTTTCAACATCGAAACGTTTCTTTTGATTCAAATCGGAATCGAAAAGGATCCACTCGTTTTCGTCGGCGTTGAATGCGGCAAAGGTGTCGCCCGGAAAGATTTCGTCCGAAACGGACCAATTTCCGTCAATCGTTACGGACTTTATGACACTGTCCGAAACAATATCGACGGTTGTGAACGTTGTTTTTTTGCTTTCGTAATCACTTTGGCAGGCAAGTGCGCCGCTTTGTCCGAACGGATGCAGCACGGGAAGCAGGGATGTATCAAAGCTTGTGAGTTTGCGCACAGGTTCGGGTACGGGTGTTGCCGTCGGGACCTCTGTCGGTGCGGGTGTTGCCGATGCGGGTGCGGGTGTTTGCTGCGAGTCACTGCCGTAATTGCAGCCGAGGCAGAAAACACATGCCGCAAACAACAGCGCAAGCAGAGCGAACAGCGCGTGATTGCGATAGCTTGATAATGAAGTTTTTTTCATGGCGGTAAACGCCTCCTTAATTATTAATCTGCCGAAAGAGTGCGTATGCTCAATCGGCATGGTGCCGAATTTTGAAAAGTTCCGTTCAATTCGCAGTCAACACCGAACACGGCCTGCGGAAGTATTTGAATTCGCTGCCGCATGTGGAAACAACGACTTTGTTCTGCGTTGCGGAGCAATGCGCAATAAGCGGTTCACCGTTTTTCAGAAAGCCGACACAGATTCCGACATGGTTTCCGTCGCTTCCGGGGTATTTGTTGATGAACGCAAGATCGCCTGTCCGAACATCGCTTTTTTTAATTTCAGCGGATTTATCCCACTGATTCCATGTGCCGACGCCGATTTTTTCAATCGTTTCGGTTTTGTCCGCGCCCAATTGAATATAACACCAAAGCACAAATCCGGAGCAGTCCAGTCCGTAAGGGATGGTTGTTCCGCTTGTGGAATGGCCGGGGCTTGTGACTTCGGCAGGTTTGCCCCAACGGTCATCCCAACCGACGGTGTAACTCTTGCCGCCCCAAAAATAGTTGACCTTTCCGACAAGCATAAGCGCGGATTCCGCAAGGGTGCGCTCAGCTTCCGTTGAATACTCGCTGCGTGCCGACATTTGCTGAATCTCCGCATCGTCGAGTATGCGGTATTCTGTTCCGCGGCATGCAAAATAATATGTTGCTGCCGCAATAAGCATAATCAGCAGTGCAAAGCAGACAGCGCAAATGCGAATGCGACGCGAATTGTTTTTTTGCTGCACGGGCGGCCTCCTTAGCTGCGGCTGAAGCTTTCAGCCGGGTTTTACCGCAATAATAACATAATGCGGTGGCCGTTGCAAGTACACCGAAAAATAGATAATATACTTACTGAACGGAATTTGGTTTGCGCTTTTCCCGAATTGTGTTCGGGTGATAAAAAACTAAAGCGAATAATCCTTAAAGTGTACAATGGTCAGCTAATTTTTGACAAGATTGCCGGAAACTGAATTAAACAAAACGCGGAGGTTTCGCATTTTCGGAAGAAAAACGCCGATACTTCCGCAATCAGAAGTAATATGCTATAATAGACACAAGGCGATATACACAGGAATGCTCTGAACAGACAGGTTTTGCGGGGAAAGACTTTGGGCAAATGTTTTTTCGTGCAAAAAGCATTGAGCGGAGCTTCCGAAAAGGATTGGGGAAATTCGAAAATGATAAGTATTGCAATTTGCGACGATGAAGCTGTCTTTGCGGAGGCACTTCATGCTCTTGTCGACGCCGGAATGAAGGAAATTCTGTACGGCGAGAATTCGATGGACGAAAGAGAGCTTTCATATGAGATAACGGTATTTACGAACCCGTTGATGATGATTGACGCTTTAAAAACAAAGCGGTTCGATCTTGCTTTTTTGGATCTTCTCATGAATAAGGAAAGCGGGTTCGGCGTTGCGCAAGAGATCCGCAGAATGAGACTGAACACTGAAATTGCAATTGTTACTTCATACGGCGAAGCGAGGAACGATGCATTTCAATACAGGCCGATAGGCTATGTTGACAAACCGGCAACGATTGAAGAGGTAACAAGACTTCTGCGCCTCTATATCGATTTTTA
>ULXX01062324.1_pt1 | contig 12705 bp, 10 predicted proteins | sample 1961621 | NCBI WGS metagenome assembly ULXX01 (sample SAMEA4835848, study PRJEB28245) | human gut metagenome | biome: gut microbiome; material: fecal sample | place: Denmark | collected 2008
AATATCGAAATACAGCGTGCCTTGTCTCAAGGACGATTTCGTTTATTATGTTGCCATGATGCTTTACAGGATGAGAGGATGCGTCGCGGCTCTTGTAAAAGACAATGGACTTTACACCGGCGGAAACGGCGATTTCGGCTATTTCAGCTATACAAAATAAGGGCAGACAGCATTTAATACTCTTGTATAAAATCGGCAGAGGGCAGTCCCTCTGCCGATTTTTACTTTCGCGGAGCTTGCGGCAAATTTTTGTTGACAAACAGTCGCGTTTGTGATATCATGATGGAGCATTATTTTAAAAAAGAGGGATGAAAATGGGCACGATAGAGCTGATTCTGCTTTCGGTCGGACTTGCCATGGACGCATTCGCCGTTGCAATATGCAAAGGGCTGAATATGCGCAAAATGAACTACAAAAACGCGCTGATACTCGCGCTTTTCTTCGGAGGTTTTCAGGCGCTGATGCCGGCGATAGGCTACCTGCTCGGAAAACAGTTTGAAAAATACATAACATCCGTAGACCACTGGATAGCTTTCATCCTGCTCTCCATAATCGGTATACAGATGATAGCGGAATCTTTCAAAAAGGACGACGATAAAGAAGAGGACGCGGACAAGCTGAATCTGAAAGAATATTTCATGCTTGCCATCGCCACGAGCATAGACGCACTCGCCGTGGGCATTTCGCTTGCCTTCCTCAGCGTCAGCCTTGTGAAGTCCGTCAGCTTCATCGGCATCATAACATTTGCAATTTCCTTTGCGGGCGTTTTCATCGGGAACAAATTCGGTGCGCGCTTCAAAAGCAAGGCAGAATTTGCGGGTGGTGCGATACTTATACTCATCGCGCTGAAAATACTGCTCGGGCATCTCGGAGTTATAAATTTCTGAATAAAAAAACGACACCGTAAAAAAATATGCACCCCAAAAGTCAGACACTTATGGAGGTGCATATTTTTATGGGCAAAAAAGGGCGATTTTGCATCTGCCGTTTTTGTTGCAGGCTTTCAGCCTTTCCGGTACCATGCCCTTATACGGCTGACTGTTGCAGCTTATTTTTTCATTGTCATTATCCTGTCGATAACCGCACCATCGCCGCGGCTGACAACTATGCTCGGAGATGCAAGATACAGCTTGCCGATGTGCAGGTTTTCAAAGTGAATTTCGGAAATCATGCCGTGCACGGTGAGTGCCTCGAGATCCGCGCCTGTAAAGGCGTCAGCAGATACTTCCGAGGCATCTTTCGGGATGATGTAATTCTTTTCTGCGTGGGCGGCAGGGAAGCGTATGAGCATCGCTTTATCCTTTGAGAAAAGCACGCCGTTTTCGCTTGCGTAGACATTGCTTTCGCCGCTGACATCAATGTGTGTGAGATTGTCGGCAAAGAATACAGATGTGCCCGACGACTTATGCGAGGGGTTGATATTTTCAAGCGAAGCCGGCACATATATGCTCTCCGCGCCGTCGCTTACTTCGGCGAAAACCGATTTTATTCCCTCGGCGAAAATGAGTTTTTTCAGAGGCGCGCCGGTTTTGTTTTCGATGAATATTTCCGCGGGCAGGTCTATGCTTCTGCCATCGAGCATGAAGGCGGGCTCGAGCATAAATTCGGAGCCGGAGATTACAGTGATTTCCGTTATCTCGATTTTCCCATATACGGCACTCTCGGTGTAGTATTTATATTTTACGCTGTAGCTTCCGTATTCGTTTTCAAAAGCCGCCTCGCGCTCCTCATGCGCATATTCCGGCATGCCCGTGGTAGTGGTGACGATGGTTTCGACAGCGGTTGTGGTGTTTGTTGTTTCTATCATTGTATCTGTCGTCGCTATTGTCGTCCCTATTGTTGTTTCTATCGTTGTCGCTATTGTTGCTGCTGTTGTTTCTATCGTTGCTTGTGTCGTCGTGTCGGCTATGCCGTGGTTGCCGGTGGTGCTGCCGTCGGTGCTTTCATATGAGAAAGTACTTTCCGACGAAGCTGTGGTGGGCACGGGATTGAATATCCTGTCCAGATTCGGCACAACGGCTATTGCCGCGATGACGATAACGGCGCATATCATGAGCGAGGCAGGCGAATAAATGAATTTGAAATTCCGCTTTTTCGCTTCTTTTTGCGGTATATTTTCCTTTGCCGCTGCTTCTATTTTGTCCCAGCTGTCGGGCGCTTTTTCACGCATGGCACTTTTCAGATATTTTTCAAATTTTTTCATTCTCCTCACCTCCTTTGGTAAGCATTACCAAGCTCACTTTTCAGCTTTTTCATGGCGTATCGGTATTTTGAACGCACGCTGTTATAAGGCATACCGATGAAATCCGCTACATCGACGAGCTTCATATCACTGTAGATATGAAGCATTACTATTTCGTGCTCGGTCTTTTCGAGCCCCGCAAGCGCACGCTTAATATCCTCGTTTTCTATGAGAGAATCAGAAAAATCCGCCTCGCTCGGCTCGCTTTCAAGACTGTCAATGTCACTCCATGCGGGACTTTTAAGCATATCGCGGCAGATATTGCGGCAGATGCCGAATATCCATGCGCGGGCATTCGTTCCCGCGGCGTAGGATGCAGCGCATTTTGCTATGCGCAGATAAGTTTCCTGCATGGCGTCTTCGGCTCTCGTGCGGCTCCCGAGTTTTCGCAAGGCAAAAACAAAGACAGAATCTTTGGTTTGCTCATAGATGCCGTGCAGAGCGTCTATATTGCCCGAGGCAAGCCTTCTGATGTCATTTTCGAGCTTTGATGAAAGAAACGATGAAAAGCTCATTGCGGAAAAGCTCCTTTCAGTTAGTATATAGAAAAAACAGCGGCTCTCGCAGAAAAATTTTTCGGAAAGTCTGTTTTGATTATTATGCGGATTTTTGTCGGTTATATTTCGGGGAAGAGAAGAAAGAAAAATGCGGCGGAAGCAGAGGCAACCGCCGCATAAGTCATAGCTTTAATATGTAGAATTAACCTCTGTTTTTGCGAAGGATAGCCATGATATCATCAAAATCGCTGTCGGAAATGATGGCGGCTTCTTCATCTGTAGCAACCTGCTTGGGAGCTTCTTCCTTTTTGGGAGCGGCTGTCTGAGTTGCAAAAGGAGACTTCTTTGCCGGCTCGGCTGCTGTCTTGCCGGAAGCGACGCCTGTCCTGCCGGAAGCCATGGGTTTGCCGTCCTCAGCCTTGAAGCCGGTAGCAATAACGGTGATCTTCATCGTATCTTCAAGCTCGTTGTCAAGCGCGGTACCCCAGATGATAGTGGCATCGGGATGAGCCTCGTTTGCAATCATAGAGGAAGCAGTCTCGATTTCTTCGAGGCTTATGTCGGGTCCGGAGGTGATGTTGATAAGGATGCCGGTAGCACCGGAGATGGTTGTTTCGAGAAGAGGGCTGGACATGGCAGCCTTAGCCGCAACCTCAGCCTTGTCTCTGCCCGTGCCTTCGCCAACGCCCATGTGAGCATAGCCTGCATCGCGCATGACGGAAGAAACATCCGCAAAGTCAAGGTTTACAAGACCGGGGATATTGATAAGGTCGGAAACGCTCTGCACGCCGTGACGGAGAACATCGTCCGCATACTGGAATGCATTTACGAGAGTAATTCTGTTTTCGGAAATCTGCTTGAGTCTCTCATTCGGGATTATAACGAGAGAGTCTACATAATCGCGGAGCTGAACGATACCCGCTTCAGCCTGTATCATGCGCTTTCTGCCTTCAAATGCGAAAGGCTTCGTAACGATACCGATAGTGAGAATGCCCATTTCCTTTGCCACCTTGGCAACAACGGGAGCCGCACCTGTGCCTGTACCGCCGCCCATGCCGACCGTGATGAACACCATATCCGCGCCACGGATTACATCGGCGATTTCCTCGAGGCTTTCCTGAGCTGCCTGCTCGCCTACTGCGGGGTTGGCGCCTGCGCCGTGACCCTTTGTAATCTTTTCGCCGATGGCAATCTTTGTGGGAGCACTTGACTTGAGCAGAACCTGCTTATCGCAGTTTACCGTGATAAATTCAACACCCTGTATATTTGATTCTATCATGCGGTTCACGGCGTTACCGCCACCGCCGCCGACGCCGATGACTTTGATATTTACGCCGCTTTCGTAATCTGAATTGAATTCAAAACCCATTTTATAATCCTCCTTAGATTTTATTCATAGATATACGATTCTATTGTAATATGTTTTTAAATTATTTTCAAGATGTTTTGCAAAAAAACTTGATAAAAAATTAAAAAAATTACCGAAAATCCCCCGATTTTTGTAAAAAAGCAGAAAATCGGGCAAAATTTGCGGTAAAATTTTCTATTCTCCGAGCTTTCCCGTCGGCTGGAAGGACACCTTGTCGTCGGAAATCACGCGAATATTTCCCGTGACACCCGCGTAGTAGCTGTCGGATTCGAGCTTGGTTATCAGCTTTATACATAAGGATAAATCCGAATCGAGCGTGCGCCATGATGGTAATACAATTGTATAAATATTATTATACAAAATATGAATATCAAATTTTTGCCGCAGGTCTATTCCGCTCAGCTTCTTGCCTATGGGAGAAGAGAGTATCGTATCTATTATGCCGAGATAGAAGTCGCAGTCGTCTTTCTCCTCAAATTCTATCTGCTTTCCGAGGGCGAGGCTCTTTATTCCCGAGAGGGAGAGCTTTGCCGTGCCGCTGTAGAAAGAGGAGCTGATATCGTCCCTTACCTCGAGAACCGTGAGCCTGTCCGAGAGGATGAAATACTGCCCGTCATATTCCAGAGCGAAGGCAGGCGGGTATTCCTCTATGATGATGTGCAGCTTTTTCGGCAGGGTGCGGCGCACGGTGACGGAGCGCACATAGATATTTTCGCCTTTGATTTTTTCGGCGATTTTACCTTTGCTGACGGCATATGTATGCGAGCCGAGCTTTATGCCGCTGTCGTTGATTATCTTTTCCGCGGAGCAATACGAAATGCCCGAGACGTCTATCTCCCTTATGCGGCAGAAGCCGAAAAACCACACGGCGAAGAGGATCACCGCCGCGATGAAAATGAGCCATAGCAGGCGATGGGTCTTTCGCAGGCGTGTCATTTCCGGCGTTTTGTTTCTGTTCGTCATTTTTCTTTCCTCACTCTGTGGAGTATGAAAATCATTTGCTCTCGAGGAGCGTCATAATATCGCGGCTGAGAAGTATTCTGATATCGCGCCAGATCAGTTCGTTTGAATCCGGTTTTGCAAAGGAGGCGATGTTTTCGCGCATTGTCGCCGCCTTTTCGCCGTCATAGAGAATTTCACAGAGACTTTTTTCGAGCAAATCGGGGGTGAGATGCTTCTCCTCGATAAGTATGGCGGCATCCGCGTCGGCGAGCCGCTTTGCATTTTCATACTGGTGATTATTTACAACATTCGGCGAGGGAATGAGTATACACGCCTTCTTCTGGAGCGCCATTTCCGAAACGGTCATCGCGCCCGCGCGGCAGATGACCGCATCCGCGAGCCGCTCCCAGTAAGGCATATCGTAGATATATTCCGTGAGGCGCAGATTCGGAAAGACCGAAAGCCCTGCCGCCCTGAAAGCGGCAAGCGTTTCTTCATGCGTACTGCTTCCCGTGGCGTGAATATGGAAAACCTCACGATGATGTGAGGTGAAATTCTCCATCAGCGCGATTATTTCGGAATTCAGCCGCATAGCGCCGAGGCTTCCGCCGAAGGAGAGGACTATCTTTTCCGTACCCGCAGGGATGCTCAATATCTCGCGGATATTTTCGGGGATTTTTGCCGTGCTTTTTTTCATCATTGGATTGCCGACGAAGAGCACTTTGCTTTTGTCGGGGAAATAATCCATGGTCGAGGCAAAATTTACATATATTCTGTCCACCTTGTCGGCAAGCATACGTACAGCCTTGCCGGGGATGGCGTTGGATTCATGCAGAGCCGTCGGTATGCCGAGCTTTGCCGCCGCCGAGAGAAGCGGCCAGCAGACGTAGCCGCCTGTACCTATCACGATATCGGGCTTGTATTCGAGCAGGAGCTTTTTTGCCTTTCTCGGCGCAGTGAAGTAGTAATATGCCGTTTTGATATTCGAGAGGGAAAGGCTTCTTTTTAGCCCCTTCATTTCTATATGATAAACAGGATAGCCCGCCTTTTCGCAAAGGCGGTTTTCTATTCCTTTTTTGGTGCCTACGAAAGCTATCTCGGCGTTTCTGTCATGCGCCTTTATCAGGTCGGCTATGGCGAGAGCGGGATTTACATGACCTGCCGTGCCGCCGCCGGAGAGAAGAACCTTCATTTTTTGCCTCCTTATATCAGAGCGGTTTCTGAGATGAATATTTTGAGATTGATAGGATGATACCCATTTCTCCGAGCTGCATTATCAGTGCGCTTCCGCCGTAGCTGAAGAAGGGAAGCGCGATGCCTGTCGTCGGAATGCTGACCGTGACGACGGCGATATTGAGCAGCAGCTGTATGCCGACCTTGCTGATAAGTCCTATCACGAGCAGGGACGAGAATGTATCGGGCGCGTTCATGGCGATGACAAAGCCGCGCCATATCAGCACTATGAAAAGCACTATCACGGCGACGGCGCCCACAAGCCCCAGTTCCTCGCAGACTATTGAGAAGATGAAGTCGTTCTGCGGCTCGGGAAGCCAGAGATGTTTCTGATAGCTGTTTCCCAGCCCTACGCCGAAAAGCCCGCCGCTGCCGATGGCAAGCAGGCTCTGATAGGGCTGCCAGCCGCCGCTGAGTCGATAATCCTCGGGATGAAGCCATGCGTCTATTCGCGATTTCGCATAGTCTGTGAAAAGTATCAGCGAGAGTGCCGCGGCGGCACCGGTGCCGGCTATGGCGGCAAGCCATTTTATGTTCGCGCCGGATATGAATATCATTACGGCACCGATAAGAAATATGATTATCGTTCCGGACATATGGTGCTCGAGAACCGTTGTTCCGCATACGACGCAGATGATGGTGGCAGGGAAAAGAATACCGTATTTGAAGGTTTTTATCTTGGTTGAGACGATGGATATGTAATAGGCGAGGAGCAGAGCCAGCGCAAATTTCATTATCTCCGTAGGCTGAATCTGTATGGGACCTATTTTAATCCATCTCGTGGCGCCGCTCCAGTTTTTGCCCACGAAAGGCACGGCGAGGAGCAGAAGATAGCTCACGGCAAAAATCGGGAGAGTGGCTTTCTTTACGAAAGTATAGTCAACGCAAGAGGCGGCAAGCATGACGATAATGCCCGCTACCATCCATACTATCTGCTTCTTGATGAAGAAAAAGCTGTCGCCGTATTTTTTTTCGGCGAAAACGTAGCTTGATGAGAAAATCATGACCGAGCCGAAACAGAGCAGGAGCATAACTGTTATAAGAAAGGGGATATCCACCCCATGCTTTGCGCGGTATATGGTAACTTCTTCGCCCTCGGGCATGGCAAAAAAGCCGAAAAGTCCCGGTTTTTTCTTTTGCATTTTTTCAGCCGTCATGCCATTACCTCCGATATATATTTTGCGCGGAAATCAATATTTTATAAGAAAAAATGCCGCTATGCAGAAAACTGCCGTAATGGCAAATGCGCAGAGGTCTATTTTGCTTTCCGAGAAGCCGAGCTTTTCGAAATGATGGTGTATGGGCGCCATTTTGAAGAGGCGCTTGCCGTGCGTGAGCCTGAAATACGAAACCTGAAGCACGACTGACATTATCTCGCAGAAGTAGACTATGCCGACGAGCAGAATGATAAGCTCATATTTCAGCATATATGCAAGTCCGGTGACTGCGCCGCCGAGAAAAAGCGAGCCTGTATCGCCCATGAAAACCTTGGCGGGATATATATTGAATATAAGGAAGCCGAGCAGTCCGCCTATTACCGCGCCGCTGAATGTGGCGGCTCCCATATCACCGACGGAGAAGGCAAAAACAGCGAAGAACGCGCAGACCACAGCTGAAACCGTGGCGCAGAGCCCATCGATGCCGTCGGTCAGATTTACGCTGTTTACCATGCCGACGATGAAAAGTATCGAGAAAACATAGTAGAAAAATCCGAGCTCAAGCTCTTTATTTATGATGGCTAGGCTGATACTCGTGTCTATCGCGCCTGCCTTTGCCATAAGGAAAAGATAGAGAGCGGCGACGATGAACTGGAATGCCATTTTCTGAAAAGGGGTCAGCCCTTCGTTGCGCTTTTTTGCGAATTTTGTCAGGTCATCCGTCACGCCGACAAGACCGAAGGCGACAGCCATACCGAGAGTTATCAGCATGGGCGCGGAGAGCTTATCAAAAAAGACTACGGAGAGAATTACGCAGACGACGGTGCAGGGAATGATGAAGAAGATGCCGCCCATGGTAGGTGTGCCTTCTTTTGATGCGTGCCAGCGCGGACCTATCTCGAGAATTTTCTGCCCGAGCTTTTTGCTTTTCAGCACGGGGATGAGAAATCTGCCGAGCAGTGCCGAGGCAATAAGACATATCACAAGTGAAATGATAAAAGAAAGATACATACCTTTTTCTCCGTGCCGATAATGATTTTCAGTATTTTATGAGGATGTGTCAGAATATAAAAAACGATTTATACAGATGCCTTTTATATGAGCCTTGCCACATTTTCGAGCGCAACTCTGCGGCTTGCTTTAAAGAGAACCGTATCGCCCTTGTGCAGGAGCTTGCGTATGTCGGTCGCCGCCTGCTCGGGGCAGTCATAGCCGAGAGAAGCGATTTTTTCCTCCGGCATGCCGCTTTCCTTTGCGCCGTGTGCTATATATTTCGCGTTTTCGCCGACTGTTATCAGCAGATCCGCGCCTTTTGCATAAGCCTTGCCGACCCTCTCATGCAGCTCATGCGAATATGAGCCGAGCTCGAGCATTTCGCCGAGTACGGCGACTCTCCTGCCGCCGTTTTCGCTTGCCACATCGTCGAGAATCTCAACAGCCGCTTCCATTGATTCGGGTGAAGCATTGTAGCAATCGAGTATGAAGGTGCAGTCGTCATGCCTTTCCACCTGCGAGCGGAGTGCCACCGGCTCATAGCCGAGAATGCCCTCTTTTATCTCTCTCTCGGGGATGCCGAGTAGCATGCCGCAGACCACGGCACACATCGCATTGTATATATTGTGTCTGCCGCGCACGGCTGTTTCTATATCCTTTACTATATAGTCGCCGTTTCGCACATCGAGGTCGAAGAGATAGCCCATTGCCGTTTTGCGGATATTGACTGCATTGTAGTGGCAGAGAGGATTTTCTATGCCGATATATTTTTTGCATATTTTGCCGGTGTTTATATTGCGGAGCAGAGGTTCGTCACCGTTGAGGATGAGGATGCCGTCTTCCTTCATTCCTTTTATTATTTCGAGTTTGGCATCACGGATGGCTTCGCGTGAACCGAGATTTTCTATATGAGAGGAGCCGATATTTGTAATGACGGCTATATCCGGCTCGGCTATTGCCGAGAGCTTTTCTATCTCGCCGCGAGCGCTCATTCCCATCTCCACAACCATCGCCTTATAGGTGATGTTCAGCTTGAAAAGCGTGAGCGGAAGTCCTATTTCGTTATTGAAATTGCCGTCGGTTTTGTTTGTCTTATATTTTCTGTCGAGAACGGAATAGATGAATTCTTTCGTCGCTGTTTTGCCTGTGCTGCCTGTCACGGCTACTGTTATCGTGCTGAAGCGGCGTCGGTATTCCCTCGCGAGCAGTCCGAGCGCACGTGTAGTATCTGCAACGAGGATGTACGGAATATCCTCCTCGGGTGCTCGCTCGGCGACGACGCAACAGGCGCCGCCCTTTATCGCAGCGGGAATGAAATCGTGTCCGTCAAATTTTTCGCCTTTTATGGCAAAGAATATATCTCCCTCACTTATAGTGCGGGAATCTATGGAGACCCCGAAAGCTATATCCTCGGGATTTTTCGAGTAAAGTGTCCCTTCTACGACACGCGCTATATCGGTAATGCTTATTCCGTTATCACATAAACCAAGATACATTTTTCTAATCCTTTTCCTTTATTATTTTGAGTACAGTTTCTCTTTCGCAAAAATCGTGTTTTCCTTCTTTATCTATTATATACTCCTCGTGACCCTTGCCGGCAAGGAGTATAACATCGCCTTTTTTTGCCGCCGAGACGGCAATTTTTATCGCCTTTTCGCGGTTTATTTCCGTTATGTAGTTTTCGCTTCGTATTCCCATGCAGATATCGCGGATTATTTCAGCGGGGTCTTCTGTTCTCGGATTGTCGGAGGTGACTATCGCAAGGTCGGAGAGGCTTGCCGCGATATCGCCCATCTCGGGACGCTTTGTTTTATCTCTGTCGCCGCCGCAGCCGAAAAGCGTGATTATCCTGCCGTCATATACCTCGCGCAGAGCCGAAACGGCTTTTCCGAGTGCGTCGGGTGTGTGCGCATAGTCGACTATAACATCAAAATCGCCTGCATATATGCGTTCCATCCTGCCGCGCACGGGCGGGAAATCAGCGAGTGCATCCGCGAGCTTCTCTTCGGAAATGCCGAAAAGATACGCGCAGGCGAGCGCCGCCGTCGCATTGTAAACATTGAAGTCGCCGAGCGGCAATATGCTTTCTTTTATATTATGTGAAATACCGCCGGGTGAAATGCAGAAATCAAAGTCCGAGCCGCCTGCGGAAATTTTTTCATTTTCAAAGTAAAATTCGGCTCTGCGGTCTTTTCCGTAGTAAAAAACATCGCCGCCGGATGCCCAAGCCATGCGGTATGCTGCCTTGTCATCAATATTTATCAGACTGATTTTACTGCGCCGGAAGAGCTTTTCCTTTGCACTTGCGTATTCATCGGGGCTGCCGTGAAAATCGAGATGGTCATGAGTGAGGTTTGTAAAGATGCCGATGTCAAAACCGATGCCGTATACGCGCTCCTGAGAAAGCGAATGAGAGGAAACCTCCATGACTACGGTATCTATTCCGTTTTTGTGCATTTCGGCAAGCTCGGAAGCGAGCAGCGCGGGCGGCGGAGTAGTGTAATCACTGCTCACCTGCCCCATGCCGCAGTCGCAGAAGAGCGTGCCGATGATGCCGACGCGATACCCAGCCTTTCGCAGAATATGCGCTGTCATCAGGCAGACGGTGGATTTTCCGTTTGTGCCCGTTATGCCGATAAACCGCATATCCTTTTGAGGATTTCCGTGCATGCGCAGATGCGCAAGAGCAAGCGCGGCACGGACATTCGATACCCACAAGGCGGGCACATCGGGCTCCGTATATTCGCCGTAGCCCGTGATAATGGCTGTCACGCCGAGATTTCTTGCTTTTTTGTATATTTCCGGTGATGTTGTTCTCACAAAGAGCACATCGCCCGCCTGCGCCGCATCTGCATTTTCCGCTATGCCGCGCACTTCACAACGCTCCGTATCGCCGTGCGAAAGGAGTATTTCGCTTTGTAAAATTATATCCGAGAGCTTCATATAACGCCTCCGTCAAAAATATTTTGTATTTTCAACATCCGCGTCATGCGCATTTTTATTTTAGTCCGTTGCGTCCATGTGACGCATATCTATCGTTATCACCGTGCCCTTTTCGGTGACGGTACCGACTGCAAGCGATTGCGACACAACAATTGAATCGGGACTGCCTGTAGCGCCTTCTATCTTTACATTGAAGCCGGCATCTGTGAGGAGCGTATTTGCCGCCTGCGCCGTGAGCCCGATAACCTTCGGGACGACAGCGGTGAGCTTCTCCGCCTCGGCTTCCGTATAGAGTATAACCTTGCCGTTTTTCACGGACATTTTACTGCCCGAGGCAGGCACCTGATTTACTACGCTGCTTCCGCTTCCGACAATCTCATATGAAAGCCCGAGCTTGCCGAGTCTTGATTTTGCCGCATCGAGTGAGGAGCCGCGCAGATTTTCGAGAGTTATCATTTCGCCGTTTGCATATTCCGGTTCTATGCCGAGATAGGGAAGTACCTCGGAGAGCACCTTTGAAACATAGGGTGCCGCGACGGTACTGCCGTAGATGGAACCAATTGTCGGCTCGTCTACGATGATTATGCAGATGACCTGCGGGTCGTCTGCGGGAGCATAAGCTACGGTGGAAGCTATTCTGCCGCCGCCCGTGCCTTTTTCCGATGTACCGGTCTTTGCCGCTACCTTGTAGCCCGCAACATAGGCATTGCGTGCGCCGCCGTTTCCGGAAACGCCGTCCGCAAGTATTTTGCTTATCGTGGCAGAGGTGGAGGCGCTGATTACCTGACGCTTTACCGTAGTACCGAATGAAGCGAGTATATTCCCGTCGTCATCCGCTATTTCCTTTACGAGATGCGGAGTGACGAGATTTCCGCCGTTTGCCACGGCTGCAACGGCTGTTATCTGTTGGATTGCCGTTACGTTATATCTCTGACCGAAGGAATAAACCGCGAGGTCTACGCCGCTGAGGCTCTCTTTATAGATGGAAGAGCCTTCGCCGGGGAGATCTATGCCTGTTTTTTCATTCAGTCCGAAATTGCAGAAGTAATTTATAAACGAGGTCGCGCCGATGCGCTCTGCGAGCATCATCATAGCGGGGTTGCAGGATTGCTGAAGCGCACCCGAAAAATCGAGCGTGCCGTGTCCTGTCGTCTTGTGGCATTTTATCGGGCGTGACCAGCCGGCTACATTGTAGTAGCCCTTGCAGTAGAAGGTATCGGAGAGCGTTGCCTTGCCCTCCTCGAGCGCCATCGATGTCGTAAATACCTTGGAGGTGGAGCCGGGCTCATATGTTTCGGTTATCGCCTTGTTGTTCCATGTTTTGAAGAG
>ULXX01004998.1_pt1 | contig 12704 bp, 10 predicted proteins | sample 1961621 | NCBI WGS metagenome assembly ULXX01 (sample SAMEA4835848, study PRJEB28245) | human gut metagenome | biome: gut microbiome; material: fecal sample | place: Denmark | collected 2008
CGAAATTTCCGTGCCCGTCAACAAGAGGTATGCGCATGTTAAAATCCTGCGCCATGCGAACCATCGCGTCGTAAACGGAACTGTCGCCGTGCGGATGATATTTGCCGAGGCAGTCGCCGACGATACGCGCCGATTTTCTGTGCGGCTTATCGGGGGAAAGCCCCAGTTCCATCATTGTGTAAAGAATTCTGCGCTGAACGGGTTTCAATCCGTCCTCAACCCGCGGCAGAGCACGTTCAAGAATTACATGTTCCGCATAAGGCATCATTGAAGAATGCATCACATCGTCCATGCTTTGGACAATTATCGGATTTTTCGGGGTTATATTTTCGTTTTGGTCTTTTTTTGCCATTACCTGTTATTTCGTTCCTTTATTGCATCTTAAAAACGCACACAGCAAACGCAAGGTGTGTGCAGCCGCCAGTCAAACCCGCCGCAAATATGTTTAATTCTGCCCGCGAAGGGTTTTTATCATTGCGGCAGGGTCGGAAGCAGAATAAACAGCATTGCCGGCAACGAGCACATTGGCTCCGAATTCGCGGCAGATTTTTGCGGTTTCAGGGTTCACGCCTCCGTCAACTTCAATTTCAACATCCGTAAGGCCGCGCTCATCCAGCATTCTGCGTATGGTTTTTATCTTTTCCGCCGCAGTGCGGATGAATTTCTGCCCTCCGAACCCGGGGTTGACTGTCATAACAAGCACAAGGTCGCAGCTTTCAAGAAGATATTCCGCCATGCAGGGCGGTGTTGCAGGATTAAGTGCAATTCCTGCTTTCATACCGAGCGAACGAATGAGCTGAAGGGTTCGGTGCGCATGTTTATCCGCTTCAACATGTATCGTTACAATATCCGCACCCGCCTCTTTGAACGGCTGAACCCATTTTGAAGGATTCTCCACCATTAAATGAGCATCAAAAACAAGCTCCGTATGCGGGCGCAATGCTTTTGTCATCGGTGCGCCGAAAGTGATATTCGGCACAAACGCACCGTCCATAACATCAAGATGAACATAATCCGCCCCCCAATCGGCAAGCACATCCACCGCGCTGCCGAGTGACGCATAATCCGCCGAAAGTATTGAAGGTGCAATTTTAATCATTTTTCCTGTTCCCCTTTTATTTGTCTTAAGCAGTGTTATATTTTAAAATCTGTTGCGTTTATTTTCTTCCGCCTCTTTAACAAGGTGGACATACCGTTCATATCTCCCCCGGCTTATGACGTTTTCGCCGCCTTTTTTGACAGCGCAGCCGGGTTCGGAAACATGGATGCAGCCGTTGAACCTACATTCCCCGCGCACGGCGCGGAACTCCGGATAGCAATTTTTTATTTCCCGCGGTTCAATTTCGATATTGTCCAGCAAGCTGAACCCCGGAGTGTCCAAAACCGCACCGCTGTTCCCCACAGGTATAAGTTCCGTATGCCGCGTCGTATGCCTTCCGCGCTCCGTCTTTTCCGAAAGCGAACCCACTTTAAGTTCGATACCCGGCAGCAGCGCATTCAGAAGGGAAGATTTGCCGACGGCGGATTGCCCCGCAAGGCAGACAGCAGCATCTTCAAGCTCCGCTTTAAGCTCGGCAATACCCCACCCGCCCGCAGCTGACACTCGGTGAATTCGGTAGCCCGTTCGTTCGTATTCGGCCGCAATGCGCTCCGCCGAACCTTCGGCATCCTCATCGCATTTATTGATGACTATAACAGGGTCTATTTTAAGTTTTTCACAGCAGACAAGGAGCTTGTCCGCCAAAAGCAGATCCGGTTCCGGACGGCTTGCCGCAACAACTATGAGCAATCTGTCAATATTTGCGGCTGCGGGGCGAATAAGCTCGTTTTTTCTCGGAAGCAGGTTCATAAGATATCCGTTGCTTCCTCCGGCGGTATGGGCCGCATCGCAGAAAGACTCCGAAGCCGTGCGTTCTCTTTTTTCGCGTTCTTCATCATATGAAAACTCGACAATGTCTCCGACAAGAGGCGTTTTTGCCTGTTTGCGAAAAAGTCCGCGCGCCTTGCAGACGCAGGTTGAGCCGTCATCGGCAAGCACGGTGTAAAACCCACCTATGCCCTTAATGATTCTTCCCTGTTTGGTTGCTTTCATACTTTTTGCTCCTGTGCAGTGCATGTTCGAATCGGGTCGCCCTCCGCATCGGCAGAGTGTGCGCTTTCGTTCCGAATTGCACCGCCTGCGTCTTATTCAAACCTGACGGGCATACGTTTGATTTCCGTTCCGTTCATATAGATTATGCAGTCAAACAGGCCATCCGCAATAAAACCCGCATCAAAGCTCAGGCTGTGCAGTCCGGCACCGAGAATCTGCTCGTAAACCACGAATCTGCTTCCGCCGTTTTCGGAAGGTCCGATGTTTGAAATCAGAACCACAGTAAACGTCGAATCGGCTGCATCGGCGAGAACATCCGTTGACATATGAGCAAATGTTGACTTTTTTATTTGCTCTCCGAGATAAACATCAACATGAACCGACCCGGGTAAAACGGGGATCCCCGCATTCGGGTTCTGTGCCGCAGCCAACACGTTTGACGATTGAACCGCAACGGTGTTTACATTTGAATCGCGATAATCCTCCGCAAACCTGAAACAGTAATCGCTTATGCCGTATGCAGCGAGTACCGCTGCTATTTCCTCAAGGCTGTCGTAATCGGACAATGCCGGCATCGGCAGCATTGTTTCCCCCGAAACGCCGCTTATCCGAACATCAATTGTTTCCTCGCCGGGCAAAATTTCGCTTCCGTTCGGCACCGATTGCCAGATTATTGTTCCGGGTTCGGCATCATTGGGCTCGTATTCCACGGATTCAATATACATTCCTATCTCGCTCAGCAGCAATGACGCTTCGTCAAGTTTTTTTCCGGTTAAATCCGGCATTGGTACGGTTTCCTGCGGAGGTCCGCTGCTCAGCCAAACATCAACATAACCGTTTTTGTCGTGCGCCGCACCTCTTACGGGCGATTGACGGCAAACGGTTCCCTCTGGATAGTCCGCACTTGCTTCCGTTCCCGCAACCCGAATCCTAAATTCCCTGTTTTCAAGCACCCTCTCCGCCTCTGCACTTGTTTCACCGAGCACGTCCGGCACACGGGACAGCTTATCGTTGCCCGCACCGCCGTACATGTAAACATACCACAACACGAACATTCCGACTATGAATGCAACCATCAGCGATACGGGAAGCACAACATGCCAAAGCTTTGCCCGCCTCCCATGTTTTTCGGTCTTTTGCGCATTGCGGTTCGCATTCCGAACCGCGTTCTTCAGCAGAATATGCTTTTTGGGCTGAGCCATTGCGCGTTCCAGATCCTGCCGCATCTCTGCTGCCGAGCTGTATCGCTCCTCTCTTTTTTTTGCCGTTGCTTTAAGCACAACATCGCTTACAGCCGGAGGTATTGCCGAATCAAATTCTGTCGGTGCGGGAACGGTATCGTTTATATGCCGCAGTGCAACCTGCACGGGATTTTCCCCTTCGTAAGGCGGTTTCCCCACAAGCATTTCAAAAAGCATTATTCCCACGGAATATATATCGCTTTCCGTTCCGACTTCCTCGCCCTTCGCCTGTTCCGGGGAAATATAATGGACCGAACCCACAACGTTTTTCCCGTCGAACGTTTTTGTTGTTGCATCGGCATCTTTGGCAATGCCGAAATCTGTGAGTTTTATCTCTCCCGTTGTTGAAATCAGTACGTTCTGCGGCTTTACATCGCGATGAATATATCCGGCGTTATGTGCGCACTCAAGTGCGTCAAGAATCTTTTCTGCAATTCCGACGGCAGTTTTCACATCAAGCTTTTTCTTTGCGGAAAGATACTCTTTCAGTGTGCATCCTTTCACAAACTCCATAACGATAAAGCTTCTCGAATCGTATGTTCCGTAATCGTAAGCGCGCACGATATTGGCGTTTTTCAGCGACAGCACCGCCTGCGCTTCGCGTTCGAATCTGCGCACATATTTCGGATCCCTGCAATAGTCTTTTTTAATAACTTTCAATGCAACGGTTCTGTCGGTCTTTAAGTCATGGGCTTTATACACATCCGCCATGCCGCCGCTGCCCGCTTCGCATTCAATGCGATATCTTCCGTTTATCAGTTCACCTATCATGCGCCAATCCCCCCGGCATTTTTAACAAGCACAACGGTCACATTATCCGATGAACCCGCTGCAAGTGCAGCGTCCGTCAGTCTGTCGCACGCTGTCAACAGATTGCTTTCGCTGCTCAGTATCTCCTCCGCCAAGCTGATATTCATGCTTCCGTGCAGGCCGTCGCTGCAAAGCATGATTATGTCCCCGTCTTTCCATTCAACAATCCCCGTATCGGCCTTTATAAACGGACTTGTTCCGACTGCACGCATAAGGATATTTCGCTGCGGGTGCGTCTCCGCCTGTTCCCGAGTTATGACTCCGGAACGCACAAGTTCTTCAACGAACGAATGATCCCGAGTGATAAGCTTCAAACTTTCGCCGTTAAAAAGATAAAGTCGGCTGTCGCCCACGTTTGCAAATGTGAACCTTTGCGGGCGAACATATGCCATAACGACCGTTGTTCCCATTCCCGCGCAGCTTTCATCCTGCTGCGCTGCATCAAAAATCTGTTTATTGGCATATGAAATTGCATGCTGCAAAAGCATTCTTGTGTTTGTTATTGTGCTTGTTTCGACGTATTTCACAATCGACTCAACCGCAATGCAGCTCGCGATATTTCCCGCGCGGTGTCCGCCCATGCCGTCGGCAACAATCGCTATCGGTTTTTCGTTTTCGGCGGGTATGCTGCAATAGTCCTCATTCGCACTTCGCCGCCCCGTTTCAGTTCTGTAAGCATAAATCATCTGACTTTCCTCGTTGAATGTTTCGTCGGTTATTCCGACAAACACATTTGTTCGCTCAACCGGTTCCGAGTTTGTTATAATAAACCGATTGCTGCCGGAATCAAATCTATTCTTGTTCGGGTTTGCTTATCAGCCCGTCCTGACCGATATGCTTGCTTCGGAGCTGTCCGCATGCACCGTCAATATCGGTACCCAATTCGCGCCGAACCGTTGCGGAAACATGCCTCTTTTCAAGCCACTCCGCAAATTTGTATGCATATGCACGGCTGACCCCGTTAAGGCTGCGTTCCTTGACGGAATTCAGCGGAATAAGATTCACATGGCAATTTATGCCGCGAAGCTTTGATGCAAGCTCAGCTGCGCATTCTTCGGATGAGTTCACGTCCGCAACCAATGCATATTCAAAAATCACCCTTCGTCCCGTCACGTCCGCATAGTGTTTTGCAGCAGGTATCAGCTCCTCCATTCGATAGCTCCGATTCACCGGCATAAGTCTGTCTCTGATATCGTTGTTCGGCGCATGAAGCGAAATGCAAAGCGTTACATGCGGCGCATCCTCGACGAGTTTATAGATTTTCGGTACAAGGCCGCATGTTGAAAGTGAAATATTCCGCGGACTGATTCCGAGTCCGTCCGCCGCCGCTGCACGCTTCAGAAACCTGACGGTGTTATCGTAATTGTCGAGAGGTTCTCCGCAGCCCATCATTACAATATTTGTGACAGTTCGTTTTTTGTCGTCAGCGTGCGGGAAAGCGCGTTCAACAGCGGTTATTTCCGAAAGCATTTCCCCCGCCGTAAGATCTCGAACCTTGCCGTTCAGTGTTGACGCACAGAAAGCACAGCCCATGCGGCAGCCCGCCTGGGTTGAAATACAGAGTGTGTTTCCGTACGAGTATCGCATCAAAACACCCTCAACAACGTTGCCGTCCTCGGTTTCGTAAAGCATTTTTGCGGTATCGTCTTTTTTTGATTGTTTGCATTCAATGATGCCGACGCCGCCGAAAGGGAATGCGGAAAGCTTTTCGCGCAGCGTTTTCGGGATATTCAGCATTTCTTTGGGCGGCACACCTTTTGCAAGCCATTTCATGACCTGCGATGTGCGGAATTTCGGTTCGTGCAGTTCCTCAAGCAGCAAGCCGAGTTCCTCTGTTGTAATTGATGCAAGCTCGTTCATTTTTCTCTCTTTTCGTTTTTGCCTTTCGGCTTCTCTTTTTGCGTTCCGATACGTTCAAACGATACGGATGTCAAATTTCATATCACGTCAGGATTCCGATTTTGCATTCCGCATTTCTGCCCCGGATTTTACCGCCGCAGCGATAAAGAACCCATCCATTCCGTCAAGGTTCGGAAACAGCTGAAGCATTCCGTCCGCCGAGCGTCGGCGAATATCCTCATTCTGCCGCAGCTTATTCGAATCGACACAGTCAAACGGCGAAACGGCAGTGAATTCCGTATGATTCATCAGAAAGCTTTGCACCGTATCCGCATTCTCGCGTTTTGAAACGGTGCATGTCGAATACACAAGCCTTCCGCCCGGTTTTACGCAGCGGCAGCAAGCCTCAAGGATTTTTTGCTGTAAGGAAGCTAATTCGCAAACATTGTTTTCCGTTCGATTGAGATAGGCATCGGGCTTCGTCCCTCCGCCCATGCCCGAGCACGGCGCATCAACAAGCACAACATCGAACGCATTTTCAAATTCGGGATTGAACTCCGCCGCATCCGCACATATGCATTCCGCAATTGAAACGCCGAGTCTTTTGAGTGTCGCTTCCGTCAATTTCACGCGGTGCGGATGAAACTCCTCTGCAACAATATGTCCGTTGTTTTTCATCAGTGACGCAAGGCAGGCGGTTTTTCCGCCCGGTGCGGAGCAGGCGTCAAGAATCTTCATCCCGGATTCCGCGCCGCAGGCAAGGCAGCAAAGCATCGCGCTCTCGCTTTGAATTGCAATTTTGCCTTCGTTAAACAATGCACTCCTGCTGATATTCAATTCGCCGGACTTCGTGATTACGAGTGCATCCTTTACATATTTTCCGCGACGATATTCAATGCCGAGCCTGTCCAATTCCGTGCAAAGCTGTTCGGTCGTGAAAGGATACTGTGCTCTCACCGTGAAGTTGTGCACGCGCGATGCAAGCATTTCATCGGTAAAATCAAACCCGTATTCCCCGATGTATTCACGAGCCATAAATTCCGGCACTCCGTAAAGAACATGCAGTTTTTTCGCCGATTCGGACGGAAGTTCGGGCAGACTGCCGGAATTTTTGCCGCGTGCAATGCTGCGCAGAACGCCGTTGACATAGCCGGACAGACCACCTTTGCCGATGCTTCGAATAAGTTCCACGCTCTCACTGCAAACGACATGATCCGGGGTGTTCATAAAAAGCATTTCGGCAATGCCCATCTGAAGCACGATCCGCACGCTTCCGTGAATGCGTCCCTTTGCGTAATGAGCAATCAGGTAATCGGCGTAGCTGCAATGTTCGACAGTGCAGTAAACAAGTGCCGTTATCCGCGCAGCATGGTTATGCTCCGTGTTTTTCAGTGCTTCCTTCAGCGCAAGGTTTGAATATGCTCCTTCCCGCATGATAAGGTTCAGAACATCATATGCCTGTTTCCGTGTGCTGCATATCTTTTTTTGTGTCATTTTAAATTCCTTTGCGCGGACGTTTTGGAACAGTTTTGCGCTTTTGCTTTATTCGGCATCGATTCAACCGTTAAAAATGCAGCCGAGGATTTTTTTCGAGTTAAGCGCAGCTTTTGCATTCATGCGCTTTGAATTTGGAAACTGCAATTCTGTGATTTCCGTCACACCGTCCCCTGTCCGAACGAAAAGACCCCTTTTCGAATCGGCAATGACGCATTCACCGCATACCGATGCATTTTGCAGAATTTGATTCTGCTTCTCATCGGGAACAAGCCGTGTTGAAATTATTTTGATTTTCTGCCCCGAGAGCATCGCAAATGCGCACGGCTCCGGATTAAGCCCGCGAACAAGGTCATGAATGCACTGTGAAGATTTTGAAAAGTCTATGCATGCATCCTCTTTTTTAATTTTTGCGCATTTTGTTGCAAGCGCATCATCCTGTTTTGTTCGCGGCAGCGTTCCGTCAGCGAGTCTTTCAATCGTTTCGCGCAGAGTTTCCGCACCGATAACGGCAAGACGGGAATAAAGCTCGCCGTACGTTTCGTTCTCTCCGATTTTTGTTTCATGCTGCAGCAGCATATCTCCCGTATCCATGCCGATATCGGTCAGCATCGTTGTGACACCCGTTACCTTTTCGCCGTTGATGATTGCAGACTGCACCGGAGAAGCTCCGCGATACTTCGGCAGAAGACTGCCGTGAACGTTTATGCATCCGTATTTCGGAATTTCAAGGTTTTCCCGTGAGAGTATCTGTCCGAATGCAGCCGTGACCATAAGCTCCGGCGCAAAATCCTTCAGCGCACGGACGCCCTCTTCGTTTTTTATCCGTTCGAACTGGTGCACTGCAATCCCCGCTTCAAGTGCAGCAGCCTTCACAGGCGGCATTGCAAGCCCGTGCCCTCTGTCGCGCGGTCTGTCCGGCTGAGTGAAAACTTCGATTTCGTGCCCCTGTTCAATGAGCATTTTGAGTGAAGGAACAGCAAATTCCGGCGTTCCCAAGAAAGCGATTCTCATATTGTTATTGTTCCTTATCTTTATAAAATCCGAGATAGGAATCAGCCCCGCTCTTTCGCGGACGCTGTTTTATTCCTGCTCCTCCGCCTGTCCCGCGTCAAACCCTTCGGGCGGTTCCGTCACTTTTTCAAGGTAGACATGCCCGTCCAGATGATCGCATTCATGCATTATGCAGCGCGCAAGCAAACCCTCCGCCTCGTATTCAATAAGGCTGCCGTCACGATCATAGGCGCGCATCACAACATGGTTCGGGCGGACTACATAACCCGATTTCCCGGGGAACGACAGACAACCTTCCAAATCACCCTGCTCTCCCGAAGCGCTGATGATAACGGGATTGATGGCTTCAATTAATCCGTCACCGCAATCCATTACAACAACGCGGCGCAGAATGCCGACCTGCGGCGCTGCAAGCCCGACTCCCTCCGCATTATACATAGTCTCCGCCATGTCATCCAGCAAGTCATAGAGTCGTTTGTTGAAATGCTCCACAGGCCTGCAAACTTTGTATAAACACTCCGCATCATCGGTAAAAATCTTTCGTATAGCCATTGAAATCCGAACCGTCCTTTCAAGCCGCGCACTGCACCGTTTCAGCGATAAGTCTTTTTCCGCATAGTTGAAACGGACATACTGCACTCATGTTATCATTGGGTATTATAACATGGATCGCGGCTTATTAAAAGGCTTTTTTCGTTCCTATGACAGTTGTATTCCTCTCACGGTTCAATCCGACTCACTTAAAATAATCGAAACATCCGAATGATATGTATTCGAAAAATATGTTAAACGGTGTATACTGCTTTTCAACATTCTGTCTTATACTCATGAGTTTATTGCTTGCTTTACCGCATAACGCGGCGTCAGGGTCAAGGAGCAAACAGAAAAAAATTTGACAACACCGTTCACGGCATGTTAAAGTAGGCTGAATAAACAGTAAGAGGTTCAAAATGAAAAAGATTATTGTCATCGGATGCATGGGCAGCGGAAAAAGCACATTTGCCGAAAAGCTGCACCGCAAAACAAAAATACCGCTGTTTCACCTTGATAATATATGGTGGAGAGCGGACAGAACTCACATCTCACGCGAAGAGTTCGATTCGGAGCTGAACCGTATAATGCAGGGTGACTCATGGATAATTGACGGGGACTACAATCGAACTTATGCTGTACGTTTTGAAAAATGCGATACCGTGATTTTTCTTGATTACAGTGAGAAACAGTGCATGGAGGGTCTTCGTTCACGGGTCGGAAAGGTTCGCGCGGATATGCCGTGGGTCGAAAACGAACTCAGCGCGGAGCTTGTTGAGCTTGTGAAAGGGTACAGAGTTCAAACCCGTCCCAAGGTGCTTGAGCTTATTGCCGCACACGGGGATGTCGAATGCCGCATCTTCAACCGCCGCGAACAGGCAGATGCATGGCTTCGGTCTTTGCCGCCGCAGCTTTAATCCACTTTTCGGAGCGCATGTTGTTTCCGCAGCAGAGTACTTGACTGTTAAATACGGCGTTTGATATAATAAAACACGCAGAAAATGTCTTTCGGCACAGCTCTGCGCAGAAAAGAACTGTTAGGAGAATTATGGTTACAGCAGAAAAAAGCAGAATAGACTGCAGGCACATTGATGTTCTTGACGGAATTCGGGCTGTCAGCGTTATAATTGTTTTGATTTTCCATTTTTGGCAGCAAACATGGATTTTTCCCGTAATTAAAACGCCGTGGCTTGCCTTCGTCGGAATAACCAAAATAGATTTTTCAAATTTCGCAACAGTCGGATATCTTTTTGTGGATATGATGGTTCTTATCAGCGGTTTCCTGCTGTTTTTGCCGCTGATGCGCAGCATTATTCTCGGCGAAGAGATGTCAAGTTGGAAAAACTACGCGCGCAGACGCATTGCGCGAATCGTGCCGAGCTATTATTTTGCCGTGCTGCTGCTTTTCTTTGCCTCCGCACTTCCGACCGGGGCATATGCAACAACGGCGGACGCCTTAAAGGATCTTTTTGCCCACCTGACCTTTACCCAAACGCTTTGGGTCAACACATATATTGCAACTCCGCTGGATGTTGTGCTGTGGACGGTTGCAATCGAGGTTTGGTTTTATGTTCTTTTTCCGTTCGTTGCCGAATTCATCAAAGGACCGCGGAACAAAAACCGGCAGAGTTTCACCCCCGCATACGGAATCTTCTTCATTTTTGCCGTTTTTAACATAATTAATTATGTCTATACCGAAAACTTTGTTCTTAAGGGCAATGTATATCTTGCAATGCGCATAAACCAGTTCCCTGCGTTTCTCGGAGTTTATTCAATCGGAATGCTCGGAGCGTCGGCTTTTGTTTTGATTGCAAAAAATTGCAGACGCAGCAGAATTTTTAATGCGGTAAACACCCTTTTCTCTGTTTGCAGCATTTTGCTTATCGTTTACTTGATTAACGATTGCGTTGCCACGCAGGAACGGCAGGTTTGGCAGGTTACGGAGCGTTCAAAGCTTGCCTTTGTGTTCATGACATTTATTATCACCACTGCTCTGTCAAGCAAATGGTATCGCTGGCTGTTCTCAAACAAGTTCATGCGTTTTCTTTCAGGAATATCCTACAATTTGTATATTTGGCATCAATGGCTTGCCGTTCAGTGCAAAAACACTTGGCGCATTCCGAAATGGTCGGGAGAAATTCCTCCGAACATGCTGAATATCACCTACTGGATGAACAGATATGCTGTTGTAATAACAGTGTTCGCATTTGCGGCAGCAATACTTGCAACTTATTTAATTGAAAAGCCTTTTGCAAACCTGATTATGGGCCGTCCCGTGTTTCCGCTTTTTGCAAAGAAGCACCCGAAAACCGCCAATTCGGCTGACGAAGAATGCATCAGCGAAGAAGAGTCCGCTCCGCTCTCCGCTGAAGTTGATTCGTTCGCCGATACCGTCGATTCCGATGAGCCGACCGAGGATGCCGCCGCAAACCCCTGGGGCGAAAAGGAAACCGACCGAAACGATTCGGATTGTGATTGATAGGATATGTTGTAAGTTCAAAATCGAGTTTTTGATTTTTGAAAGAAGCGAGGTTTTGCCATGCTGCACCCCGGCCTGTACGAACAAGTCATCAATAACGCATTGACCCGCGAGCTTGCGGAAATTCCGGAGGCTCGCAAGGCTGTTGCCCCGATTGACAAGGCAGAAGCTTCCAAGGTGTTGGCGCAATATTTGGCGGACGTGATTCAGAAAGGACTGGATAACGTTCTTGACAACGGTGGCGACATCTCGGCTCAGATAGAATTGAGCAACAGAATCGTTAACCTAATTCAAAGCACAACGAAGGAACCCGACTTTGCCGCACTCGGTGTTGACGAACGTGCCGAGCAGCTTTTTGCACTTTTGCGAAAAGCCGATCCGCGGCTTGCCGTGGGAAAAACTGCGGCGGACATAGAGCGCCCGGAAACATCCATCGCACAAAGCTCGCTCTTTACCGGTGCGGTGCATGAACCTCAGATGTTCACGGAGCTCAAAAAAGAAATTATCTCGGCCGACCGAATTGACATGTTGGTATCCTTTATCAAGTGGAGCGGCCTGCGGCTCATCATGGACGAACTGCGGGAATTTACGCAAAACGGCGGCGAGCTCCGTGTTATTACCACGTCTTATATGGGTGCGACGGATGTTAAAGCCATCGAAGAGCTTCGCCGGCTGCACAATGCGCAAATAAAAGTCAGCTACAACACAAAAACAACGCGGCTCCATGCCAAGGCCTATATCTTTTACCGCAACACGGGGTTCACGACTGCATATGTGGGTTCATCCAATCTGTCTAATGCAGCATTGACAAGCGGCCTTGAATGGAACACGAAAGTAACGCGGCGCGACCTGCCCGAAACCATCGATAAGATCGCTGCCACATTTGAGTATTACTGGAATGACCGTGAATTTGAATACTATGAAGAAGAGCAGAAAGAACGCCTGGCGCGTGCGCTGAAAGCAGAAAAATACTTTGACACCAACAATGCCGAAGTTTATACCATGGATATTAATCCGTACGCCTATCAGCAAGAGATTCTGGATAAGCTGGAGGCGGAACGTGCCGTTCGAGGCTATATGCGCAATCTGATAGTAGCTGCCACCGGCACCGGCAAAACAGTCATCTCTGCTTTAGACTACAAACGCTTCCGCAGACATAATCCCGGCCGGGCCTGCCGCCTGCTTTTTGTCGCACACCGCGAAG
>ULXX01014861.1_pt1 | contig 12684 bp, 8 predicted proteins | sample 1961621 | NCBI WGS metagenome assembly ULXX01 (sample SAMEA4835848, study PRJEB28245) | human gut metagenome | biome: gut microbiome; material: fecal sample | place: Denmark | collected 2008
ATTCTGGTTTGCGCCATCGGTATCCGCAAGGGCGCGGTGGGTATTGATATGCACCAAAAGTCAGATACTTACACTACTACAACAACGAGAGAGTCTCTCTCAAATTAAAAGGAATGAGTCCGGTTCAATTCCGAACTCATTCACAAATAATTTGATATTTAATTTTTTTGTCTGAACTTTTGGGTTCACTTCAGGTGGTCGGTGCATTTTTACTTTTTTGATTATCGTTTTCCGTGTTATGTTCCGAAAGCAGTTTCTCAATCTGCGTCTGACGGGCAAGGATTGCATTTACTTTGTCATAGAGATCCTCTATCATAATCTCGGTTTTCAGGTTGACCTTATAATCGTTTTCAGCGCGGCGCCTATCTTTTTCTTCTTGCCTGTTCTGACTCATCATAATCAGCGGTGCCTGAATTGCCGCTACGCAGGACAGAACAAGATTCAGAAGAATAAACGGATATGGGTCAAATGCATTTGACGCAAGTATTATATTGATAACCATCCATATGACAAGTACGCCGACAAATGAGAAAATAAACGCCCAACTGCCCGCAAATTTTGCAATGGTATCGGCAGCCCGCTGACCGAGTGTGTATTTTTCCTTCTCCTTTTCGGGACTTACTGAAATTTTACTGTCAGCCAGAAGGTTCAGAACTTCTTCATCCGTCATATCGTGACGGATATCCTTCAGCACCTCTTTCAATAGTTTTCTGTTTTCTTTCATAATTGCTTTTTCTGCTTCCTCTCTTTATTATTAATTATCAGTTTGCCGCCTCATACGGCAAAATCATAAAGTCATCGCAAATTTTCCCTATGCGTTGCGGAACCGTTTTGCGGTCATGAGGCTGCGGTATTTCCTCCGAAATAATTACATTCAAGCCGAATTTCCGATTATACCATGTTTAAGTCTTTATGTTATATTTTTGCCGTAAATGTATATTTGCCGGAGGGGAGGTCGGCTTTTATCTCCGGCATATCGCATGGTGTAAATCTAACGGCATTGCCGCTTGCCGTGAGTTTTTCCGCAAAGGGTGTATGCGCAGCACCCGCGAAAGCATCATCAAGGTACATCGGCAGAAAGAGTGTCGCATGAGAACCGGAGGGAACAGTCAGCGAGAGGCGGAGCGTTTTGCCGTCATTTTCAAAATCGCTTATCGCCTTTCCGTAAGGAGTTTCGACAGAGCAATGCACCTTTTCTATACCGCATCCGACAGCGGGGCGGAGAATGATATGCTCATATGCGGGCATGTCGTCATCTGCCGAGATACCGCCGATATACTTATAGAAGAAAGCGGAAACATCGGAAAACATGTGGTGGTTTCGCGAGCCGAGACCGTTCCAGCATTCCCAGAGCGTATTTGCGCCCATATCGATCCAGTGCTTATAGCTCGGGAAGGTAGGATTTTTTATGAGTTCGAGCGCGGTGCGTACCTCGCCGCACATACCGAGCGCATTGAAAACGGCTTTGTTTCCGAGCACACCGAAATCAAGATGTCCGTTCTGTTCGGCTATCTGCTCCTTGAGGCGTGCTATGAGCGGTGCGTATTCTTCCTTTTCACAAAGTTCATGATATATCATAACGCCTGTTGCCGTCTGGCAATTGCCCTTTACCGTATGCGTGCTTTCATCATATAGCTTGCTTCGGAATGCTTTCTTTATGCTGTCGGCAAGGGCGGTATATTTCTTTTCATCATCTGCTTTGCCGAGAAGCTTTGCCCAGCGTGCGAGCGTGCGGACGGCGGTATGATAGTAGCCTGTATCGGTTACGGCGACGGGACACTTGAAAGAGCCCATATTCACGCTTATTGCCTCACCCTCAAATGGGGCGCACCAGTCGCCAAGCCCGTAATTTGCTATGCCGTCTATAGCCATCTGCGTAATATGTGAGCAGTGACGGCAGAGCATATCGTAGTTTTCTCTCAGGTATGAAAGGTCACCTGTCGCCCGATAGAGGAATGCGGCGGAATCTACTATGGTGCTTGCCCAGTCGGGGCCGTTGAGTGAGTTGAAGCCCCAGCCCGTGGAGGGAACAACGCAGGGAACGGCACCTGCCGGCGTCTGTGCATCACGGAGGTCAAGCAGCCATCTGTTCATAAACTGCTCGGAGGCGAAGTTTATGAGCAGCTGTTCGCTCGAGAAGCCCGCATCGCCTATCCACGATGTTTTTTCACGGACGGCATCGGAAGCTATCGTATTCATGGTACATGAGCGCGTAGACTCTATGCACATTTTCTGAACCTTATTTATCGTTTCGTCCGAGGTGGTAAATTCGCCTCTGTCGCGCAGATTATTTGAAAGCGAAAGAGCCACGACATCGGAGAGCTGTCTGTTTTCGTCTCCGCCGTCTATCTCTGCATACTGGAAGCCGTGATATGTAAATTCCGAATGCCATACCTCGGGTTCATCGCTTTTCTTTGTATAAACCTCGGTCTGGAAAGTATAGTTTTTTATGAAGCAGCTGAGCGGCCACTGGGTAAGCTTGCCGTCCTTATCGAGAAGGTCGCAGTATTTTATCGTTATCCTGTCGCCCTTCTTGCCGCGCAGTGTAAGCAGGCAGATACCCGCCTGATTCTGACCGATATCAAAGAGCGTTTTGCCGTCATAATTTTTCATGCGGACGGCAGGGCGGCGCATGCGGAGTGTTATCGGTTCCATTTCCATCAGCAAAAGCTCACCGCCTGCGGGACGAACCATACGCGCATTTTTCCAGCCTTCGCCGCATGTATATCCGTATGTATCCCAGCCCGGCATCTCGAGGTTGGCATCGTATTCTTCGCCGTGGCGTATACCATTGAAGGTGATGGGGCCGCGTGAGCTCTGCCATGAGGGGTCGCTCGAGATTATTTCTTTTTCGCCGTTTTCGTATTCAATATGCAGTTCGCATATCATTTTCGGAACATCGCGCCACGGTGCGAAGCGGGATTGCCACGGATCATCCGTAAAGCAATTGTAAAATCCGTTTCCGAGCACCACGCCTATTGCGTTTTTCTTCGCGAGCTTATCTTTTACATCAAAGGCGCGATAGAAAATATGCTTGCTGTAATCGGTATAGGGAGTGGATAGATATTCCTCGTTTACGCGCTTGCCGTTTATCGTGCAGACAAAATATCCGAGTCCGCAGATATAGAGCATGGCGTCCTTTACCGTTCCCGAGAGTGTAAAATCCTTTCTCAGATAGGGGGCTGCGAGCGCATCGTCGCGCTTGCGAAGAAAATATCCCGTTATCCACTTTGCCTGCCATTCGCCGCCCATTTTTCCTGTACGAAAGGACGAGCAGGCGGAAGATCTGTTTCCGTTTTCATCCGTTATCTCGACATGGCAGAGATAGCGGGAAAGCGGCTCGGTTTTCTCCTCCATATGGATATAACAGCGCTTTTCGCTTTCTACCGCGCCGGATGTCCAGACCACACTGCCGTTTTCGCGCGTCACCGTTACGCAGTAGATTTTCTGATGCCCGGCAGGGCTTCCGTCAAGCTCCCATGAGAAAAACGGATTGCTGTCAATGACAGGAGAGAGCAGATTATTTACTCTTAACGAATTTTCCTTGATTTTCATAAAAAATTCCTTTCGGACTTATTTTCTGTGGCTATAGTTTAACAGAAATCGGGGATAAAATCAATTATAAAAACGAAAATAAACATGAAAATACAATTTTATTTAAGATAAATACAAGCATGCGTTTGACAAGAGAGCGATTTTTTGATAAAATACGTAAAAAGGGGTGAATGACTTGAAGTTTTTCGGATTTGCAAGGCGGAATTATCATATAGCGGTTTTTACGTTGTTTGTCGCTTTTGTCGCGGTGACGATGAGCTTTACCGTGGCATATGGCGACGATTATTATTACGGCTCGTTTTTCTACGAGGGTTTTTCGCATTTCGCAGACGAAAACATCATTCATTATATGAAAACAAACGGGCGCGCGCTTGTTCATCTGCTCGATGAGCTGCTCCTCGCGGGCGGGCAGATGGTTGCGTGGCGTATTTTCGGTACGCTCTGCATAGCCGCCGTCACTTTGCTTTCGGCGCTCATAGGTGCAAAGGCTTACAAAAACGGAACCGACACCGAGGAATTTCGCATAGCGCTTGTCGCTTCATGCCTGCTTTTTGCCTCTATTTCGCTTGATATCGCGCGGCAGAGCATCTATTGGGCGACAGGCGCGCTCAATTATCTCTATCCGATTCTGCTCCTGCTTTTGCTTTTCTATCTCATAAAATGCTCGGAGGAGAAAGGAAAATGCGGTGCCGCCGTGCCTGTGCTTGCCTTTTTCTGTGCATTCTCGACGGAGCAATGCTCCGCAGGGGCTATAGCCGTAGTGGCTTATGCCTTCATCCTGCGTCTTAAAGCAAAGAAGAAGCCCGATGCCGCCATGTATTTTGCGGCTTTCTCGGTCGCGCTCGGTGCAGCTTTTCTTTTCTTTGCTCCCGGCAATTCCGTGCGCATGACATACTATCCCGATTTCTATGCAAAGTCGCTTGCCGAGCGCATAGCCGGCAATATCCCCGCTGTGGCAAACGGCATGACGGGGAAGAGCGGCATGGGAACTGCGCTCGTCTTTCTTTTTGCATGCCATATCGGAATGTCGTTTTATAAAATAAAGGAAAAACGAGAAATCCGGCGCATAATTCCGATAGCGCTTTGTGCCGCCTCTGCCGCGCTCATCGCCATAGACGGAGAAGGTACTGCTTCAGGCGCGATAAGAGCGGCTTTTGTTCTCGCTGCACTCGCGGAAATCGTCGCGGAAAAGACAGTCGCATTTTTCCGCGATGGTGACGACAGTGCTTTCTTTATACTGCTTTCCGTAGCGCTTCAGGCTTGTATGCTCGTTTCGCCGGAATACGGCGGCAGGACAATTCTCGTTTCCGTCGTGCTTCTTTTTCCTGCTATACTTGACGGCATCTGCAAAAGAAAGGTTTCGCTGATATTGACGGCAGTCGCGGCGGCATTTCTTTTCTCATATGGACACTTTGTGCTTGCCGCAATATCCATCTTTGCGATTGCCGCTGTAATACTCGCGCTTGCAAAGAAGAAAGAGGCGTCCCTCGCGTTTCTGCTTGGAGTGCTTTGCGCACTTTGTTTTGACAGCATGCTGTCGTTTGCCTGCGGCTACGGCGAAAACTATGCGGTACACAGAGAGAACGCGGCTCGCATAGAGCAGTGGAAGGCGGCAGGCGACGAAACGGCACCCCTGCATCTCAAATATCTCAAAAACGGCGAGTACAAATACATCATGCCTTATGACAATGTTCCGTACCACTGGAACTGGTATAAAGCCTATAATCGCCTGCCTCTTTCGGTCGAAATGACATTCGATTTTCCGGATTGAACAAAAAATATGAATTTTTTTCAAAAAACCTCTTGACAAATCGGAAAAGCTGTGATATTATCGTATTAACGTTTTAACATAGTAAAACGCTAAAACAAAACTATACGTAACAGAGGTATAATGAAATGAAAAAAATTGTTTCCCTTATTCTTGCCGCGGCTATGGCGGCGATGATGCTTTTTGCTTTTGCTTCATGCGGCAAAAAGGATGATGACACACTCGTTTGCGGCGTCACGCTTGTCGACCGCATAAATTACAAGGACGAAAGCGGAGAATGGGTAGGTTTTGACAGCGATTTTGCCAAGGAAGTCGGCAAAATCATCGGCATGAAGGTGGAATTTCAGGAGATACAGTGGGAGCAGAAGTACAATGAGCTTTCCTCCGGCGCAATCGACTGCATCTGGAACGGCTTCACGGCAAACAGCTCCGATAACGGCACGCCGAGAAAAGAGCTTGTCGATTTTTCATACGGCTATATGCTCAATCAGCAATGCGTAGTGGTAAAGAAATCAAATCTCGACAGCTACAAGAGCGAGGCTGATCTTGTCGGCAAGACGGCTGTGGTTGAATCGGGCAGCGCAGGTCAGAGCTATGCCGACGGTGCTGTCGGTGACAGCGGTAAGGTTATCAAGGCGGCAGCACAGATAAACACATTCACAGAGGTAAAATCCGGTGCGGCTGATTTTGCGGTAGTCGATATTATCCTCGCGCAGAATGTCTGCGGCAAGGGCAACTACGATGACCTCTGCATAGTGAACGCAATAGAGCTCGAATCCGAGATATATGCAATCGGCTTCCGCCGCGGCAGTGACCTCACAGCCAAGGTGAACGAGGCTATCAAAACTCTGCGCGACAACGGAAAGCTTCTCGAAATCGCAAAGAAATACGGACTCGAAAACAGCCTTTCCGTTCAGGAAACGATTAACTATTGATTGACAAAGGATAAGTAAGATGAGTTTTGCGGAAGTTACGCTGAGCCTGCTTTCGGGGCTGAAAACAACCTGCCTTATATTCGCGTTGACGCTGGTGATAGCGTTGCCGCTCGGCTTGATAATAGCATGGGGCTCCATGTCGCGTTTCAAGCCGCTCTCATACCTTGTAAAGGTTTTTGTCTGGATAATACGCGGTGTGCCGCTGATGCTGCAGATATTTGTAGTATTCTATGTCCCGGGTTTTGTGTTCGGAGCGCCCGTATCATCGCGCTTTACCGCTGTAATAATAGCCTTTGCCATAAATTATGCCTGCTATTTCTCCGAAATCTATCGCGGGGGAATAGAGAGCATACCCGCAGGGCAGTATGAGGCAGGGCAGGTTCTCGGCATGACAAAGGCGCAGATATTTTTCCGCGTTGTTCTCATGCAGGTAGTCAAGCGTATACTCGCCCCCATGTCAAACGAGGTGATAACCCTTGTCAAGGACACGGCGCTCGCCCGCGTCATCCTCGTCGCCGAGGTTTTGAAATGCGCCGAGGATCTGATGAGCATGCGAGGACTCATATGGCCGCTCTTCTATGCGGGCGTATTCTATCTCATTTTCGTCGGACTGCTCACGCTCCTTTTCGGTTATCTGGAAAAGAAGCTTGCTTACTATAAAATATGATGGAGAAGAAAATGGCATTTCTTGAAGTAAAGGGCTTGGAAAAATATTTCAACGATACGCAGGTTCTGCGCGGTGTGGATTTCACGCTGGAAAAGGGGCAGGTGCTGAGCATCATAGGCTCCTCCGGAAGCGGAAAAACAACGCTCCTTCGCTGTCTGAATTTTCTCGAGACGCCCGATAAAGGTGAAATTATTATAAACGGGCAGAAGGTTTTCTCCGCGGATGACACATCGCGCATGAAAAGCTCCGAGCTTCGAGAGAAGAGGCTTCATTTCGGGCTTGTTTTCCAGTCGTTCAATCTTTTTCCGCAGTATACGGTTTTCGAAAATCTGACTCTCGCGCCGAAAATGCGTGCAGCAGAGACGGCAAAGCGCGAAAAACTCAGCGGCGAAGCGAAAAAGAGCCTTTACGACAAGGTAGATGCGGATGCCGAGGCACTTCTTTCCAAGGTAGGGCTTTCGCAGAAGAGAAATTCATACCCATGCGAGCTTTCGGGGGGACAGCAGCAGAGGGTATCTATTGCGAGAGCTCTGATGCAGAGTCCCGATATTCTTTGCTTTGATGAGCCGACAAGCGCACTCGATCCGGAGCTTACGGGCGAGGTGCTAAAGGTTATCCGCGAGCTTCGGGACAGCGAGAGAACCATGATTATCGTCACTCACGAAATGGATTTTGCCCGCAAGGTTTCTGATAAGATTATGTTTATGAGTGAGGGAATTGCCGCTGCGTACGGAACTCCGGAGGAGCTTTTCTCGGGAAACGGGAACGAAAGGCTTTCTTCATTTCTCAATGCTTTCGACAAATAAAAATCGGAGTCTTATTTTCGGTTTTGATGTTGACTTATACCTTTGTTTAGTTTATAATGTAGGTGCTTAAAAGAGCGCCTGCATTATTTTTTTGGGAGGTTTTTATGTTTTATCCGAAAAACAGCGAAGCCACGCTTTCACGTGGGCTTTTTGAAAATCCTACAAGCGAATACCGCGCTGTGCCATTCTGGTCATGGAACTGCGAGCTGAAAAAGGATTTGCTCGCAAAGCAGATCGGCTATATGAAAGAGATGGGCTTCGGCGGCTATGATATGCATCCGCGCATAGGGCTTGCCACGCCGTATCTTTCGGATGAATTTATGGATATTGTCCGCTTCTGCGTGGAAAAGGGGAAGAGCGAGGGCATGTATGCTTGGCTCTATGACGAGGATAAGTGGCCCTCGGGCTATGCCGGCGGTTTTGTTACGGAAGATATCGAAATGCGCAGAAAAAAGCTGTGGTTTACTCCCACGCCGTATGACGACGGCACGCTGACTCTCGACAGCGATAAGGCGAACGCAATTACGAGTCTGCCGAAAGGGAAATATATTTTCCTTGCCGCATATGATGTTTCCCTCGACGAAAGCGGAGACCTCCTCTCATACAGGCGCATAGATATATCAGAGCGTGCCGAGGGTAAAAAGTATTTTGCCTATCTTGAATATGACGCGGATGACGACCGATTCAACGGACAGGCGTATGTCGACACGCTGAAAAAAGAAGCGATAGATAAGTTTATAAAGGTCACGCACGAGAGATACAAGGCTGTGATAGGCGATGAATTCGGAAAGGCTGTTCCCGCGATATTCACGGATGAGCCACAGTTTTCCCATGTGTCCGTGCTGAACTTCGCAAAGCAGGATAAGGGCGGTGCGTCATATCCCTTTACAAACGATTTTGAGGATACATTCCGCACAGCATACGGTGTGAGCCTGTTGGACAGCTTTCCCGAGGTAGTATGGAATCTCGCGGGCGGCAGACTTTCGAAGATTAGATATCTCTTCTTTGACCATGCGGCAGAGCGTTTTGCCGAGGCTTACTCCGACAATATAGGCGCTTGGTGCCGCGAAAACAATATACTCATGGCAGGTCATGTGATGGATGAATTTCTGCTGAAAACGCAGACATGGGCTGTCGGCGACTGCATGCGCCAGTATCGCGGCTTCGGCATCCCGGGCATAGATATGCTTGCCGATAAGCGCGAGCTGACGACTGCAAAGCAGGCGCAAAGCATGAGCCGTCAGATGGGCGCCCCGGGCGTTCTCTCCGAGCTTTACGGCGTGACGAGATGGGAATTTGACTTTCGCGGGCACAAGCTTCAGGGTGACTGGCAGGCGGCAATGGGCGTAACCGTGCGCGTGCCGCATCTCTACTGGGCTTCCATGCGCGGCGAGGCAAAGCGCGATTATCCCGCTTCCATAGGTCATCAATCACCTTGGTATAAGGAATACAGACTCATAGAGGATCACTTTGCGAGAGTGAATACCGCTATGACGCGCGGCAAAGCAGATGTTCGTATCGCTGTTATTCATCCGATAGAGAGTTTCTGGCTTGCTTACGGACCGAACGACCGCTCGTCGACGGCAATTCGCGAGAAGGACAACCTCTTCTGCGATCTTACGCGTTGGCTGATAACAAACGGTATGGATTTTGATTTCATATGCGAGGCGATGCTTCCTTCGCAGTATAAAAAGACGGAGAGCGGCTTTGCCGTCGGCGAGATGAAATATGACGCAGTGGTCGTCCCAAACCTTGTGACGCTGCGCAAAACTACGCTCGACGCGCTGAAAAACTTCCGCACGGCAGGCGGAGAAGTGGTGTTCATGGGCAATATACCGACTCATGTCGACGCAGCGGAGAGCGGCGATGCGGCGGAATTTGCAAAGTCATGTATCCATGTGAATCCGCTGAAGGATGAAGTGCTCGCAAGTCTCGAAAAATACAGGGATGTGCAGGTTTGCACGGGTTCCGGAGACACTTATTCCAACATAGTTTATCAAATGCGCACAGACGGTGAGAAAAAGCATCTTTTCATCGCGCATCTCTACCGTGCGGGTGATCTCGATATCTCTTTTCTTGATATATTGACGGTGAAGCTGCGCGGCGAATGGAAGGTAACCTTGCTCGATACCGAAACCGGTGAAATCAGTCCTATGCCTGCAAAATATGAGGGCGGCAATACACTTGTCAAATGGATAAGCGGCGCCTGCTCATCACTCCTGCTTGAGCTGGAGGAGGGAAGAGGAGAGTTCGGCGAGGTAAGCGAAGAGATCTTCTCGGGAGAGACAGTTCTCGCGGGAGAAGCCGAGATTTCTCTTTCCGAGCCGAATGTACTCCTGCTTGACAAGCCGTCATACAGCCTGAACGGCGGTGAAATAAAGCGCGAACGCGATATTCTCTATACCGATATGGCTGTGCGCGATGCGCTCGGCATCCGTCGGCGCGGAAGCCATATGAAACAGCCATGGGCAGAGCCGCTTGATAAAAATCCGCAGGATAAGCTCACGCTTTACTATGATTTCGAGAGCGATATCGAATATGAGGGTGCGGAGCTGGCACTCGAATGCCTCGAATATACGGATGATATCATATTCAACGGTGAAAATGTCAGCCACAATGTCGTCGGCTACTATATAGACGAGGACGCACTGCTGAAGCTTGCTTTGCCGAAAATAAATAAAGGCGCAAACCGCCTCGTGATAAACTATCGCTTCGGAGATATAACCCAGCTTGAGAGTTGCTTTATACTCGGTAAATTCGGTGTGAAGCTGACGGGCACATCCGCAAAGATAACGGAAATGCCGAAAAAGATAGGATATATGGACATCGTATCGCAGGGCATGCCTTTCTACGGCGGAAATCTCACCTATAAGACTTCTTTTGTTTCCGACGGCGGCGAAAAGACGCTCGAGATAACAAGATATGCCGGTGCGCTCATGAAAGTGCGTATGGACGGAAAAGAGATGGGCGCGATGATTTATCCGCCGGCAAGACTGGGACTCGGTGCCGTCACCGCAGGTGAGCACACACTTGAAATAACGCTCTTCGGAAACAGGGCGAATACCTTCGGCACGCTCCATAATGTCGATGAAAATATAAGCTATTGCGGACCTGCAAGCTGGGTTACGCGCGGCGGCAGATTCTGGTGTCCCGAATACATAACAAAGAGAACAGGCATACTCACTTCGCCGAGAATCCTGACAAAATAAACATTTTTCCATAAAAAAAGCTCTGCCCGAAGCTTCCTTCTCATAAAGATGATAACGAGAAACAGAAGCAATCGGGCGAAAAGCTCTGTGAATCTGAATAACTTGCTTAGATCCGTTTGAATTTCAGACCATGTTAAGCCCGGATTGTTGAAATCGGTTTCTGATGTGCATCCGAAAATTCCGCTGTTCTTGCGGAGATGGCTTTGTACCGACAATGATCGACTCTTTTCGATTCACTGTCCGGCATGGAGCCGATGTGCGTGAAGTAGATGTCGATCCGTTGCTCACCCTCGTTTTTCTTTCGTGACGGGCGCTCGTGAATCACGATTTTGCTGATGAATGTCCGCAGGATCTCGGGTGTCAGCTCCCGTATATCCGTATACTTGCGTGCGAGCGACACAAACCGATCCACATTGATTGCAGTGGACTTAAGCCGTTCAATTTCGGCTTTGAGCTGTTCCAACCGTTCGACAGTCGTTTTTTGTTCAGCGTTATAGCCATCCGACAGCATCCGGAATTGCTCATTTGTGACCTTGCCGAGTACATTGTCCTCATACAGTCTTTTGAACAGCAGGTTCAGCTCTTCGTTTCTCTTTGTCAGCTTACCTTGTTCGGATAATTTTGCATTCAGCTCCTTCCGGTTTTCGGAGGAGCTTTTTTGACTGATGAAACGAACAAATTCTGCCGTGTGTTTTCGTGCTTCCGAGGTTACTTTGCGGATTTCCTCCAGAATGATCTCGTCAAGCGCGATCTCCCGAATACTGTGCGGGGTGCATTGTTTCTCGCCCATGTGTTTACGGTAGCGGGAACAGATGAAGTTGAACGCATCCGGTTTCATCGTTCTTCCGCGGACAAAATACAGCTTGGATCCGCAGTCGGCACAATACAGAAGTCCGCTGTATTTGTTGACTTCGCCCATCGAGTTGCGCCTGCGCTTTCCTTGACGCACCTGCCGGACGATGTCCCATGTCGTCTGATCAACAATGGCTTCATGTGTGTTTTCAAATCGGTATTGCTCACTCTCCGGTCGGTCAATGACACGCTTGTCTTTATAGGATACGACCGTTGTGCGACAATTGACGGTATGCCCGAGGTAGATTTCGTTATCAAGAATCCCCGCAACCGTGCGGTCGTTCCAGCCGTACATGTCTTCCGTGTCGGTCACGGCTCCGTATATGCCTTCGGTCATAAACCGATACATAGTTGGCTTTGGGATTTTCTTTTTCCGCAGGGCGTTTGCAATGACCCGCGGACCTTTTCCCTCTGCGCATAGAGAGAAGATCATTTTTACGACCGGTGCGGTTTCCGGATTGATGAGCAGATGTCCCTTGATCTCCGGATCGCGTTTGTACCCGTATGGAATTACCGTGCCGACCCGTTCGCCGCGCTCGGCTTTTGCCTTGATCGCCGCCCGGATTTTTTTGCTTGTGTCACGGGCAAATCATTCGTTGAACAGATTTTTGAGAGGAGCGTACTCATTACTTTCGCTGTAAAGTGAATCGTAATTGTCATTGACAGCGATATAGCGGACATTCCACCGTGGAAAGAGGATCTCGGTATAATTGCCGACCTCAATATAGTTGCGTCCGAGACGGGAGAGGTCTTTGGTAATCAGAGTAGAGACCTTACCTTGCTCCATCAATTCCAGAAGCCGCTGAAAATCCGGGCGGTTGAAGCTGACACCGGAATAACCGTCATCCACAAAAACTTCGATGTTTTCAAAGCCGTTATCCTTTGCGTATTT
>ULXX01054985.1_pt1 | contig 12672 bp, 9 predicted proteins | sample 1961621 | NCBI WGS metagenome assembly ULXX01 (sample SAMEA4835848, study PRJEB28245) | human gut metagenome | biome: gut microbiome; material: fecal sample | place: Denmark | collected 2008
AAATGGGGTCCCGGCCAGCAGGTGATCGCCAACCTGCGGCAGCTGGGCTATGAGGGGGAGATCTTCCCCATCAATCCCAAGTACAGCGAGATCGCCGGGCTTCCCTGCTATCCTTCCCTGACGGCTTTGGGTCAGGCGGGCAAGCATGTGGATATGGTGGCGATCCTGCTGGGCCGCGACAGCATCCCCGGCGTGATCGCCGAGGCGGCCTCCATCGGTGTCCGTGCCGCGTGGGCCTTTGCCGCTGGTTTCGGCGAGCTGGATGCCAACGGCAAGCGTCTGGAAAAGGAACTGGTGGATCTGTGCCATCAGCACGACATCAAGTTCGTCGGCCCCAACTGCGTGGGCTACATGAACCCCGCCTACAACGTAGGCACTTACAGCGCGCCCGCCCCGGCCAACATCCGCAAGGGGCATGTGGGCATGGTGGCCCAGAGCGGCTATCTGACCATTGCCGTGGCCAATAACGAGCGCGATCTGGGTTACAGCCTCATGGTCAGCACCGGCAACGAGTCCGTGATCAACAGCACCGATGTGATGGAGTACATGCTGGAGGACCCCGAGACCCACGTTATCATGGCGTTTATCGAGCAGTTCCGCGATCCGGAGAAGCTGCGTCAGGTGGCCCGCCACGCACAGGAGGTCCACAAGCCCATCATCTTCATCAAGGTGGGCCGCAGCGCCATCGCACAGCGTGCCACCAGTGCCCATACCGGTGCGCTGGCCGGCTCAGACGCCATTCAGGACGCCCTGTTCAAGAAGCTGGGCCTGATCCGTGTGGACGATCTGGACGAGATGTTCGAGACCGCCGAGCTGCTGTGCACGCTGAAGGACAAGCTGCCCAAGGGCAACGGTGTGTTCGCCGTAACGCTGTCCGGCGGCGTCATCAGCCTGCTGGCCGACGTGGGCGAGGGCATCGACCTGCGCTTCCCCGCTTGGAGCGACGAGGGCAAGAAGGTGGTTCAGGGCCTGCTGTCCTCCTATTCCAATGTCAATAATCCTCTGGATGCATGGGGCTCCGGCCGCATCGAGGAATTCTATGAGACCTGCCTGCTGACTGCCGCCGCCGAGCCTGAGGCGGATATCGTACTGGTGGTGCAGGATGTGCCCTCCGGCATGTCGGAGCGTCAGGTGGCCCAGTACGCCATCGTGGCCCGCGCCGCCGTGGAGGCCGCGAAAAAGGTGAATAAGCCTGTGGTCATGCTGAACAACGCCTCCACTGGCTTCCATCCCGAGATCAAGAGGATCTTGGACGAGGGCGGCGTGGCCATTCTGCAGGGTACCCGCGAGGGCCTGAAGGCCATCGCTAACGCAGTGCGCTTCGGCAGCTACAAGCTGCCTGACGAGCCTGTGGCGGATAAGGCCGCTTTCCCTGAGCTGCCTGCCCATACCGGCAAGGCCATGACCGAGTACCAGAGCAAACAGCTGCTGAAGAAGTACGGCGTTCCTTGCACCCGCGAGGTGCTGTGCGCCGATGTGGAGGACTGTGTCCGTGCCGCCGATGAGATCGGCTATCCCGTGGTCATGAAGGTCATGTCTCCCCAGATCATGCACAAGACAGAGGCCAAGGTCATTGCTGTCGGGATGAAGGACGCCGACGCCATCCGCGCCAATTACGACCGTCTGATGGACAACGCCAAGGCCTTTGCGCCCGACGCGCAGATCGACGGCATGCTGATCCAAGAGATGGCCGGCAAGCCCGTGGCGGAGGTCATTCTGGGCATTACCCGGGATCCTCAGTTCGGCCCCGCTGTGGTATACGGCACCGGCGGTATTCTGGTGGAGATCCTGAAGGACAGCACCATCGGCCTGCCTGAGCTGACCAAGGAAGAGGCCTTGAAGATGATCCGCGGCACCAAGGGCTATCGCCTGCTGACCGGCTTCCGCGGTGCGCCCAAGGCGGATGTGGACGCGCTGGCCAACACGCTGGTCAAGGTCAGCAAGCTGGCTGCGGAGGGCGCCGATAAGGTGGCCGGACTGGACATCAACCCCCTGCTGGTGTATCCCGAGGGTGAGGGCGTGCTGGCAGTGGACGCATTGATCGAGCTGCAATAACAAGACCACAGAAATATTTGAATGGAGGATGGATACATTGAAAGCATTACTTTCCGGCAACGAAGCCATTGCCCGCGGCGCGTATGAGGCGGGCGTACAGATCGTGACGGGCTATCCCGGCACGCCCAGCTCCGAGATCGTCAAGAATATGGCGTCTCAGTACGGCAACGAGGTATACGTAGAGTGGTCCACCAATGAGAAGGTGGCCATGGATGCCGCTGCCGGCGCCGCCTACTGCGGCAAGCGCGCACTGGTGACCACCAAGCAGGTGGGTATGAACGTGCTGATGGATTCCCTGCTGTATACCGTCTATACTGGCGCCGAAGCAGGTCTGGTGCTGGTAACGGCAGACGACCCCGGCCTGTTCAGCTCTCAGAACGAGCAGGATAACCGCTGGTACTCCCGTCTGGCAAAGATCCCCACCTTTGAGCCCTGCGACAGTCAGGAAGCCAAGGATTTCGTGAAGAAGGCCTTCGAACTGTCCGAAAAGTTTGATATCCCCTGTCTGCTGCACAGCGTGATGCGTGTGTCCCACTGCAAGAGCGTGGTGGAGCTGGGTCCCCGTGACGAGAACACCAAGGTGGTGGAGCGCTTCCCCCGCAATCTGCCCAAGTACAACTGCACGGCAATGTATGCCCGCGTCATGCATGCCAAGCTGGAGGAAAAGATCAAGGCCATCGCCGAGTATGCCGAGACCTGCGGCATTGACCGCGTGGAGATGCACGATACCAAGATGGGCATCATCTGCACCGGCGTGATGTACGCCTATATCAAGGACGTGTTCCCGCAGGCCTCCGTGCTGAAGCTGGGCATGAGCTATCCTCTGCCTGAGAAGATGATCAAGGATTTCGCCTCCAAGGTGGACAAGCTGTATGTCATCGAGGAGCTGGATCCTGTCATCGAGGAGCAGGTCAAGTCCATGGGCGTGGACTGCGTGGGCAAGGAACTGTTCCCTCCCTGCTACGAGCTGCTGCCTGACCGCCTGCTGGACATCTGTCTGGAGCACGGTATCCTGAAGGACGATCCCCGTACCATGGAGGTCAAGCCTGTGGAGGGCCTGCCCGGCCGTAACCCTGTTCTGTGCGCCGGCTGCCCCCACCGTTCTACCTACTTTGTGCTGAAGAAGCATGACATTGCCTGCGCCGGTGATATCGGCTGCTACAATCTGGGCGCGCAGCCTCCCTTCGAGGCGCAGCACACCATGGGCTGCATGGGCGCTTCCATCGGCCAGCTGCACGGCATGAGTCTGGCCAATTTGCCGGAGAACCGCGTCTGCACCATCGGCGACGGTACCTTCTGGCATTCCGGCCTGCCTGCTCTGGCCAATATGGTTCACAATAACGGCCGCGGCGTGGTGATCCTGATGGATAACGCCAACACCGCCATGACCGGCCATCAGGACAACCCCGCCACGGATTACAGAGTCCTGCGCAGCGTGCCCGCCACTGAGATCGACATTGCCGGCGTGTGCAGCGCTATGGGCGTCAAGCTGGTCAAGACCGTCAACGCCTTCGATGTGAAGGAGGTCGAGGACGGCCTGAAGGAGTGCATGGCATTTGACGGCGTCTCCGTCCTGATTACCAAGGGCGAGTGCGTCCAGTTCAACAAGTTCAGCAGCACCCCCTATGAGGTGGACAGCAATAAGTGCATTGCCTGCCAGACTTGCTTCAAGTGCGGCTGCCCCGCCATCATGGTGTCCGATGAGGAGAACCCCAAGACGCATAAGAAGAAGTGCCGTATCGACCCCACCCTGTGCAACGGCTGCGGCATCTGCTCTCAGGTCTGCCCGGTGAAGGCGATCGCAAAGAAGGAGGACTAACATAATGGTTAACAGCATTAATTTTCTGATGGTCGGCGTCGGCGGTCAGGGTACGATTCTGGTCAGCGACATTCTCTCCGAGGTGGGTATGCTGGCGGGCTATGACGCCAAGAAGTCCGACAATATGGGCCTGTCCGTCCGCGGCGGTGCCGTCTCCAGCCATGTGCGCTGGGATAAGAACGGCGTTGGCTCCCCCATGAGCATGACCGGCACGGTGGACGTGCTGGTGGGCTCCGAGCCGATGGAGACCATGCGTTCCGTGCAGTTCCTGCGCAAGGGCGCCAAGATCATCACCAATACCTATGTGATGCAGCCCATGTCCGTCAGCACGGGCCTTGCCAAGTATCCCACCCAGCAGGAGATCGACCAGTGCTTCCATGCCGCCGCCGATGAGGTGATCGCCTATGATGCCACCAATATGGCCGTGGAGCTGGGCAACGTGAAGGTCATGAATATCATCCTGCTGGGCACCCTCAGCAAGATGCTGGATGTGGACTATGACCTGTGGGTCGAGGCCATCAAGAAGTACGTTCCCGCCAAGCAGCAGGAGATCAACATCAAGGCTTTTGACGCCGGGCGGAACATGTAACGGCCATGAAAATAATGGTCATCAACCCCAACTCCTCCCTTGAGATGACGAATCATATCCGGCGGGTGTTGGAGCAGATCAAAAACGAGGACACGGAGCTGTATGTGACCTGCCCGGAGGGCGGCCCATTGGCCATTGAAAATGCGTATGACGAGGCCATGTGCCAGCCCGGTGTGTTGGCGCTGGTGGCCCGTGCCAACCGCGAAAAGTATGACGCGGTGCTGTTGGCCTGCTTCAGCGACCCCGGTCTGGAGGCGGCCCGTGTGATCTCCGATATTCCGGTCCTCGGCATCGGCGAGATCAGCATGCATGTGGCGGCCATGATGGGCGAGCGGTTTACCGTGCTGACCATGACCAGCAAACGGGTGGCGGCCAAGGAGGCGGAGGTCTGGCATTTCAAGCTGCGGGATTCCGCAGCGCCGGTGCGTCCGCTGGGTATGTCTGTGGCGGAGATCGAAGCGGATGAGCAGCGCGCCCGCCGCCAGATCCTGCGGGTAGCCGAGGAGGCCGCCCGTGAGGACGGCGCGGAGGTGATCGTGCTGGGCTGCGCCGGAATGGCCGGCTATGCCGAGGGCATCCGGGAAAAGCTGGGCCTTGAGGTGATCGATCCCACCTCCGTGGCGCTGAAGGTGACAGAGGCGCTGGTGAAGGCGGGCGTCCGGCACTCCAAGGCGGGGCTGTATGCCCGGCCGCAGAATACCGGCTGCACCGTATGAGCGACTGTAAAAAAGGCTTGAGGAAAAACCTCAAGCCTTTTTTCTAAATTACCGATAAGAAAATGGCTAAGTGCTTGACAAACGGCCATAAACAGATGTACTATAAAAACAATAATATACGAAAAAACAGCAACACTTGCAAAAGAAGAGAAAAGGGTCTGCGGGTGGCGGCTGAAAGAAGGGATGGGAAAAATAATGGCGCAGTTAGAGAACTTAAAGGATACGCCGCTGATTCGAGACCGTGTGTATGATGCCTTGCGCAAGGAGATCCTGATGGGTGGCTTTGCACCGGGAGAGACGCTGAATATTCTCAGCATTTCAAAGCAGATGGGCATTAGCTGTGCGCCGATCAGAGAGGCGCTGAACATGCTCAACAAGGACGGACTGGTGGAGCTGATGCCCTACAAAAAGGCCGTCGTGGCGGACGGCACGCAGGAGGATTACGACGTTGCCTTTGACCTGCGCCTGATGCTGGAGCCCTACGCCATCCGCCATTCGGTGGGTGCCATCAGTGACGAGGAGATCGCTCAGATGCGTTTGCGGCTGCAAAGTACCTATGACAATGCCGGCAGCGTGGCGGAGTTTTATGACTGCGATAACGATTTCCACCATCTGCTCTACCGGCATGTGGATTCCAAGCTTTTGATCTCCACGCTGGATACGGTGCGCACCTATACCATGCGCTATTACACCCGCCGCTTTGACATGATCGTTGCGGCCAAGCGGAAGCTCTATCAGGATGATTCCTATGACCAGCAGAAGACGATTCGCGACGAGACCAAGGAGCATATGGAGATCTTGGACGCGGTGGCGGCGCGGGACGGCGCAAAGGCGGCCCAGCTGTTGAGCAATCATATCAGCCTTACCTCCAACGCATTTGAATAATTTTGGCATGCTGCACCGCCGCGAAGCATTTCGCGGCGGTGTTCTTTTTTGAGACAGCACAGCTTACTATATAAAAAATACAATAACAAACACGGAACCGACATCGTGATTTTTGATAGGGAAAACGGTAAAAAAATACCGGCACCCACCTATTGGCGGGTGCCGGTATTTTGGACTGGTACAGTCCGGTGTATAAGGGAAGAAGAGGAAACAGAGAAATAGCAGATTTCGGTGAAACAGTGGATTTAGATACGGCCCGTGATCAGACCCAGCAGTGCCATGCGCAGATACATGCCGTTGTGAGCCTGACGGAAGTAGGCGGCACCGGGATAGGAGTCGACCTCCACGGCGATCTCGTCTACACGGGGCAGCGGATGCATGATAACGATGTCCTTCTTGGCGCACTTCAGCAGCTCGTTGTCCAGAATGTAGCTGCCCTTGACGCGCTCATAGGACTCCTGATCGGGGAAGCGCTCCCGCTGCACACGGGTAACGTACACGAAGTCGGACTGGGCCAGAGCGGCCTTTACGTCGCTGGTCTCCACGATATCGGCGCCCTTGGCACGAAGATCGGCGGTGATCTCAGCGGGCATCTTCAGCTCGTCGGGGGTAGCGAAGAACATCTTGTTGCCGAACTGCTGCATGAAATAGCCCAGACTGTGAACGGTACGGCCATACTTCAGGTCGCCGAGGAAGGTGATGGTCTGGCCGCCCAGATGACCGGCCTCCTTGCGCATGGTGTAGATGTCCAGCAGCGCCTGCGTGGGGTGCTGGCGGGAGCCGTCGCCGCCGTTGATAAGGGGATGTACGGCCAGATCAGCGGCCTCCTGTGCGGCGCCGGCGATGGGGGTACGCATCACGATAGCGTCCACATAACCGTCAACGGTCTTGATGGTGTCCTGCCAAGTCTCGCCCTTGGCCTGAGAGGAAGCGCTGGCGCTGCCCAAATCGATGCAGCTGGCGCCCACGCGGTTGATGGCGGCCTGAAAGCTCAGGCGGGTGCGGGTGCTGGGCTCAAAGAACAGCGTGGCAACGGTCATGCCGGCCAGATCCTTAATGACCTCGCCGCTCTTGACGCGCTTTTCGTAGATCATCGCGGTGTCCATGATATGGCACAGCTCCTGATTGGTAAAGTCGTAGGCGTTGATAATGTCGCGGCCTGCAAAGTGAACATTGGGTTCCATAAATTTTCCTCCTGATAAAGATTTGTTGGATCAAGAAACAAACGGTGTAATAGCGGCGCTTATGCCAGCACAGTACCGGCCTTGCCTGCCAGTGCCTCCTTGGCCTTTTCCAGAGAGGTAATCAGGGACTTGCGGCCCGGCTTGCTCTCCACAAACTTCACAGCGGCCTCCACCTTGGGCAGCATAGAACCCTTGGCGAACTGGCCCTCTGCGATATATGCCTTGGCCTCGGCCACGGACAGCTTGTCCAGTCCCTTCTGATCCGGCTTGTTGAAGTTGATGGCCACCTGATCCACTGCGGTCAGGATCACCAGCATATCGGCATCCAGCAGCTCAGCCAGCAGCTCGCTGCCGAAATCCTTGTCGATCACGGCGGGCGTACCGGAGACCTTGCCGTCCTTGCGGATAACAGGCACACCGCCGCCGCCCACGGCAATCACCACATGTCCGGCCTCCACCAGCGCCTTGATCGAAGCCTTTTCCACGATGTCAAAGGGCTTGGGAGAGGGCACGACCTGCCGGTAGCCGCGGCCGGCGTCCTCTACCATGGTATAGCCTTTTTCAGCAGCGATGCGCTCGGCGGTCTCCTTATCATAAAAAGCGCCCACGGGCTTGGTAGGATTCTGGAAAGCGGGGTCGTCGGCGGAGACGACGGTCTGGGTCACGATGGTGGCCACGGGCTTATCCATGCCGCGGCTGGCCAACTCGTTGCCGATCGCCTGCTGCAGGTGATACCCGATATAGCCCTCGGACATGGCGCCGCACTCCGGGAAGGGCATGTCGGCCTTGATAGCGCCGGCCTCTGCCGCGGTGCTCAGGCCCAGATTGATCATACCCACCTGCGGGCCGTTGCCGTGCGCCACGACCACCTCGTTGCCTGCGGCGATCAGATCCACAATAGACTTGGCGGTCTCGGTAACCAGATGCAGCTGCTCGGCTGCGGTGTTGCCCAGCGCGTTGCCGCCCAATGCGATAACAAGCTTTTCCATAATTGTAATTCTCCTTCTTTTGTAAGGCCCTCTGCCAAGCAGCGCCTCTTAACGCACTCATTATCCCACGAGACAAGTCGATTTGCAATTATCGATTCTTGATAGTTGCAATAAATTATCCATAATAGATACCCGTAAAGAAAGGTGTTATACTGCTAAATACACAAAAATAGCAAAATTGCGGCAAAATATCGGAAAGGGGTCATCTGCTATGTGGGATCACATTATTAAAAATGGTGCCGTTGTCACCGGCACCGACACGCAAAAGGCAAACATCTATATCAAGGACGGCAAAATTGCCGCCATCACGGCGGAGGATCTGCCGGGCGAGGCCAAAGAGGTCACAGATGCGGCGGGACGCTATGTGCTGCCGGGCTTTATCGACACCCATGTACACTCCCGCGACGGCCGCAACGGCGCCCATTATAAGGAGGATTTCTACCATTCCTCCATGGCCGGCGCCTGCGGCGGCATCACCACCATCTATGAAATGCCCAACTGCAATCCGGCTGTCTACAACGAGGCCATGATGAAGGACCTGATCGAGGTCATCACCCCCAAGGCCTTTGTGGACTTCGGTGTTTGGGGGTTGTGCTTGGGGCCGCTGAACAATCACGAGCTGGCGGCGCTGGACAAGGCCGGCGTGGTGGGCTTCAAGTTCTTCTGGGGCTATGCCATCGACTCCAAGACGTATCAGCTGATCTACAACTATAAAGAGGGGATGGAAAACGTCATCCCACCGCTGGACGTGGGTGAGGTCTATAAGATCTTCCGCGAGGTGGCCAAGACCGGCAAGATGGTGGCCATCCACGCCGAGGACTTCGACCTGATCAAGACGCTGACGGCAGAGGTCAAGGCCAGCGGCGAGACCGACTACGCCGCCATGCTGCGCAGCCGTCCGGTCCTCAGTGAGACGCTGGTTATTCAGACCGCCATTCAGCTGGCGGAGGAGCTGGGCGTTCATCTGCATATCCTGCATCTGGCCTGCGGCGCCGGTGTGGACCTGATCCGCGAGGCACAGAAGAAGGGCATCCATGTTACCGGCGAGACCTGCCCCCATTATCTGGCGCTGACGGATCAGGACGCTTCTCAGCTGGGCGCCATGATAAAGGGTTATCCGCCCGTCCGCACCCAGTACGATCAGGACAAGCTGTGGGAGGGCCTGCGTGACGGCACGCTGTCCTTCGTCTGCTCCGACCACGCGCCTCACTCCGTAGAGGAGAAGCAGCAGAGCCTGTGGGAGGCGCCTGCCGGAATGGCCACCTGCGAGACCATGTCCATGGTCCTGCTGGATGCCGTCAACAAGGGCAAGATCACCATCAACGATGTGGCTCGCCTCCTGTCGGAGAACCCCGCCAAGGAGTATGGCACCTATCCCATGAAGGGCTCCCTGCAGGTGGGCACCGACGCCGACGTGGCCGTGGTGGATCTGACGCCCAGCTATGTGTTCCATCAGGAGAGCATGCACTCCCGTACCAAGCTGTCCCCCTATGATGGCCGTACCTTCCAAGGCAAGGTGGTCAAGACCATTCTGCGGGGCCGCACCATTGCGGAGAACGGTGAGATCGTGGGTCAGCCCGGCGGCCATTTCATCAGACCGCTGCACTGAGCGCCGGACGCTTCCGGCCGTATTGAGAATAGAAAGGGAAAGAATATCATGAAAGCATATACAGAAATGTCCCGGCAGGAGCTGCTGCGGGAAAAGGAGACAGTGGAGCAGGCATATGCGGCGCTGAAGGCGCAGGGGCTCCAGCTGAACATCGCCCGCGGCAAGCCCGGCAAGGAGCAGCTGGACATGGTGTCGGATATTTTTGACGTGCTGCCCGGCAGCGCCAGCTTCGAGCATGACGGTGTTGACGTGCGCAACTACGGCACGCTGGACGGTTTACCCTCCGTGAAGAAGCTGTTTGCCGACATTCTGGGCACGCAGCCCGAAAACGTGTTTGTCGGCGGCAATGCCAGCCTGCAGCTGATGTACGACACCATTGCTAAGGCCTATACCCACGGCCTGCTGCACAGCGAGAAGCCGTGGAGCAAGCTGGACGAAGTGAAGTGGCTGTGCCCCGCACCCGGCTATGACCGGCACTTCAAGGTCTCCGAGTCCTTCGGCATGACCATGATCACCGTCCCCATGCTGCCCACCGGCCCTGATATGGACGTGGTGGAGGAGCTGGTCAAGGACCCGGCGGTCAAGGGCATGTGGTGCGTTCCCAAGTATTCCAACCCCGACGGCATCATTTACAGTGATGAGACCGTCCGCCGCATCGCCGCCATGGAAACGGCCGCACCCGATTTTCTGCTGATGTGGGATAACGCTTACTGTGTCCACGAGTTTGACGGCGACTTTGTCACCTTCCCGGATATGCTGAGCGTGTGCGCCGCTGCCGGTCATCCGGACCGTGTGTTTGAGTTCGCCTCTACCTCCAAGATCACCCTGCCGGGCGCAGGCGTGGCGGTAATGGCTGCCAGCACGGAGAATCTGGACTATATGCGCAAGCTGCTGACGGTGCAGACCATCGGCTATGACAAGACCAACCAGCTGCGGCATCTGCTGTATCTGAAGGACAGGGCGCATACGCTGGCGCTGATGAAGCGCCATGCGGCCATTCTTGGCCCGAAATTCAAGGCCGTGCTGGAGACGCTGGACCGGGAGATCGCGCCCTTGAACATTGCTGTCTGGCAGAAGCCCAAGGGCGGCTATTTCGTCAGCGTCAACGCCATGCCGGGCACGGCGAAGCGCACGCTGGCGCTGTGCCGCGAGGCGGGCGTCGTCATGACGGGCGCTGGCGCCACCTATCCCTACGGCGTTGACCCCAACGACAGCAATATGCGCATCGCGCCCAGTCTGCCGCTGCCGGAGGTGCTGCGTCAGGCCATGGATGTTTACTGCGTGTGCCTACGGCTGGCCGCGTTGGAAAAGCTTCTGCAAAAATGATGACAGCCACAGGTGGAGCCGACAGGCTGCGGCAGATTCTTGAGGAATTCTATCGGATCTGCGAGATCCCCCACCCCAGTGCGGGAGAGTATGCCCTCAGCTGCTATCTGCGCAGTCGGCTTCTTGAAAAAACGCGCCATGTACGCCGGGACAGATCCGGAAACCTGATGGCTATCCTTCCGCCGAAGAATGCCTCTGCCGCCGCGCCCATGGTAACGCTGCAGGCGCACATGGACATGGTGGTGGCTGGGGACGTGATCCCGTCCCGAACGCGGATCATTCCGCGGTGTGAGGGGGACTGGCTGTGCAGTGACGGCAGCACCTCGCTGGGCGCGGATAACGGCATTGGCCTTGCGGTGATCCTGCACCTGCTGGAGCAGGAGAACATCGTACACGGCCCGCTGCAAATTCTCTTCACCGTGTGTGAGGAGCAGGGCCTGAAGGGGGCCCGCAGCATACCGGCGGAGTTCCTGCGGAACGCCCGGTATCTGATCAATCTGGATGGCTTCCACGCCGACACTGCGTTGACAGGCTGCAAGAGTGGCTTGCGGGAAACGCTGTGGCGGCGTACCGGGCGGCTGCCGGTGCCGCCGGATATGATCGCCTACCGCTTGGAGCTGGACGGCTTCAAGGGCGGTCATTCCGGCGAGGACATCGGCCTTGGCCGCTGCAATGCCATACGCATGCTGGCGGCGCTCCTGTTTGACCTGCAGGAGCGCTCCGCCGGCATCGCGGTCAGCAGCTTCCGGGGCGGAACGGGCTTCAACGTGATCCCTGCTGGCTGCGCGGCGGATGTGGTGGTAAAAAAGGAAAAGGCCGCCGCTTTTGTGGTGGCGCTGAAGGAGGCGTTCCGTCTGCGCCGTGCCATCTACGATACCAGTGACGGCGAAGGCCGTTTGAATGTCACCTATATGCCCTGCCCCACCGACTGCTGGGATCACACCACCCAGCGGAATATTCTGCTGGCGCTGATCAGCCTGACCAACGGCGTGGTGGAGAAGGATGGCGAAGCCGTAAGCGCCTCCTGCAATCTGGGCCGGGTGTATGAAGAGGATCATAAATTATATATAGAGGATATGCTGCGCTGCGACACGGCGCGGCAGGAGCAGGCCATCTTGGCGCAGCATGCCGCCGTGGCCTCCGCAGGCGGACTGCACCGCTATATGGCGGGCTATCACAGCTGGCGCCACAGCGCGGAGAGCACACTGGCCGCAACAGCGGCGCGGGTGTATCATGCCCAGAACGGCGCACCGATGCAGCTGAAAAAAGCGCAGGTGGGCGTCGAACCCGCCTATTTTCAGGAGAAGGCGCCGCAGCTGGAAATGATCTGCCTTGGCGCGGACATTGTGGACGCCCATTCCGTCAAGGAGCGGGTGGATTGCCGGAGCATCCTGCGCCTGTCCCAGCTTCTGGAAGGAATTTTGTGTGAGATAGCAAAGGAGGAAACCGAAGAATGACAGATTATTCCAACCTGTTTGTGTGCTTGATGGGGATCGGAAC